>Ga0068859_100004202_pt1 | contig 14702 bp, 15 predicted proteins | sample KBSSwiS22_FD_66585 | JGI IMG/M metagenome (GOLD analysis project Ga0068859, IMG submission 66585) | Switchgrass rhizosphere microbial communities from Kellogg Biological Station, Michigan, USA - KBS Switchgrass S2-2 | ecosystem: Host-associated > Plants > Roots > Rhizosphere > Soil ...
CCGAGCGCGATCAGGATCGGCGCCGTGTCGGTCGAGGAGACGGCGAGGCAGCGGTCGGAGCTGGGCGCGACCCAGCAGGTCGTCCCGTCCTTCTTCATGCAGTAGCCGATCGCCTTCCGCCACTCGTGGGACTGGTCGTAGTAGTTGCAGCGGGTGTCGAGGCAGATGTTGCCGCCGATCGTCCCCATGTTCCGGAGGTGCGGGGTCGCGACCTGCGAGGCGGCCTGGTAGAGGCCCTTGTAGTGCTCGCGGATGCGCGGGTCGGCGCCGATCTCGGTCAGCGTCAGCCCCGCGCCGATGACCATGCCGTTCCCGTTGCTCACCTTGCGAAGCTCGGCGACGCCTCTCAGGCTCACGACGATCTTCGGCGTCTGCTGCCGGCGCTTCATGTTCGGGATGAGGTCGGTCCCGCCGCCGAGCAGCATGGCCTCGCCGGCGACGTAGTCCGCGAGGATGGACGCCGCCTCCAGCGCCGTCTTCGGCGCGTGCAGCTCGAAGAGCGGGAGACGCATCATGACGTCTTCTCCGCCATCTTCGCGGCCCGCTTGCGCTCCGGGTCGTTCGTCGCGTGGCCGTCGCCGCCTTCCCACGGCGGCGGCACGATCATCGGCTCGGGGTAGGCGATGTCGGGGAACGACTCGGGGCCGTAGCGGCCGGGCTTCCCCTTCGCCTTGTCGTCGAGCGCCTTGACGATCTTCTCGGGCGTGATCGGGACCTCGTCGATGCGCACGCCGACCGCGTCGTACACCGCGTTCGCGACGGCGGGCATGATCGGAAGGAGCGGCCCTTGGCCGACCTCCTTCGCCCCGAAGGGACCGCGGGGATCCGGATGCTCGATCAGCTCCGTGTCGATCTCGGGCATGTCGAGCGACGTCGGCGACTTGTACTCGAGGATCGACGGAATCTTGTGGACGATCGCGTGGGAGAGACGCGGCGGGAGGCGTCGGAAGACCTGCTCCTCCATCAAAGCCTCGCCGAGCCCCATGTAGACGGAGCCTTCGACCTGGCCGCGTGCCAGGACGGGGTTCAGCGCGCGTCCGATGTCGTGGGCGATCCACACCTTCGGGACGTGGATCCAGCCGGTGACCGGATCGACGTCCACCTCGACGACGCACGCGGTGTACGAGTACGCGGGGGACGGGCCGACGCCGCCGCCCTTGTATTTGGCCGGCGAGCGCGGTGGGGTGTACGAGCCGGTCGTGCCGAGCGTGCCGTGCATCTCCTCGGCCGCGATCACCGCTTCCTGGAACGTCATGCCCTTTTCGGGGTCCTGGGTGTCGAAGACCCGGCGGTCGGCGAAGACCAGGCGCTCCTTCGGGACATCCAGCTTCTTCGAGACCGCCTGGGCGAGCAGGTCGCGTGCGCGCTCCGCGGCCTGGATCGCGGCGTTTCCCATCATGAGCGTGACGCGGCTGCTGTAGCTTCCGAGGTCCACCGGCGTCAGGTCGGTGTCGCCGGTCACGGCGCGGATGTCGAACGGGTCGATGCCGAGGATGTGCGCGACGATGTTGACGAGCACGTCGTCGGACCCTTGTCCCACCTCCGTCGCGCCGCAAAACGCGGTCACGCCGCCCGAGCGGTCGAGCTTCAACTGCACGCCCGAGTGCGGGAGTTTGTTCCAGTAGATCGGAAGCCCGGCGCCGGAGAGGTAGCTCGAGCAGGCGAGGCCCAGGCCCTTGCCGTGCGGGAGCCTTCGATACCGGTTCGCCCAGTCCGAGCGGCGGACGACCGAGCGGATGCAATCCGCCAGTCCGATCGTCGTGACGTGCATGTAGTTCGCGGTCGTCGTGTCCGGCTTCTCGACGATCTTGAGCCGAAGCCCCGCGGGGTCGATCCCGAGCGCCTCCGCGATCTTGTCGAGCTGGACCTCCTGCCCGAAGCGCGGCTGCGGCGTGCCGTGCCCGCGCTTGGGCCCGCACGGCGGCTTGTTCGTGAACATCCGGCACGCCTCGAACCGGTAGCGCGGGATCCGGTACGTCACGGTCTGGAGCGCGCCCGTGTAGAACGTCGAGGCGACCCCGTAGCTTCCGTACGCGCCGCCGTCGATGAACGTCTTGAGGTGCATCGACGTGATCGAGCCGTCGTTCTTCACGCCGGTCTTGAACTTCATGAGCACGGGGTGGCGGCCGCGGTGGCAGTAGAAGACCTCTTCGCGGGTGAGGCCGATCTTCACGGGGCGGCCGAGGACCATCGCGGCCTTCGCGACGACGATCTCGTGGCTGAACGGGTCGGTCTTCCCGCCGAAGCCGCCGCCGTTCGGCGTCGCGATCACGCGGATGTGCGCCGCGGGCATCGCGAGCGCGCGCGAGAGCGCGCGGTGGAGGTAGTGCGGCACCTGCGTCGAGGACCAGACGACGAGCTTGCCGTCGGGGTCCGGGGACGCGACCGTGGCGTGCTGCTCGATCGGAAGGTGCGTGTTGCCCTGGAAGAAGAAGACGTCCTCGAACACGCGGTCCGCTTGCGCGAAGCCCTCGTCGGTGTCGCCGAAATGGAACGACACGCGCTTGTGGACGTTCCCCTCCTCGCCGTACTCGTGGATGCGCGGGGCGGGGTTCTCGTAAGCCTCGAGGGGCGTCGCGCGGCCGGGGAGGATCTCGTAGTCCACGTCGATGAGGTCGAGCGCGTCGCTCGCCGTCGCTTCCTCGGTCGCGATGACCGCCGCGACCGGATCGCCGACGAAGCGCACGCGGTCGCGGCAGAGCGGGTCCTCGTCCTGGCTCACGGGGAGGATGCCGAAGGGGATCGGGAAGTGCGCGCCGGTCAGGACGAGGAGGACGCCCGGGTGCTTCTCCGCGCGCGCGACGTCGATCGACCGGATGTTCGCGTGCGGAACGCTCGAGCGGAGGATCTTGCAGTGGACCGTGCGCGGGAGGTTCAGGTCGTCGGCGAAGCGCGTCTGGCCCGTGACCTTCGCGCGGCCGTCCACGCGGCGCCGCGGCTTGCCGATCGTGGTCATCGGCCGCGCATCTTGGCCGCGGCGGCCTCGACCGCCTCGAAGATCTGGTTGTACCCCGTGCAGCGGCAGAGGTTCCCCGAGAGCGCGTCGGCGATCTGGTCGCGCGTGGGGTCGGGGTTGTCGTCGAGCAAGCGCTTCGCCGTCAAGAGGATCCCCGGCGTGCAATAGCCGCACTGCGAGCCGCCGAGGTCGGCGAAGGACTCCTGAAGCGGATGCAGGACGCCGTCGCGGCCGGCCATCCCCTCGACCGTGGTGACCGCGCGGCCGTCGCACTCGTGGCCGACGACGAGGCAGGAGAGCACCGGCTTCCCGTCCAGGAGCACGGCGCACGCGCCGCACTCGCCCAGCTCGCAGCCGTGCTTGGTCCCGGTGAGGTCCAGGTCCTCGCGGAGGACTTCGAGCAGGGTCTTGTAGGGCGCAACGGCGGTCTCGACGGGCTCGCCGTTGACGGTCAGCGCAAGCGGAACGAGCGATCTCACACGGGCTCCCGGGAACCCGCGCAGTCTATCGCAGGGTCAATACCCCCCGCCGCCCGAGGAGGTGCCCTGCACCGTGGCGCTCGCCGTATCGAAGGTGATCGACCCGATCGGAACCAAGTTCGAGTCGAAGACACGAGGGGGGTTCCCGCCGCTGCCGGCGAGGGTGAGCGAGGTCGTGCCCGCGGCGCGCACGTCGAAGGCCAGCTCGACGACGACGGCCGAAGCGTCCGAGATGCCGTTCCCCGAGCCGCCGTTGAACTTGCTGACACCGACGACGACCGTGGACGGGTCCGTGCCGCCGTCCGCGACCGAGGCGAGGGATTCAACGGTTTGGCCGCCGGTCGGGATCAGGGCGTTGCCGGCGACGTCGCTGTTGCCGACGAAGCGCAGCACGTTCGAGTCGCCGATCATGACGTCGAACGCGAACGAGTACATGTCGAGCGCGGCGTCGGGGCCGAAGATCACGACCTGCACGACCACGCGGCCGCCGGACTTCGACTTCTGGACCAGCTTCACCAGCCGCGGCGCGGACGGGGTGCTGCTGGGGGTGAACGTGACCGCGTAGCTCGAGCCGTCGTCGCCGCCTCCGCAGCCGAGAAGGGATGCGGCGACGATCGTCGCGAGCGCGACGGGGCGCAATCTCATGACGGATCTCCTTCGGACGGAGTCGACGCGTCGTCCGAAGGGATTATAGGGGGACGTTTGCGATGGCGGCGGCCGCCGCGGCGGCTCCGGCGCCGCACCGTTGCGGCGGCGGGGCTCGGAGCGGCCGCCGCCACCTCCGCGGTGACGACGCTCGAGGCGCCGTAACGATCGGTGTCCACGTCCTCGGCGGCGAGGTCCGGAACCGACGGCAGCGCGGCGAAGAAGTAGTCGTCGCTCCAGACCGCGGGAAGCTTCTTCGCGGGTGCGGCGGGCGCGGGGGCCGTCGCGACCGGCACGACCGGCGCGGGTGTAACGGCCCCGGGAGCGACCCGCCGGCGCCCCCGTCCACCGCGGCGGCCGCGGCGGCGTCGCGGGCGGGCGGCATCGCCCGTCTCCGCGAGCTCGTCCTCGGCGGGCTCTTCGACCGCGGCGAGCGGCTCGGTCGCGGGCCGCGCGAGCTGCTCGGCCCAGCCGGCGCGCGCCGCGTCGAAATCCCCTCCGAGAACGGGCGCCAGCGCCTCGAGCATCCACCACGCGTCGGCGAAGGCGGGGCGGCGCTGGATCGCGCCACGAAAACCGCGCCGCATCGGGCGCAGCGGCACCATCCTCTGGAGCGTCGCCAGCGCCTGGCGCGCGCGCTCCTGGTCCTTGCGCGCGATACGGAGGCGGAGCGCGATCGGTCGCAGCACGTCGTCCACCACGATGCGCGCGTCGGCGTGCCCTTTCGCGACGGGGGCCGCCGGGCCGAGCGGCCACCCGAGCTTCGGCGCGACCGGCACGAACAGGAGGGCGGCGAAGATCTCCCCCGCGCAGACGTCGAGGCCGCCCGCGACCCGCGCGTCGATCGCCGAAAGGAGCGCGAGGAGGATCTCGCGCTCGACCCCCTCCACGCCGTAGTGCGCCTGCAGCTCGGGGAGGACGACCTCGAAGACGCCCGTCTCGAGCATGAGCTCGAACGAGCGCCGCGCCGCAGCACCCCGGCAGAACCGGTTCAGCTCTTCGAGGACGCGGGGCGGGGCCGCCTTGGGGATCTCCGAGCGCGTCAGTCGCAGCGCGGCCAGGGTCTTCGCCTCGATGACGAAGTCGAGGCGCGCGGCGAACTTGATCGCGCGCAGGATGCGGATCGGGTCCTCGCGGAAGCGGGTCGCGGGATCGCCGATCGTCCTCACCGAGCGGCGCCGGAGATCGGCGAGCCCCTCGGCGTGATCGAGCACCGTCTCCTTGTTGACGTCGTAGAACAGCGCGTTGATCGTGAAGTCGCGCCGGAGCGCGTCCTCCTCCGGCGTGCCGAAGACGTTGTCGTCGCGGATGAGGAGATCGTCGGCGTCCTCGGGAGCCGCGCCGGCCGGCGTCTCTTCGAGCGACTCGAGCGGCTCGATGGGCTCGCCCCCGTCCCGCGCGCGGAACGTCGCGACCTCGATGATCTTGCCGTTCTGGAAGTAGATGTGCGCCAGGCGGAACCGCCGGCCGATGATGCGGCAGTTCGAGAAGAGCCTCTTGATCTGCCGCGGCGTCGCCGACGTGCCGATGTCGAAGTCCTTCGGCTGCCGGTCGAGCAGGAGGTCGCGCACGCAGCCGCCGACCAGGTACGCCGTGTGGTCGAATCGGGTCAGTCGCTTGATGATGCGGACCGCGTCGGGGTCGAGGTCGCGCAGCGCGACCGGGTGGTGGACGAGCTCGGGGCCGCGGTGCACCGGCGGGGGCGGCGCGGGTGCGGAGGGCGCCGCCGGCTCGGCCGCTTCGGCCTCACTCGGGCTCTTCCCGGACCCCCGTTTGAGCAACTCCTTGAGCCGCCTCAGCACCATGCGCGTGTAACTATAGCTTCGAACGGCGCTTACGCGCTTGATCGACCCCCCTGTGCTCGGTATGTTTCCAGCGAGATGCGCGCCCGCGACCTGATGCAGACCGAGGTGGTCACGATCCGGGAGGACTCCCACGTGGACCTCCTGTGCGATCTTTTCCAGGTGGCGCACGTCCACGGGGTCCCGGTCCTCAACGCGATGGGCGAGCTGGTCGGGATCGTCAGCGAGGAGGACGTCATCTTCGGCACCATGGGCCTCCCGGACGAGGAGCCACCGCCCCGAGGCGACAACGGGGCGGGCGTCCGGGTGCGCGACATCATGACGTCTCCGGCGGTCTGCGCGACCGAGGAGACCGACGTCGTCGAGCTGTGCCGGATGATGTGGGGGATGAGGATCCATCACATCCCGATCGTCCTGGACGGGAAGGTCACGGGAATCGTCTCCACGCTCGATCTGGCCCGCGCCGTCGCCGAGGGCGCCATCCGGCCGTGACGACGCCGTCCCAGATCATCGCGCTCCTGAACTCCCTCTCCCTCGGCGACCTCGACGCGATCCGCGCCAAGCTCGACGAGGCGTCGGAGGCGTGCGGGGCCCTCGGGAAGGACGAGCTCTCGGGGCTCGTCGCCGAGGCGAGGGCGGCCATCTCCGCCGGGGACGTGAAGACCTACCGCAAGCGGATCGAGACCGCGGTGGCGCGCCTGGGCCATCTCAGGTGACCCGGCCACTGCGTCTCGCCGCGGTCCAGATGCGATCCACCGGCGATCGCGAGCGGAACCTGAGGGCGGCGGAGCTTCACGCGCGGCGGGCGGCGGATGCGGGGGCCGCGCTCATCGCGTTCCCCGAGAACGTCGCCTACCTGCGGCCCGAGGGCGTCGAGCGGCCGCCCGCGGAGGACCTCGACGGGAGAACGGCGGAGCGCTTCCGCGAGATGGCGGTCCGCCACCGCGCGTGGGTGCTCGCGGGGACGATTCCCGAGCGGATCCCGCGCTCGCGGCGCGTGTACAACACGTCCGTGCTCTTCCGCGCCGACGGGAGCGTCGCCGCCGTCTACCGGAAAGTGCACCTCTTCGACGTGGCGATCCCGGGGCACGCGCGCCATCACGAATCCCGATTCGTCGCACCGGGGGAGGGAGCGGTCGTCGCGAGCTCTCCCTGGGGGACCCTGGGCCTCTCGGTCTGCTACGACCTGCGGTTCCCCGAGACGTACCGTGCGCTCGCGTTCGCAGGCGCCGAGATCCTCTTCGTGCCGTCCGCGTTCACGGCGTACACGGGGCGCGCGCACTGGACGGTGCTCCTGCGCGCGCGGGCGATCGAGAGCCAAGCGTGGGTCGTCGCCCCCGCGCAGTGGGGGCTTCACCACGGAACGCGGCGGTCGTACGGGCACACCTCGATCGTCGATCCCTGGGGCGAGGTCGTCGCCTGCCGCGAGAGGGGGACGGGGATCGTCGTCGCGACGATCGACCCGGGGCACGCCCGCCGCGTGCGGCGGGAGCTTCCCTCGCTCGCGCTGGCCCGCGCGCGCTACGGCGACAGGCTCGCCAAGCCCTCCCGGGCCGGAGCGAAGCCGGGATCGAGCACGAGAGCCTCGCGGTAGAGCGCCGCGGCCTCCGCCCTCCTTCCGCGCAGACGCATCACGATCGCGAGGTTGACCTTCGTTTCGGGCGCGCCCCCGAGCTGTCGGTCCGCTTCGTGGAATGCCGCCTCCGCCCCGTCCAGGTTCTGAGCCGCCGCGAGCACGAGGCCCAAGTTGATCAGCGCCTGCGGGTAGACGGGGCGGATCGTGAGGGCGCGGCGGTAGGCCGTCTCGGCTCCAGGAAGGTCGTCCTGCGCGCGCCTCGCGTTCCCGAGAAGGTAGAGCGCGATCGGATCGGCCGGCGCCTTCTCGAGGGCGCGCCGAAGCTCCGCCTCGGCTCCCGCGGCATCGCCCGCGTCCAGGAGCGCCCCCGCGAGGTTGACACGCGCGGGGCCGTCCTCCGGATGCTCGCGCACCGCCGCCTCGAACAGCGAACGCTGCGAGGACCAGACACGCTCGCGCGCGAGCGTGCGCGCGCCGAACAGGCCGGCGACGACGGTGATGGCGATGAGCGCCCAAGGACGGACTCGGTCTTTCATCGCTCCGACGATCGCTATCGTGAGAAAGATCGACGGAACGAAGAGGAACCGCTCCGCCCACGGGAACGCCACGCTCGAGATCGCCCGCACCGGGACGATGAAGTTGACGAGCGGCAGGAGGCTCGCCAGGAAGCAGGCGAGACCCCAGCTCGCGACCGGTCGACGCCGGCGGAGCCGCCATGCGGCGAACGCGGTGAGACCGAACAGGACGAGGCCGAAGACGACGGAAAGCGACGCCGGCGACGTGACGAGCGCCACGGGGGAGACGATCGAGAGATCGAGCGGCCAGACGAGGGCGCGGGCGTACTCCGCGAAGGCGCTCCACCAGCTCCAGAAGAGGGCCGGCCTTCCGGCCGCCGCGGCGGCCGGAGCGCGCGGGACGATGCCGAGCACCCCGAACCGGATCACCGCGTACAGCGCGATCGCCGCGAGGGGGGGGACGGCCGCCCGAAGGCGCCGCTCGCCGGGCCTCGGCACGAGCACCGACCTCAGCGCGGTCGCGAACGGAATCGCGACCGCCATCTCCTTCGATCCGACCGAGAGGAGGGTGGCCAGCGCGACCCCGGCCGGAGCACCGCCGCGCGCGTCGATCACGAGCGCGGCGAGCGCGAAGACCCCGCAGAGGAGATCGGTGCGGCCCGAGATCCACGAGACGGCCTCGACGTGGGAAGGGAGCGTCGCGAACAGCGCGGCGGCCGCGAGCGCCACGGCGCTCGGAAGGCCCAGCGAGAGGGCGAGGAGCGCCAGGAGCGCCGCGGCGGCCCCATGGAGCAGGGCGTTGGTCACGTGGAAGGCGCGCGGCGATCCCGCGCCCCAGGCGCGGTCGAGCATGTAGGTCGCGGTGACGACCGGCCTCCAGTGTCCGATCTGCGAGGGCTCGGCGCTGCGGCGGAAGAAATCGGAGGTGAGGTTGCGCCCGATCTCGCGCGTGTCCGCGAGATACCGGTTCTCCGCGATCAGCGTGCGGTCGTCCCACACGTACCCGTGTCCGAGCGACGGGAGGTACAAGGCGGCGCCGAAAACGAACGCGAGGGCCATCGCGAGCGGGCGGGACACGCCTGGTATCCTCTCACGATGATCTGTCCCGTTTGCCGCGACGAGTACCGCAAGGGATTCACGCGCTGCGCCACCTGCTCCGTCGACCTCGTGGAGACGCTCGACGTCGCGGCGCCCGTCGTGCCGCCCCACCCCGTGGCGGCCGCCGTCGCCTCCGGCGTGCCGTCGAGCGGCCAGGCGCTGGCCGTCGAGATGACCGTTCCCTACTGCGGGTTCCTCGGCCTCGACGAGGCGCGGAGCGCGCGGGGATCGCTCTCCGAGCGGGGCTTGCGCGCGCTCATCGTGATCACGGAGTCGGCGGAGGGCCAGGAGGAGTACTGGCTGCGGATCGCCCCCGACGACTTGAAGGCCGTCGTCGCGATCCTCGGCCGTCACGAGGTCGCGCCCACCCAGGACGAGTCGTTCAACTGCTCGGCGTGCGGGGCGACCGTCGGGCCTTCCGATCGCGCGTGTCCCGGTTGCGGCCTCGAGTTCGCGGAGTGAGCCGGCGCCCCGTGGATGCGGTGCTGCTCGACGCGGGCGGCGTGCTGCTGGACCTCGATTACGCCTTCCTCGCGCGCGTCCTCACGGCCCGCGGCGTGGAAGCGTCCCTCGACGATCTGGCCCGTGCGGAGTCGCTCGCGCGCACCGCGATCGACCGTCGCGTGCGCGAGGGGGGTCGCACGAGCGAGGCCTGGCGCGACTACTTCCGCATCCTGCTCCACCAGGTGGGCACGCCCGCCGGCGAGATCGAAGGGGTCATCGATCGGCTCTGGGAGGCGCACGAGCGTGCCGGGCTCTGGACGGCGGCCATCGACGGCGCCGTCGCGACGGTCCGGGCGCTGAAAGGGGCGGGCTTCCGTCTGGGCGTGGTGAGCAACGCGGAGGGACGGGTCGCGCGCGACCTCGACAGCGCGGGATACGCGACGCTCTTCGAGACCGTCGTGGACTCGCACCTCGTCGGGGTCGAAAAGCCCGATCCTGCGATCTTCCGCATCGCGCTCGAGCGGATGGGGCTCGAGCCGGAGCGGACGCTGTTCCTCGGAGACGTGCCCGCCGTGGACGTCGCGGGGGCGCGGGCCGCGGGGTTGACCGCGGTGCTCCTCGACCGGCACGACCTCTACGGCGACGTGGACGCGCCGCGCCTGCGGTCGATCACGGAGCTGCCGGCTTGGCTTTCCGCATGAGGTCCGCGAGCGCGCGGCGCGGCATCGGATTCCCGGGCACGAGCTCGATCGCGCGCCGGAAATGCTCCGCCGCTTCGTCCGCGGCACCGCGTCTCGCGAGGAGCACCCCCAGGTTGTAGTGCATCTGCGCGTAGGTGGGGTCGATCTCGACCGCGCGGCGCAGATGGGTCTCGGCCTCCGCATCCCGCCCGGCTTCCTCGAGGAAGATTCCCGCACCCGCCTGCAGCTTCGCCGACCGCGGGTACGTCGCGACGTCCGTCGTCGCCAGCGTCAGGTTGTCCTTCCATGCCGGGACGCGTGCCCACGCGCGGACGGAAAGGGCGGCGACGGCGAGCGCGGCGGCGGCCACGACCACCGAGCGCGCTTTGGGGATCCTCCCGCCCAGCGCGGCCCCCGCGTGGCCCACGATCAGGCAGAAGCCGAGGGACGGGAGGTACGCGAGCCGCTCGCCCATGAGCGTCCCCGATGGGAAGAGGACGTTCGACGACGCGAGCATGAAGGCGACCCAGATCCAGGCCCCGCGCGCGACGGGCGCGCTCCGCTTGCCCCCCCACACGAGGGCGAACGCCGTGGCCGCGACGAAGGCGATCCCGGCCAGCGCGCGCGGGTCGGCGAGGGAGCGCACGACCGGGATCGCGTCGAACGAGTAGTCCGAGGACAGGTGCCGCGGCCAGACGCACAGCGCGAGGTAGCGCACCTGCACCCACAGCGCGGTCAGGATGCGGGGACCGGCGCCCGCCGCGGCCGCGGGGTTGTCCAGCGCGATCGTGGCTTCCGCGGCCTGATGGCTCCCGAGGGCCATGCCGCGAAGCACGAGCGCCGCGAGCGCGGCGGCGACGTAAGGCCCGAGGCGCGAGGGGAGGGTGCGCGCCTTCGCGCCGCGCGTGGCGTCGTCGGCGGCGAACAGGAGCGGGGCCGCGATCGTGCTCTCCTTCGAGAGCACGGCGCCGAGGTAGAGCGCGGCGGCGCCCCAGCGCCACCCCCGTCCGTGCGCGAGCCAGGCGGCGAGCGCCGCGGCCGCCGCGAGGAGCTCGGCGCGACCCGCGACGTTCGCGACGGCCTCCACGTGGATCGGATGCACCGCGAAGATCAGGCCGCCGAGGAGCGCGGTCCCGTAGTGGGTCCCCGCGCGCCGGAGGGCGTACCACGCGAGCACCGAGACACCCGCGTGGAGCAGGACGTTGACGAGGTGGAAGCCGAGGGGCGAGGGGCCGGTCAGCGCGCGGTTGACCGCGAGCGAGACGACCGTCAGCGGACGGTAGAGCCCGTAATGCTCGCCCGGCGTCGGCCAGTAGGGCGAAACGAGGAGGCGCGGGACGCTCGAAAGGGACGCGAGCGCCGGATTGTCACGAACGAGCGGGACGTCGTCGAGGGCGAAGCCGTTGCCGAGGGAGCCCGAGGTGACGAGGACGGCGGCGAGGGCGACCGAGGCCGGCCACCACGGCGACGTCCGCGTCGGCATCAGAACGTGTACGCGTAGCCCACGATCGCGCGGAAGTTCGGCGAGGAGTCGGTGAGCCCGATCCCGAAGGCGCCGCGGATCATCCCGCGCCCGAACGCTTTCCAGTTCGCGCCCACGAGCAGGTCGGCCGCCTCATCCGCGCCGTCGAAGCGTTCCGTCTCGATCTGCGCCTCACCGACGAACGAGAACGCGCTCCCCATCGGGACCAGGGCCGCGACACCGAGCTCGAACGAGGTCTTCCCGTCGAGGGGGAAGCCGAGGAGATCGCCGTCGCCGTTGAAGCGGACGCCGACGTGGCCACCGATCACGGCCTTGTCGAGGCGGTAACGCACCGCGCCGAAGCCTTGGACGGCGAAGGCGTTGTAACCGAGGCCGACGCTGTCGTCACCCGTGGGAACGGTGAGGACCGCGCCCGCGGTGAAGTCCGCCTTGTCCACGCCGTTGCCGAAGTAGTACTTCCCGTAAGCTTCGAGATCCGTCGCCCCGGACCCGTCCTCGAGAGAGGGGTCGGCGTCGGTGGTGCCGAAGCCGACGCGGCCGCCGACCTCGATGTTCTTCCACGGCTGGAAGGCGACGACGGCTCGCGCGAGGAGGGTGTCCACCGGAATGTTCTTGGCGCCGTCGTCGTACTCGACCTGTCCCTCCCACCACTGGGACGGCACGATCACCGCGTCTTGCGCGAAGGCGAGGAAGAGCCGGTCGGTCATGCCCGACGGCGGAACGTTGGTCGGCTGCGAGGTCGGGGTGGGCGGCGTGGTGGACGTCTGCGCGAGCGCGGGGACCGCGGCCAGGGCGATCGTGGCGAGGAAGAGCGTGCGCATGAAGCTCCCTTTCGTAGTCATGAGTGGGGGTGCGGCGCGAGGACCCGGCGCCGCTCCGTTCGTGGGCGGTCGCATTGTGCGGGGCGGTCCCGCGCCTGTCAAATGAGCGGAGGCGTCAGCGCGAAGCTTGCGCCGCGCTCGACGGCGCGCCGGCACCGGTCGCACCGACGATCGTCGAGCCTTCGTCGGCCGTCGAGAGCGGTGCGGCGCACGTGCGCGGCAGCGTGCCGCCGCGACGGCTGATGACGTCGAGGAGGAAGCTCTCCTCCGTGCGCCGCGCGAGGCGGATCTTCCCCGCGGCGTGCGGTGCGGCGACGCAGAACACCACCTCGCCCTCCGCGGTGTTCAGGAACCCGGCGAGCACCGTGACGCCGCCGTCGGTGGAGGTGAGCGTTCCCGTCTTCGCGACGAGGGCCGTCGCATAGGGCGAAACCGACAGGCGCGGGAACCCCGAGGTGACCGTGCCGGGATCGCATCCCGCGACCGGGAGGAGGCCCTCGACCGGAAGGCCGCGCTCGTCGGCGGTCTTACGGAACGTCCGCAGGAGGGACACGATCTGCCGCGGCGTCAGGCGGTTCGTTCCGAGGCCCGAAGGCGTCTCGATCTTGATGGGGGTCGTCCCGGGCGCCAGCTTGTCCGCGAGGAGCACCGAAAGCTCGCTGGCGGGGCCCAAAGACGCCGCGACGCGCTCGATGTCGTTGTTCGAGAAACAGTTGAAACGCCGCAGCGTCTCGGCGAGCGGCTTGGAGACGTGCTCGAAGAGGACTTGGGTCCCGCCCTTCGGCTTCGACTCGTAACGCACGCCGCCGCGCACGACGACCGAGGCGGGCGTGAGCGGAAGATCGCGGCGCGCGGCGAAGAGGTTCCAGGCGGAGCGCTGCGTGCGGGTCCAGCGTCTTGCGTCGAGGGCGGCGCGGAGCCGCGTCGCCATCAAGAGCCCGCGCGCTGAAGGGTCGGTCCTGCGCCCTTGCGAGCCGTTCTCCCAGCCCATCCAGAACGCGTCGTCCACGACGAGCACACCGCTCACCGTCTTGATCCCCGCGTCGCGCAGCGCGGCGGCCGCGAGGAAGGCGTTTTCCGCCTGGAAGTCCGGATCTCCCGAGCCGCGCACGACGAGGTCGCCCTTGAGCGTCCCGGTCTTCGGATCGAGGGTGCCTCGCGCCTCGAAGCGCGTCGTGAACCGGTAATGCGGCCCGAGCCGCTCGAGCGCCCACCAGGTCGTCGCGACCTTCACGACCGAGGCGGGGTTGATCGCGACGTCCGCGCTCTTGGAGTCGAGCACCTGGCCGTCCACGGTCTCGACGTGCCACACGAGCGACGGGGGCGTCGCCGGACGGCGCGCGCGCCGCTTCCCGGCCGCAGCGTCCGCCGGGCCGGCCGTCGAGACGGCCGCGAGGAGAAGCGCGAGGGTCAGCGTGAGGTTGCGAGTCACGTTCGTGAACTTAGGGCGCGGCTCAGTCGAAATCCAGAGGATTGCGCGGCTTCTTGCTGGGATCCGAGGCGGCCTTCTTCTTCGCCTCGTCGAATTTCTTCTGGAGGAGGTCATCGAGGTTCTTGGTGCGCTCGAACGCCTTCGAGAAGGCGTCCTCGCGCCGGGCGGCACCCGAACGGACGTCTTGCATGGCCTGGTCGAACGTGGCGCCGTGGTCCACCTTGGGCCGCTCCTCGGAGAGGATGACGCCCGTCGCCTGATCGACGACGAGCTTGGTCCCGCAACAGGGGCAATCGACGTCGAGCTTCCCGCTCATCCCACGCTCCACGGGAGGCATTGTCACACGTCCACGGGAGGCTCCGCGAGCCGGACGATCGTCGCGCCCCACCCCCCGCGCTCCGGGGGCGCGTCGGCGTAGGAGACGACCTTGGGGTGGCGCGCGAGGATCGACCGCACGATTTCGCGCTGCACGCCGACCCCGCGGCCGTGGATGACCCGCACCTCGCGGTACCCCTTCGCCTGCGCCTCGTCCAGATAGTGCGTCACGAGGTCCTTCACGTCCCTCGGCTGGAAGGCGTGGAGGTCCAGCGCGTCCGTCAGCGGCACCTCCACGGGGTCGTCGCCGGGCTCGCTCATCGTGCGCTCTAATATGCGCCCCCTCCATGAGCGACGCCCGCACCGAGCCGATCGTCCCCGTCACCGGGCGGGGCGATGAGCTGCGCCGCTTGATGCGGCTCGCCGGGCCCGTGATGATCGCGTACCTCGGGACCA
>Ga0068859_100004203_pt1 | contig 14701 bp, 14 predicted proteins | sample KBSSwiS22_FD_66585 | JGI IMG/M metagenome (GOLD analysis project Ga0068859, IMG submission 66585) | Switchgrass rhizosphere microbial communities from Kellogg Biological Station, Michigan, USA - KBS Switchgrass S2-2 | ecosystem: Host-associated > Plants > Roots > Rhizosphere > Soil ...
GACGCGGCGATCCCGGTGTTTCGCACGCCGGATCCCGCGGTGGAGATGTTCGGCCACGTCTCGTCCTTCTACCGCAACCAGCGCGCGCTGCTGCAGGCGCCCGGACCGCTTTCGCAGCAGGCGCCGCCCGACCTCGAAGCCGCGCGCCGCCTCGTCGAAGGCGCGCTCGCCGAGCGTCGCCTCGTTCTGTCGGAAGCGGAATCGAAAGCACTGCTCGCTGCATTTCATGTTCCGGTGGCAAGCGGTGAAGTCGTGCGCCCGCACGGCCGCGAGCTGATGGTCGGCGTGGTGCGCGATCCGGTGTTCGGGCCGGCGATCACGTTCGGCACCGGCGGCGTCGCGGTCGAGGTGTACCGCGATCGTGCCGTCGCGCTGCCGCCCTTGAATTCGTACCTCGTGGCCGACATGATCCACGGCACGCGCGTGGCGCAGTTGCTCGGCCGGTTTCGCGACCAGCCGGCAGTCGATATCGCGGCGCTGGAGGCAGTCCTGCTGCGCGTCTCGGAGCTGGCTTGCGAGCTTCCGTCGCTCGAGGCGCTCGACATCAATCCGCTGGTCGCCGATGAGTCGGGCGCCATCGCGGTCGGCATGCGAGTGGTGTTGCGCGCAGCGCCACCGCAGCGCGAGCGCTACGACCACATGGCCATCCACCCCTATCCGGCCTACTTCTCGACGCAGTGGCAGCCGCGGCAGGGACCGCTCGTCACGCTGCGCCCGATTCGTCCCGAGGATGCGTCGATCGAACGCACGTTCGTCGAAAACCTCTCGGCGCAGAGCCGGCAGTACCGCTTCATGAACGCATTGCGCGAGCTGACGCCGACGATGCTCGCGCGCTTCACCCAGATCGACTACGACCGCGAGATGGCGTTCATCGCGACGACGCTGGACGAAGGCGCGGAGCGCGCGATCGGCGTAGTGCGCTACATCACCAATCCGGACGGCGAATCGTGCGAATTTGCGCTGGTGATCGCCGACGAGTGGCAGCGCCGCGGCCTCGGCCGGCGCATGATGGCGCTGCTGATCGAGGTCGCGCGCGCCCGCGGGCTGCGCGAGATGATCGGGCACGTGCTCGCGGAAAACCGCGGGATGCTCGGGCTCTCGGAGTCGCTGGGTTTCGTTGTCGGCAAGAGCTCGGAGGGCCCGGAGTTGCGGCACGTCTCGCTCGTACTGCAGCCGCGTTGATTGGCGTCAACTGTGCGTCGCAATCGACGCGTAGGCTCGACATGAAAAGGGGTTTGAAATGACATACAAACGCATCCTCGTCCCGGTAGACGGCAGTGCCACGTCCAGCAAGGGGCTCGACGAAGCGCTCAAGCTCGCGCGCGCCGAGCGCGCCCGGATCCGGCTCCTTCACGTGATCGACGACTCGCTCGCGTTCAACTCGCCCGACGGCGCAGGCGCGAACTACGTGCTGGAAGCCCTGCGCTCTTCGGGCCGCGAAGCGCTCTCGAAAGCGCTGGAGCGCGTGCGCCGCGCGAAGCTCGAAGCCGAAAGCACGCTCATCGAAAACTTCACCGGACGCGTCGCGGAAGCGATCGTCGAGCAGGCAAAGCGCTGGCGCGCCGACGTGATCGTGATGGGAACGCACGGCCGGCGCGGTTTTGGCCGCCTGCTGATCGGCAGCAGCGCCGAACTCGTCGTCCGCTCGAGCTCGATCCCGGTGCTGCTCGTGCCGGGTCGTCGCGGCCGCGCGCGCTAGGTCAGCGGTTTGTTTCCAACGGGCCGCTGGGCGGCGGCCCGCAGAGCTACCGGTCGAACCGATAGTGGCTGCGGTTCAGGTACTCGGAGATATCGTCGAGATCCTCGATCGCGAGGCGCGGCGTCACCTGCTCCGCGCGGCGCGCCACCTCGACGCGCAGGCCGGCAAGCGAGCGCACGAGCGATTTCGCGCGATCGCGCTTGTGGATCCGCTCATAGTGGCAGGTGAGGCAATGCGTCTCGTAGAGCTGGCGGCCGCGTTGCGCGTCCTGCGCGAGCGCCGGCCACGAAGCGAGCAACGCCACGAGAAACGGCGTGAACATCCGGGTCATCGGTTGACCTCCTGGGCGGTGCGCTGCAAAAGGCACGTCAGCGCGCTGGACGCGGCAGCGAACGCCCAGCACAGGAAGAACCCGATCGAGTACACGGCGAGCCGGGAGAGGCTGGTCGGCTCGCCGAAGAGATAGAGTTCCTGCGGGTCGAACACGGTGAAGAAGATGACTTCGCCGATGCCGCCGACGATGAAGGACGGCCACAGGATGAAGATCGCGCGCTTCACGACACCTCCCGCACCAGGCGCCACTCGTGCCGCGGGTCTTCCAGCACGATGCGCCAGCGCCCCGGCGGCAGCGCCGGCAGCTCGCTCTCGTAGACCCCGGGAGCGACCAGCGCGAGCCGCAGGCGCTGATCGTGCCCGGCGCGCGTCGCATGCACCAGTTGCCCGAACAATGCCGCTGGTGCGTCACCCGTGAGCCGGACCTTGACCTTGCCGGACTCGATCGTGACTTCGGCTGCGATCGAGCGCTCTACGGCCTTCTTCTCGCGCTGCAGATCCTGGTTGATCGCAAGACCGCGCTTGTAATAGTCGCCCGCGACCAGGCCGTCGGCCGACGCGAACGCGATCCAGATCGTCGCCGCGCCGGCAACGAGGACCGCCGCAGGTCCCGACATCAGGATCCACGGCCACGGCTCGCGGTACCAGGGCTTGCCACTCTGCACGGTCATGCGGGCCTCCTCAACGGACGATAAACACCGACTTCTCGCGCACGGCGACGCCTTCGTCGCCGACCGCGGTCACCGCGAACTCGATGCGATGCGTTCCCGCAGCCGCGCCCGCCGGCACGCGCAGCCGCACCGGAACCATCCGGCTCGCGGTGCCTGCCAGCTCCACGCGCGACGTTCCCGCGACCTCGAGCGCCGGCAGCCCCGTTGCCGTGATCTCGAATGTGCGGGCGGTCTCGGCGGTGTTCATGATCTGCAGGCGGTAGACGTTCTCGATGCGCCCGCCCTCGACCTCGCGTGCGATCGCCGCACGGTCGCGAATCACGTCGACCTTCAGCGGCACGCGCGCGTACAGGCCGACCACCGCGCCAAGGGCGATCGCGCAGAGGATCGCGCCGTAGATCAGCACGCGCGGCCGGAAAGCGCGCGCCATCAGCGCCTGCCGCGGCAGCTTGCGCTCGAGTGCGTTCTGCGTGGAGTAGCGGATCAGCCCGCGCGGCGAGCCGACGCGATCCATCACGCCGTCGCAACCGTCGATGCACGCGGCACAGCCGATGCACTGGTACTGCAGGCCGTTGCGGATGTCGATGCCGGTCGGGCAGACCTGCACGCAGATGCCGCAGTTGACGCAGTCGCCGAGAGTGCGATCGTCGGCGCTCCTGGAGCGCGCGCCGCGCGGCTCTCCGCGATCGCGGTCGTAGGTGATGATCAGCGTGTCCTTGTCGAACATCGCGCTCTGGAAGCGCGCGTACGGGCACATGTACGTGCACACCTGCTCGCGCATCCAGCCGGCGTTGCCGTACGTGGCAAAGCCGTAGAACAGGATCCAGAACGTCTCCCAGGGCCCGGCGGAGAAACCGGTTACTTCGCCCCACAGCTCGCGGATCGGAGTGAAGTAGCCGACGAAGGTGAACCCGGTCCACAGCGCAATCGCGATCCACACGCCGTGCTTCGCTGCCTTGATGCCGGTCTTGCGCGCGTTCCACGGATCGCGGTCGAGCTGGATCCGGCGGTTGCGGTCGCCCTCGATCATGCGCTCGACCCACAGGAAAATCTCGGTGTACACGGTCTGGGGGCAGGCATAGCCGCACCACAGCCGCCCTGCAACGGCAGTGAAGAGGAACAGCGACAGCGCGCAGATGATCAGCAGTACCGCGAGGTAGATGATGTCCTGCGGCCAGAAGACGAGGCCGAAGATGTAGAACTTGCGGTGCGCGATGTCGAAGAGCACCGCCTGCCGGCCGTTCCACGTGAGCCACGCCCCGCCGTAGAAGACGAGCTGCGTCCCCCAGACGAGCAGCCACCGCCACGCGGCGAACCACCCGTGCACCGCGCGGGGGTAGATCTTCTTGTCCGCCGCGTAGAGCCGAACCTCGGCGGCGTCAGCCTTCATTTCGCGCCGGCGCCACCCTGCGACAGCGAATAGACGTACGCCGTCAGCAGGTGGATCCTCGCCGGCGACAGGATGTCCTTGTGCGCGGGCATCTGGTTCTGCCGGCCCTTGTTGATCGTCTCGAGGATCGCCTGCTCGCCCGAGCCGTGCAGCCACGTCGTGTCCGAGAGGTTCGGCGCACCCATCGCCGGATTTCCCTTGCCCTCGGCGCCGTGGCACGCCGCGCAGTTCGCCTTGAAGAGCGGCTCGCCGCGCGCCCTGCGGATCGAGTCGCTCGTCGACCCGGAGAGCGAGAGAACGTAGTGCGCGACGTCCTTCGCGCCCTGCTCTCCCAGCACCGGCCCGAACGGCGGCATCACGCCGGTCCTTCCTTCGGTGATCGAGGCCTTGATGGTTTCCGGCGTGCCTCCCCAGAGCCAGTCCTTGTCGGTCAGGTTCGGGAAGCCGCGGCTGCCGCCGCCGTCGGATGCGTGGCACTGCGAGCAATAGTTCAGGAACAGCTTCTGCCCGACTGCGATCGCTTCGCCGCTCTTCGCCAGCGTCTCGACCGGAAGCTTGGCGAACTTGTCGTACAGCGGCCCGAACTCGGCGTTCGCCACCTTGTTTTCGTCCTCGAGCTGCCCGAGTTGCGTCCAGCCGAGCGTGCCCTTGTAGCTGCCCAGGCCCGGATACAGCACGAGATAGCCGAGCGAGAACGCGATCGTCAGGTAGAAGAGCCACGCCCACCAGCGCGGCAGCGGGTTGTCGTACTCGGTCAGGTCCTCGTCCCAAGTGTGGCCCGTCGTGTCCTTGGGTTTCGCCGTCACGCTCTGCAGCTTCAGGAACACCCCGCACGCGACGATCGACGCGAGCGACACCGCGGCAATGTAGAAGTGCCAGAAATCCGACGTGAAGTCGCTCATCGGTCGTCGCCTTCGCGCAGCGGCAGCTGCGCGTCGCGCTCGAAGCGCTCCTTGCGCGAGGGCGCGTACGCCCACCAGACCACGCCGAAGAACGCCGCCATCGCGGCGAGCGTCACGAGGGTTCTCAGCGAATTGATGTCGAAGGTTTCCATGGCCGTCACTGTTTCGCCTTGAGTGCGGTGCCAAGCACCTGGAGATACGCGATCAGCGCATCCATCTCGGTGCGGTCCTTGAGATCGGCGGGTGCCTGCGCGATCTCCTTGTCGGCGTACGGAACGCCGACCCGGCGCAGCGCGCGCATCTTCGCCTCGATGTCCTCGGCGTTGGCTGCAGTACGAACGAGCCAGGGGTACGCCGGCATGTTCGACTCGGGCACGACGCTGCGCGGATCGAGCAGGTGCAGCCGGTGCCATTCGTCCGAATAGCGCCCGCCAACGCGGTGCAAGTCGGGCCCGGTGCGCTTCGATCCCCACTGGAACGGATGGTCGTAGACGAATTCGCCCGCGACCGAATAGTGCCCGTAGCGCTCGACCTCCGCGCGCAGCGGCCGCACCATCTGCGAATGGCAGTTGTAGCAGCCTTCGCGCACGTAGATGTCGCGCCCGGTGAGCTGCAGCGGCGTGTACGGCTTCAGGCCCGCGACCGGCTCGGTCATCGACTTCATGAATGACAGCGGAACGATCTCGACGAGGCCGCCGACGGCCACGACGAGGATCACCAGGACGATGAGGAGCGTCGGCTTGCGCTCGATCGTATCGTGCGTGAGCATCGCTCGATCTCCTCTAGGCGTGGGCCGGCGCGGGGATCGCGGGCTCGGTCGCGCGGCTGCCGGCGATCGTCTTGACCGTGTTGTAGGCCATGACCAGCATGCCGGCGAGATACAGGATGCCGCCGAGCAGCCGGATCGCGTAGAACGGATACGTCGCCTTCACGCTCTCGACGAACGTGTACGTCAACGTTCCGTCCGCGCCCACGGCGCGCCACATCAGTCCCTGCATGACGCCGGCGATCCACATCGCGGCGATGTAGAGCACGATGCCGACGCACGCGATCCAGAAATGGACGTCGATCAGGCGCACGCTGTACATCTCGGGGCGGCCGAAGAGCCGCGGCAGCAGGTAGTAGATCGAGCCCATCGAGATCAGGCCCACCCAGCCGAGCGCGCCGCCGTGCACGTGGCCGATGGTCCAGTCGGTGTAATGCGACAGCGCGTTCACCGTCTTGATCGACATCATCGGTCCCTCGAACGTGGCGATGCCGTAGAACGACAGCGACACGATCAGGAACTTGAGGATCGGGTCGGTGCGCAGCTTGTGCCACGCCCCCGAGAGCGTCATGATCCCGTTGATCATTCCGCCCCACGAAGGCGCGAGCAGGATCAGCGAGAACAGCATGCCGAGCGACTGCGCCCAGTCCGGCAGCGCGGTGTAGTGCAGGTGGTGCGGGCCCGCCCACATGTACGTGAAGATCAGCGCCCAGAAGTGCACGACCGACAGGCGATACGAGTAGATCGGGCGGTTCGCCTGCTTCGGGATGAAGTAGTACATCATCCCGAGGAAGCCGGCGGTCAGGAAAAAGCCGACCGCGTTGTGGCCGTACCACCACTGCACCATCGCGTCCTGCGCGCCCGAGTACGCCGAGTACGATTTCCAGAAGGTCGCCGGGACGGCCGCGCTGTTGACGATGTGCAGCAGCGCGACCGTCAGGATGAACGCGCCGAAGAACCAGTTCGCGACGTAGATGTGCGCGACCTTGCGCTGGTACAGCGTGCCGAAGAAGACGACCGCATAGGCGACCCAGACGAGCGCGATCAGGATGTCGATCGGCCACTCGAGCTCGGCGTATTCCTTGGACGTCGTGATGCCGAGCGGCAGCGTCACCGCGGCGAGCACGATCACGGCCTGCCAGCCCCAGAACGTGAACGCCGCGAGCCGGTCCGAGAACAGGCGCACATGGCAGGTGCGCTGGACGACGTAGTACGAGGTCGCGAACAGCGCACACCCGCCGAACGCGAAGATCACCGCATTGGTGTGCAGCGGCCGCAGCCTGCCGTAGGAGAACCACGGCACGTTGAAATTCAATTCCGGCCACAAGAGCTGTGCGGCGATGATCACGCCGACCAGCATTCCGACGACGCCCCAGACCACGGTCATCACCGCGAACTGGCGCACGACCTGGTAGTTGTACGTTCCTTCAATCTGCATCAAGGCCCCTCTCGCCCGGCATGCTATGGACCGGCCGGTGGCGGTTTTTGACGTGGATCAAGCACGCGGAAAATGGCGCATCTATTCCTTCGCGCGCGGCGCGTCGTCGTCGTCGAGCAGCGCATAGCCGGGCCGGTCGAGGTCGTCGAACTGGCCGCCCTGCAGCGCGCGCCAGAACACCCATCCGATCACGAGTACGAGCGCGACGGAGAGGGGAATGAGAAGGGCGAGGCTTTCCATGGTCCGGAATCCGGAACCCTGCGGCGCGCGAGGCGCAGCGAATTCAGCGCGACGACGAGCGAGCTCGCCGCCATGCCGATCGCCGCTTCCCACGGCCCGATCCAGCCGAGCGCGGCCGCCGGCAGGGCCAGGGCGTTGTAGGCGATCGCCCAGGCGAAGTTCTGGCGGATGATGCGCATCGTGCTGCGCGCAAGCGCGAACGCATCGAGCGCCGAGTCGAGCTGGCTGCCGAGCAGCACCAGGTCCGAATGGAGCTGCGAGACGCCGGCGCCGGAGCCCATCGCAATCGACGCATTGGCATGCGCGAGCACCGGCGCGTCGTTCAGCCCGTCGCCGATCATCACGACCACATGTCCCGCGCGTTGCAGCTTCTCGACGTACGCGACCTTGTGTTGCGGCTCTGCACAGCCGCAATGATCCGCGATCCCGAGTCTTTGCGCGAGCGCTGCGACCGCGTCTTCCCGGTCTCCGCTCACGAGATGAACGCGCATGCCCGCCTGTCGCAGCTTGCCGACAAACTCGGTTGCGTGCTCGCGCAGCGAATCTTCGAGGAGAAATTCGGCGAGCCATCCTGAGGTGCCCGCAAGATGGACCGCGGTTCGGCCCGGCTGCACCTCGCAGACGAAGGGTTGCGTCCGGGGTCCCGCGAGCTCCGCGCAAAACGCTTCGTTGCCGACTCGCACGCGCCGTCCTTCGATCAGCGCTTCGATGCCGCGGCCCGGTACATGCCGGACATCGGATACCGAAAGCGGCGGCTGTCCATCGGCGGCCTCGAACGCGGCCGCGACGGGATGCCGGCTGGTGGCTTCCAGGGCGTGCGCCACGCGCACGCACTCAGCCTGCGCGAGTTCGCCGAAGACGCGGACACCCACGAGCCGCGGCTTGCCCAGCGTCAGCGTCCCGGTCTTGTCGAGCACTACGTCGGTCGCGCGCGCCAGGACTTCGATCGCGTGCCCGCGGGAGAGAACCACGCCGCGCGCGAGAAGTCGCGCAGTGCTGGTGGTCAGCGCGATCGGCGCGGCAAGCCCCAGGGCGCACGGACAGGTCACGACGAGCACGGCGATCGCCGCCCACAACGCGCGCTCCGGTCCTTGCGGAAGCCATGCCAGGAAAACCGCGACCGCCGCCACGATCACCACCCAGGCGAGGACGCGCGCAATCCTGTCTGCGCCCGCCACGACCGCCGGCCGGCTCGACGCAGCGCGCTCGATCAGGCGCAGGATCGCGGCGGCGCGCGTATCGTTGCCGGCGCGCAGGATCCGCACGATCAGCGGTTGCTCGAGGTTGACCGAGCCTCCGACCAGCTCGCTCCCGGGCCGCTTCTCGACCGGCGCCGATTCGCCCGTGAGCATCGATTCGTCGGCGCTCGATGCCCCTTGCACGACGAGCGCATCGGCGGGAACCCGTTCGCCCGGAGGAACGAGCGCCAGCTCGCCTGGCAGCAACTCGTGCGCCGCAATCTTTTCGGCCTGCGCTGCGAACGACGGCGTGCGCAGCCGCAGCGCGAACGCGGGCATCCAGCGCAGCAGCGGGTCGAGCGCACGCTCGGCTCGTGCGCGCGCCGAAGTTTCGGCACCGCGCGCCGCGAGCAGCAGGAAGACCAGCATCGCGATCGAATCGAAGTAGACCTCGCCCGTGCCCGAGAACGTCGCCCACGTGCTCGCGGCGAACCCGGCAAGAATGCCGAGCGAGATCGGCGCATCCAGCCCGATGCGGCCGCGGCGCAAGTCGCGCCACGCCGACGAGAAGAACGGCCCGCAGGCGAAGAGGATCACTGGAAGCGTCAGCGCGAAGCCGGCCCAGCGCATCAGCGCCTGCGCGTCGGGCGTAAGGGTCGCGTCACCGTCGAGGTACGCGGGAAGCGCGTACATCATCACCTGCATCGACGCGAATCCGGAGACGAAAAGGCGCCACAGGGCCGCGCGACGTCCGGCGGTTTCCTCCCGCGGCTTGCGCTGCGGATCGAATGGAAATGCGTCGTATCCGATCGCCCGGACGGCCTCGATGATCCTGCCGAAGCTGACCTGGCGGGCGTCCCATGCGACGAGCGCGCGGCGGGTCCCTGCGTTCACGTGGGCGCGCGTTACGCCCGGCATCTCGCGCAGGCGGCGCTCGATCAGCCACACGCAGCCGGCACAGGTCACGCCTTCGAGGATCAGCAGCGCCTCGCGTCCGTGCTCTGCGACGTTCGTCACGAACTGGCGCTGTGCGGCAGGGTCGTCGTAGGCGGAGAGCGGCACGGGATTTCCGGCGGCGCCGCGCGCATCCGGGCGCGGCGCCTCGCGAGTCTCGTAATAGGCGCCGAAGCCCCCGTTCGCGATCGTCCGGGCAACCCCTTCGCAGCCGGCGCAGCAGAATTCGCGGATGGCGCCCAGCAGTTCCGAGCGCCGCAGGTCAGGTTCGAGCGCGGGCTTCCCGCAGTGGAAGCATCCTGCGGCGACCGATTCGGAATGCATGCCCGGCATCGTAGAACCCGGCCGCCCCCGTTCGTTGACCGAAGTCAAAGTATGCGCCCGGAATACCCCGGTTGCGCCGAGGGGCATACGTCGGCAGCATACGGGGAACACCCCCCACGGAGGCAGTCCATGTCAGTGCGCATTGGCGACGAAGCACCGAATTTCACGGCGGAAACCACGCAGGGCAAGATCAACTTCCATGAATGGATCGGCAACGGCTGGGCGATCCTGTTCTCGCATCCGAAGGATTTCACGCCGGTCTGCACCACCGAGCTCGGCTACATGGCGAAGCTGAAGCCGGAGTTCGACAAGCGAAACACCAAGATCCTGGGCCTGTCGATCGATTCGGTCGGCGATCACTCCAAGTGGGCCAAGGACATCGAGGAGACGCAGGGCGCAGCGGTCACCTACCCGATGGTCGGCGACACCGACCTCACGGTGGCGAAGCTCTACGACATGATCCATCCCAACGCGAGCGGCAACGCTTCCGGTCGCACCGCAGTCGACAACGCAACCGTGCGCTCGGTGTTCCTGATCGGCCCGGACAAGAAAGTGAAGGCGACGTTCACCTATCCGATGTCGAGCGGGCGCAATTTCGACGAAGTGCTGCGGCTGCTCGATTCCCTGCAGCTCACGGCGAAGCACACTGTCGCCACTCCGGTGAACTGGAAGCCGGGCGACGACGTGATCATCCCGACGTCGGTCAAGGACGAGGACGCGAAGAAGAAGTATCCCGACGGCTACAAGACGCTGAAGCCCTACCTGCGGGTCGTCAAGCAGCCCAAGTAGCGCGATGCGCGAAGGGAGCCTGGAAGCACCGACGCGCCATCCGCTCGACTGGCAGAACGAGTCCTTCTACGACGAAGGTGCCGTCGAGAAGGAGCTCGCTCGCATCTTCGATATCTGCCACGGCTGCCGGCGGTGCGTAAACCTCTGCACCGCCTTTCCGACGCTGTTCGACCTGATCGACGCCAGCGCGACGCTGGAGGTCGACGGCGTTGCGAAGGCGGATTACCGCAAGGTGGTCGACCAGTGCTACCTGTGCGACATGTGCTACATGACGAAGTGCCCGTACGTCCCGCCGCACCCGTGGAACGTCGACTTCCCCCACGTGATGCTGCGGGCGAAGGCCGTGAAGTTCAAAAAGGGCCAGGTCGCGTTCCGGGACAAGCTGCTGACCTCGACCGACGCGCTCGGCAAGCTCGCCGCGATCCCGGTGGTCGCACAGACGGTCAACGCGCTCAATCGCAACAGCGCGGCGCGCAGCGCGATGCAGGGCGCCCTGGGAGTGCACAAGGATCGCGAGCTGCCGCCGTACGCACCGCGGAAGTTCCGCGCCGCAGCCGCGCCCAGCGCGGCGTTCGCGCAGAAGGACGGCGCGAACACGCCGGGAAAGGTTGCGCTCTTCGCGACCTGCTACGTCAACTATAACGAGCCCGCCATGGGCCACGACCTGCTCGCGGTGCTGGCGCACAACGAGATCCCGTACGTGATCGTCGAGAAGGAAGGCTGCTGCGGCATGCCGAAGCTCGAGCTGGGCGACCTCGAATCGGTCGCGCGACTCAAGGCGATCAACCTCCCGCCGCTCGCGCAGCTGGCACGCAATGGCTACGCGATCCTGACGCCGGTCCCCTCGTGCACGCTGATGTTCAAGCAGGAGATTCCGCTGCTGTTCCCGGACGATCCGGACGTCCAGGCGGTGCAGGACGCGATGTTCGACCCGTTCGAGTACCTGGTGCTGCGCAACCGCGACGGGCTGCTGAAAAAGGATTTCACGCAGGCGCTGGGGAACGTCTCGTATCACATCCCCTGCCATTCGCGCGTGCAGAACATGGGCCAGAAGACGCGCGAGCTTCTCGAGATGATTCCCGGGACGAAGGTGACGACCGTCGAGCGCTGCGCCGGGCACGACGGCACGTGGGGCGTCAAGACCGAGTATTTCGAGAGCTCGATGAAGATCGGCCGCCCGGTGTTCCGCCTGATGGCGGACGCCACTCCCGACTGGATCAGCTCGGACTGCCCGATCGCGGCGCGTCACATCCGCCAGGGAATGGGCGCCCAGGCGAGCGCGGCGCAGAAGGCGCATCCGCTCACGTTGCTGCGCAAGGCGTACGAGCGCTAGGGCGCCTGTGCGTTGACGCGGTAGGTGTTCCGCCCGGCGGCTTTGGCCTCGTAGAGCGCCTCGTCGGCCTGCTTCAGCAGCGCTTCGGGCACGACCTCCTCCACTCCGCCGTAGAACGAGACGCCGATGCTCGTCGAGACCGAAAGCGTCCGCTCGCCGAGCACGAACGGCTCTCGCATCGCGGCGACGATCTTCTCGGCGACGCGCAGGCCGAGCGCGCCCGCCTCCAGCTCTTCCAGGATCACCGCGAACTCGTCGCCGCCGAGTCGCGCCGCGGTGTCGGTGTTGCGAATGCAGTCGACCAGCCGGCGGGCGAAGCCGCGGATCAGCGCGTCGCCGACATCATGCCCGTGCGTATCGTTGACCGCCTTGAACTTGTCGATGTCGAGGTACATCACCGCCATCAGCGAGCGGTGGCGCCGGCTGCGCGCGATCGCCCGGCCGATCCGGTCGTGGAACAGGTTGCGGTTCGGCAGGCCGGTCAGCGCATCGTGGCCCGCCTGGTGAGCGAGGCGCAGCTCGAGCTGCTTGCGCAGCTCGACGTCCACGTTGATCCCCGCGAGCCGCAGCGGACGGCCCGCCGCGTCGCGCTCCACGACCTTGCCGCGGCTGTGGATCCACAGCCACTCGCCGGAGGGCTTGCGCACGCGATGCTCGATGTCGTAGTACACGGCCTTGCCCTCCAGCACCTCGGCCAGGTGCTGCCGCAGCGGCGCGGCGTCGTCGGGATGCAGCAGCGCCAACAGCGCCTGCGACGTCGTCTGCGTCGACGAGGAGCCGGCCTCCAGCATCTGCGCCCACTGGGCATCGAGCCAGACCTTGCCGGAACGCGCATCGAGGTCCCACAGCGCCAGCCTGGCGCCGTCCAGCGCGAGCGCAAGGCGTTCTTCGCTCTTTTCCAGCCGCCGAATCAGCGGCGCGACGCGCTGGCGCAGCAGCCACGCACCGAGCGCGATCATCCCGGCCATCAGGGCGAACGCGACGTACAACTGCCTGCGCATCGGCGCATACAGCTCGTCGGTATCGAGCTTCATGACCATTGCCAGTCCGGTGTCCCCGATCGGCCCCACCGCGGCCATCACCAAATGGCGCTGATCGTCGCGACCGACGATGACGTCGGTGGCACCCGCGAACGCACGCGCAACCGGAAGCGACGGTGAGTATTCGAAGCGGAGCACCACGGGCTGCGGGGACTGGCGCACGCATTCCACGTCCGCTGCGGTCCGCTTGCAGACCCGGATCTCGGCGCTCTCGGCGAAGTCGTCCGCCGCGCGCAGTGCCTTCGTCAGTGACGGGAGGCGCTGCTCGGCGATCAGCACGCCGACGGGACCGCCATCGCGCTCGATGGGCATCCGGGCGTAGAGGACGAAATCGTCGTCCCACAAGAGCGCCGTGCGCCGGGTGCGATCGATCGGAAGCACCAGCGCCGGCTGCTCCACCGGGCTTCCGGCCGCGCCTCCCGGCTCGCCGTGCAGTCCGTAGAACGCCACCGCAGAGAATCCAAGCCGCAACGCGCTTTCCGCCTCGTTCCTCAGGTTCCTGAACGCCCCTGCATCCGGCGAATCCGGCAGCAGCGCGGCGAGCTGCTCGACGATGTAGGGCCGGGCACCGATCATCTCGGCCCGAGTGGTGCGGTACTCGATCGTGGTGCGGAACAGCGCCAGCTGGCTCTTCAGCGATTCAAGCAAGCCCGAGCGGGCTGCCGCCTCGAGCTGGCGCGCCATGATCGCGAAGCCGCTCAGTATCGCGACGCAGACGATCAGCGCAAGAACGGCCGAACCGGCCAGCGTGATTCGCTGCTCCTCGCTGCGGGTCAGGCTCCTCGCCTCGTACCAGCCCATGCGCCGCCATGCGAGCCACAGCGCCAGCGAGGTCACGATGAGTCCCATGGCCGTGAGGAACGCCATGCGCGCAAACGTCGATTCCGGGTACATCAGCGGCAGTCCGATCGCTCGCCCGCCGAATCCGATCAGGCCGATCAGGAACACCGCGATCGTGGCTCCCTGCACGACCAGGCTGCTCGCAATCCCCCGCGCGCGGTCCATCCCGATCAGCGCGGTGGCGACAAGAAGGAACGCGAGCGCGGTCGGCAGCGCCACCCGGCCCGGATGCGCGGAGTCTGCCTGCGCCGCGCGGTGCAACTCGGGGAGGTCGACGCCCAGATCGACGTCGAGGACATGCTCGAGGAAGATCAGCCCGGCAAGCCCCGCCAGTGCCGCGGCCAGGCCGGTACGTGCGTGTCGCAACGTTTCGCCGCGCAAGACGGCCTCAATGGCAAGCGCCGACCCGGTGAGCGCAAAGCACACCGCGCCGTTGAAAAGCGTCTGGCCCCCGCCGGCGGCCGCGAACACCGACGTTGCGCCGAGCACCCACGCGCACATCACGGCGACCCCGACGAGGAGCAGGACGGCGCCGAGCAGGCTCGATGCAGTGAACCTCATGGCCGTTTGCGCGGCAACCCCTCTCCGAAGCCGCTCTTATAAGCTGGCGGCAGAAATGCATTCTAATCGCGCAATGCGCCTGCTCAGCGCCCTGCTCGGGCTGCTCGTCGCCCTGCCCGGTTGCGCGGCCACTCCCGAGCAGCCCGGAGCCGCTTCATTCGCGCTCATGGGCGACGTGCCGTACTCGCAGGCGCAGGCAAACCTGCTCGACAGCCTCATTGATCGCGTGAACGCCGAGCCGCT
>Ga0068859_100004205_pt1 | contig 14695 bp, 10 predicted proteins | sample KBSSwiS22_FD_66585 | JGI IMG/M metagenome (GOLD analysis project Ga0068859, IMG submission 66585) | Switchgrass rhizosphere microbial communities from Kellogg Biological Station, Michigan, USA - KBS Switchgrass S2-2 | ecosystem: Host-associated > Plants > Roots > Rhizosphere > Soil ...
GCTATTTTCCCGGAACAAAAAAAAGGTATGGCGTAAACGGCAACAGTTTCATCTGCGCGGTAGAATTTGGTGAAAAAATAAAAGCCAAATCATTGCTGGCCGGCGGAGAAAGCGGTGATCCGCAGTCGAAGCATTTTAAAGACCAGCTGGAGATGTATGCAAAGGGGCAGTTCAAAGAGGTATTGTTCTATAAAGAAGACGTGGTAAAACATGCAGAGAAAACCTATCATCCCGGACAATAAATGCCAGGCACCTGGCCAACGCTTTTATCATTATGGTCTACTAAACCTTATCCTGCACATTTCAGAAAATACCTGAAGCAAAATTTACATGGTTTACCATCAAACCTTCAGTATTTTTTTTTACATTCAGGTTTGATCTTTATTACCGCAAACAATTTCCTTTTATAAAAAAGAATTTAACCAGTTTTATTGAATGCAGGATAACCAAGATATACCCGAAGCGCAGGATCCTATGGAGGAGGAAAAAGAAAACCCACCACCCGAAATACCAGTGGCCAATATGCCGGCACCGGATCAGGAAACAACCATTGACTCAACCCACTCCTCCGCAGCAGATATGGACTTACACCACCAACCACATATACACCACAAGAAAAGATGGAAAGATTACCTGTTTGAATTTTTTATGTTGTTTCTTGCCGTGAGCGCCGGTTTTTTGGTAGAAAACCAGCGTGAGCATTATGTTGAGCACCTGCGCGCAAAAGATTATGCTGCCATGCTCCGCAAGGACCTGGCATCCGATACCGTTATCATAAACATTATTATTGGCTTTCGCAATGAACAGGCAAAAAGATATGACAGTCTCAGGAACATCATGGATAGCGTGCCACTTGAAAAAATAAACCAGCGTCAATTCCTGTTATTAGCTACCCAGGCGGGAAAATACCTGCACCTGCTGCCCAACAATGGTACTTTACAGCAATTAAAATCATCCGGGGCATTACGGTATTTCAAGGACACCACGCTTGTATATACATTAACCAGTTATGAAGAGGATCTTAAGCACGGGGAATATGTTCAATCAGAAGAAAGAGAATATTATACTACCCAGGTAATTCCATTTAAGCTTGTCCATTTTAATAATAAGCTGGCTGAATCCCGCATCGCCGCCTCCCTGAACTACCCAAATGAAATGATGACCGATTTTGATAAAAAAGCAATGATGCAATTTTACAACCTTTTGGAAAGAAGTGCATCCTTTAACAACCTGTTGGGCGAAGAAAGTTTTTCGAGGCATAAAAAAAAGGCTATTGCTATCATAAAAATGCTTGAAGAAGAGTATCGCCTAAACTAACTTAGTTATCAACTTACCTTTTATTTCTGTGCAGCTGCGAAGACGCTGCCGTCTGCAGGAAAATCGTATATTGGGCTTCGCTCAATTAAATTTATGAAACATATTTGCATCACCCTTGCTTCGCTATTTGTATTGCTTGCTGCTTCCGCTCAAAATACGATTGGCCTTCAATTATACAGTTTTCGTAATGAGTTCAAAACAGATGTAGCAGGCACACTGCAAAAGATTGGCGAAATGGGCATACGTCAAATAGAAGGCGGCGGTACCTATGGAATGCCAATGACCGCATTCAAACAGCTGCTGGTAAAAAATAAACTCACCACTATCAGCGTGGGTGCAGACTTTAACCAGCTTGATTCAAATGTACAGGCAGTAGTAGCCAATGCCAGGGCTTTCGGCGCCAAATATGTAATGTGCGCCTGGGTTCCGCACAAAACTTCGTTTACACCAGACGATGCCAACAAGGCCATAGCTGTTTTCAATAAAGCAGGCAAAGTATTAAAGGAAAATGGAATTACTTTCTGCTATCATGCCCATGGATATGAATTCGGGCCGTATGAAAAGGGAACCCTGTTCGATTATATGGCCAGCAAGATGAACCCCGCTTATGCCAATTTTGAAATGGATGTGTTTTGGGTAAAGCAACCGGGACAGGATCCTGTTGCCTTGTTAAAAAAATATCCCGGCCGATTTCCCCTCATGCATTTAAAGGATCGCAAGCCTGGTACGCCCAATAGCCAGGACGGGCGCGCCGATGATGAAACCAATGTGGTATTGGGAAAAGGTGATGTGGGTATTGCCGCTATTATGAAAGTGGCCAAAAAATATGGCGTTAAATATTTCTTTATCGAGGATGAATCGCCGCATTCAATGGCACAGGTGCCGCAAAGCCTGGCTTTTCTGAAGGGGCTGAAATAAAAATTTCCGCGAAGTCAATAATCCAACAACCGCCGCACCATTTCATCTAACCTGGCATTGGCCATATAATTTTTCTCCAGTTCGGTATTAAATGGAACAGGCGTATCTAAAGATGCGCAGCGGATTACGGGCGCATCCAGGTATTCAAAACAATGTTCACCTATCCAGGCTGCTATATCTGCGCCGATGCCGCCCGTGAGACTGTCTTCATGCAGCAATAATACTTTGCCATTGTTTCTGACAGTTGTTTTAACAGCGTCATAGTCCAGGGGCAACAAACTGCGAAGATCCAGGATCTCTATACTGATATCTTCATGCTTTATTGCATATTCGGTTGCCCAATGCACACCGGCCCCGTAAGTAATAATAGAAATATCATTTCCGCGCTGCACTAATTTTGCCTTGCCGATTTCCGTTTCATAATATGTTTCCGGCACTTGCCCGCTAACACTCCGGTACAAACCCTTATGTTCAAAATATAATACCGGGTTGGGATCGTTAATAGCCGCGATCAATAAACCTTTCGCATCCGCAGGCGTGGATGGATACACAACTTTCAAACCAGGTGTATGTACAAACCATGCTTCATTGCTTTGGCTATGGAAAGGCCCTGCGCCCATGCCGCCGCCTGTTGGCATTCTTATAACCACATCTGCGTTTTGCCCCCACCGGTAGTGTATCTTGGCAAGGTTATTTACTATCTGGTTAAACCCGGCCGTTGCAAAATCCGCAAACTGCATTTCCATTACGCTTTTGTATCCTTCCAGGCTTAAGCCAAGCGCTGCGCCAACAATAGCGCTTTCGCAAAGCGGTGTGTTCCTGACCCTGTCTTTTCCAAATTGCTGTACAAAGCCTTCTGTTATTTTAAACGCGCCTCCATATTCTGCAATGTCCTGTCCCATTAAAATAAGGTTGCCATGTGCTTCCATCGATTGCTGCAACCCCTGCTTAATGGCGTCTATGAAGCGGGTGTCGGGAGTAGGGAGTGGGGAGTGGTGAGTGGGCGCCAGCTTAGACTCTTTTTTTGTATTGGGTGTTGGAAACCTCCCTTTTGGCTTCGTTTCAACATCCGGAACGATTTGAACCAATAACTCCTCAAACGCTTCTGACGTCTCACGCCTCACGCCCGACGATAAAGCATACACATCATTTATCTCTTCTTCCGTATCAACCGTCATGGCCGCTGCCGCAAAACCTTTCTCCAGTTCTGTATCAATATATTGTTTTGTTTCTTCCTTAATGCCGGTAATTTCTTCTGCTGTCAACACCTGTTGCAGCACCAGGTACAATTCGTAATTCTTTATGGGATCATTTAACTCCCAATGCACAAACAATTCTTTGGGAACATATTTAGTTCCACTCGCTTCCTCGTGTCCGCGCATACGGAAAGTCATGCATTCAATCAGGTAGGGTTTTTGCTGGTTGATGCAATACTCCCGCACTCCTTTTACTGTATCATATACTTCCAATATGTTGTTGCCGTCAATTTTTACCGCTTCCATTCCATAGCCCTTTGCCCTGTCTGCCAGGCTGGCGCAGCGGTATTGTTCAGTTACCGGGGTACTCAATCCATAGCCGTTGTTTTCAATGATGAATATCACCGGCAGATCCCAAACCGCTGCCGTATTCAATGCTTCGTGAAAATCGCCTTCGCTGGTGCCGCCTTCGCCGGTAAAGGCAAGCGATACCTTGTTTTGTTTTCGCAATTTATATGCAAGCGCCACTCCATCCGCAATGGCCAGCTGCGGTCCAAGGTGTGAAATCATACCGCAGATATGATGTTCTTTTGATCCAAAATGAAAACTTCTTTCGCGCCCTTTGCTATAACCCGCTTTGCTGCCCTGCCATTGCATAAACAATTTATGCAGTGGTAAATGGCGGCTGGTAAATACCCCGAGATTACGATGCAGGGGCATTATCCATTCATCGGCCTGCAGCGCCAGTGTTGCACCCACCGAGATGGCTTCCTGCCCTATACCACTGAACCATTTTGAAATTTTTCCCTGCCGCAGCAATACCAGCATTTTCTCTTCAATCATTCTTGGTAACAGCAGGCTTTTATATAATTGAACCAGTTGATCCGGCGTGCTATTTTTTTTGTTAAAATGCATAACAATTACTTCTTCTTATAATCCGGTTCAATAATAACTTCCAGTATATAGGTGAAAAAAGACAGCAGGATACTAAATAACAAAGCCGACCATACAGAGTCGACCTTAAAACCGCTGACGAGTTTACCAGCCATTAAAATAATCAATGCATTCACAATAAAAAGAAACAGGCCTAATGTAAGAATGGTAATGGGCAATGTTAGAAGGATCAGTATGGGCTTCACGAAAAAGTTAAGCAGGGAAAGTACCAGCGCCACCAGCAGGGCCGTCGTAAACCTGGCCACTGCCACACCGGGCAACAGGTACGATGCCAGTACAACTGCGACTGCAATAATCAGTGTTTTGACCAGGAAATTCTTCATGACGCCAGCATTAACTTCGTCAAATTACAACTAATTCATAAAAATCGTCTGCTATAAAGTATTTATTGGCCAATACCTGTAGTTCTTCCGCTGTAACCGATTTTACATCGGCTACCGATTTATAGAAATAATTTTCCGGCAACTGGTTAAGAATAATATTTTTCCATTTCGCCATAATGTGAAACGGGCCGTCCAGGTCGCCCAGCACAGATCCCAGCATATAATTCTTTACAAGCAACAATTCATCTTTCTTTACCGGCTCGTTGCACAAAATATTCATCTCTTTGTATACTTCCTGTATGGTGGCTTCGCAAACATCGCGGCCCGCCTCGGTGCTTATCATCCAGGCGCATTCATGCTGATGGTTCTGCAGGTAACTGTGTATGCCATAGGTATAGCCCTTATCCTCCCGGATATTACTCATGAGCCTTGATCCAAAAAAGCCACCAAACAGGTTATTGAGCACGGTTGTTTTCGTAAAATCCGGATGATGCCTGTTCGGAAACGGCCTTGCCATACGTATAGAGCCCTGCACGCCGCCTTCATCATTTATAACCCGGTATTTTTTTTCTGCAGATGCCAGCACGGAGTGTGCTTTTTCAACAGCAGCGCTGCCAATGGATGCTATTCCAAAATTCTTATTCAGCTGGGCATGAATATCGGCCGGCAATTTGCCGGCTATAAAAATAGTATACCTGCTTTGCTGGTAGTACTGTTTATAAAATGCCAGTAGTTGCGCACGTTCCAGCGCGTCGTAGCCTTCAGCCGTGCTGTATTTTCCATAAGGATGATCGATACCATATACATATTCGTCAATCAGCCGCCCTGCCACAAATTCGCTTTTTTTCAGGTTTACCGAAAGACGCTGCTTGTTGTTTTGTTTATATAGTTGCAGTTCATCTTCGGGAAAAAACGAATCGTTGATAAGTTCCGCAACTACCGGCAGCAGTGCTGCAACGTGCTTGCTTAAACAATGCAGCGAAATACCTGCGGTTTCATGATGTGCGGCACGGTTCAGGTAGGCGCCGTAGTATTCAAAATGCTCATTAATGTCAAATGCCGTTTTGGTGGAGGTACCATTCTTTAGCAGGTAATTGCAGGCGGCGGCTACCATGTTCTGATCTTCATACCAGTTACCTGCAGTGAATATCCATTCAACCTGCAGCACTTCTTCTGCACCGGCGTCTATGGCATATACTTCTATGCCATTATCGAGCGTGAATTTTGTGTACGGCTTTAGTTCCAGCTTGAAATCAATGGCGTCTTTTATGGGAGGAGCGATGGTTCTGTTTAGCATACATTAATAGATACTTTTATAAAAATTTATCACGAAGGTTGATAAAGGCCAGCGGCAATATGCCGATAAATGAATATTCAAACGGAACAGTATAAGATAGTACCAGTACAAATAAAAAGCTAACAGTAATGCCCACCTGTTTTGCCTTGAATTCTTTTTGATCCGCTTTTTCCATGGGAAACGACATGCCCTTAAACCGTTTGGTCACCGTCCAGTAAAAAAACCAGGCGGTTAATCCTGCAGCTACATTATTAAGCAGGAACAAACGATAGGGGATGATGAGCACGTCTTTATTATTGAGGCTTTCATAAAAAAAAGCCGTTGTAAAAGGGAAAAAAATCATGGGCAGCAGGCTGAGCATATTTGCCACGATAATCTGCCGGTTGTAGTTGTGGATATGCTTGAATAATAAATGGTGCCGCATCCAGTAACTGGTGATAAATGCAAAGCTCAGCAGCAATGATAAAAACTTGTATTTCAGGGCCACCACCTGGTGCCATACCTCTGCATACGTGCTGTCTTTCGTTATTTCGGGTATTTTAAATTCTATGACCAGTAGCGTAATCGCGATAGCAAAAACCGCATCGCTGAAAAAGGCAATACGTTCTACCTGGAAATCCTGTTTAGGATGTTTTGCCGTATGCGTTGCCGGCAACTGCTTTTGTTCATGATTTTTCTGCTGCATAATAATAAATAGTATTGCAGTTATTTGCTTGAAAAATCTGAATTGCCTGCTGCCGGATGTCTTCGCGCGTAATAGAATGGTATTTATCCAGCTCTTCGTTAATCAGGTTGGCATTTCCCAGCAATTCATAGGAGGCAAGACTGCTGGCGCGGTTCATGATGCTCATATCTTCAAAGGCCAGCGCTGCTTCCGTTTTATTTTTTACTTTTTCCAGTTCCTTCTCCTCTATCAGCGTTGTTTTTATTTTATCCAGTTCTGCTTCTACGGCTTTGTCGGCATCTTCCATCTGTATGCCTTTTACCAGCTTTCCTTCAATAGTGAGGATGCCTGCATCTGTGCTTCCAAAATGATAACAATCGATATTGCTGAACAACTGCTGTTCTTTTACCAGTGCCTGGTATAGCCTAGACGAACCACCACCGCTCAGTATATCGGTTATCAGCTCTGCGGCATAATACCCGTCTTCCAGCCGCGAGGCCATATGCCAGCTTTTATACAATGCATCAATCGGAACATTGGCTTTTATTACCAGTTTCCGGGCAGCTGTTTGTGCTGGCTCAACAGGCAGTTGGCGCTTATATTTCTTACCGGCCGGTATATCACCAAACCATTTTTCTGCCAGCGCTCTTACCTGCACGGTGGTAGTGTTGCCGGCTACCACCAGTATGGCATTTGCAGGGCAATAGTGTTTGAAGAAAAATTTTTTTACATCGGTAATGCTGGCTTTCTCAATATGACTGAGTGCAGAGCCGATTGTTTGCCAGCGATACGGATGCACGGTATAAGCCAGTTCGCGCATTTTAAACCATACATCACCGTAAGGTTTGTTGATATAATGTTCTTTAAACTCTTCCATTACTACTTTGCGCTGCACTTCCAGGCTTTTTTTACTGAATGCAAGGCTTAACATGCGGTCGCTTTCCAGCCAGAAAGCGGTTTCCATGTTTTCTGCCGGCAACTGGCAATAATAATTGGTTAAATCATTAGTGGTATAGGCATTGTTTTCTCCGCCGGCCACCTGCAGTGGTTCATCATAAGAGGCTATATGAATGCTGCCGCCAAACATCAGGTGCTCAAACAAATGGGCAAAGCCGGTTTTAGCAGGGTTTTCATCGCGGGCGCCTACATCGTACATTATATTTACCACGGCCATAGGGGTTGAACTATCCACATGCACCAATACCCTTAAGCCGTTGTCAAGGGTAAACTTGTCAAATTGAATCATAGCTACTTTTAAAGAAACGGCAAGTTATACTATTTTAACAATTCGGATAATGCCGCTATCTGTATAATAAGCGAGGTGGGTGTTTTGTTTAATGCTGCTGCAGTAAGCAGGGAAGAAATGCAGCGAACGCACGAATAGTTAACCCATCTACTTTTTTATTTGATACTGCTCAGCCTCGGATGGCGGTTCCTTCCTTCGTCGGGATGACATACCGCTTGATTCGTTTGCAAAAACCCAGAGGGTATTACGAAATTGTTCCATAGCGCACTTACCCGTACCGCTGCAAAAGAAACCAGGAACTGGCCCTAAAAACATTTATTAAACACCAGCTTTTAGCTGATCGTGTCATGCTAGGTAGCTGTCGTCCCGACGAAGGAGGGAACTTGCATTCATAATTGGATGCCAGGTTTTCGATAGCAGCTTAAGACGCTATCTTAATTCTCATTTCATGATCGTAATACCAGGGGATCTAAAGAATACTTTTAACCTTCAGTGTGAGCATTAGCGGCTGCCCGTTGCGGTATACCAGTATCCGTATTTTTTCACCGGTATTTTGCAGGGCGGTTTTATAGACCTGTATGTTTTTGCTGAAATTATTATTGACGGCCATAATTACATCGTCGGGCAGAAAACCGGCTTTTTCTGCCGGCGAACCTTTCATCACATCAGTCACCACTATCTCATTATTCACAACATAAAAATTTAACCCGGTGTACGAATAGTCAAAAAAATCGCGGTAATGCGAGTTAGGTGTTATATAAACATCTCTTTTGTCATAATTGATGATTACGTTAAACCGGCGCAGCAAATCATTTCCCATCAAACCACCCAGATAGGGATAAGAGGTGACATTGAACTCGTCTTCAAAAACATAGGCAGGTACTTTCTTGAATTTATAAGGCCCTAACCGGAAACTTTTTACGGTGGTAAGCTCCATCTGTTTTTTACCGCCCAGGCCCTCTACCTGCGTTAGCACTTTTTTTCTTTTTGGGCTGAACAACGAACTATCCTCTACAAAATCGGCAGATAATAACAGGCAAAGCCCTGCACCCGTATCAAAATAAAACCTGGCCATCCGCTCTTCCGCATCGGCTATTCTTGCCGTTTGTATCAATAAATTTACCAGCAAAGGCTTTAGCAAATAACCGCCCTTGGGATACTTAAGGGAACCCTTGGAATACACATAAATGAGTGAACTGTCGTAATTAATCTTTACAATATACCGGTTGAAAAAACTATACCCGATAATGCCGTCTATATGCTCACCGTAGACACTGGTCAGTATATCATAGTCGTTGATATGAAAATTAAGGCTGTCAACACGAAGCCCCGGCAATTGAAGGGTATTGTTATAGGCAAAATTTACTTTTCGGATACCCGCTATACCACGAATGGTTTTATCTGATGGCTGAAAAGGTATTTTTAATTGGCTCACCGTCTGCGAATCCAGTGAAATGCCACCGCTGCCCGTATCCAGTATAAAGTTCAATGAGTCTTTATTGTCATTGATAAATGCTTTTACGAGTATTACGCCACCACTGAATTGCCTGAACGGAAAACTGGTTAAAAGCCTGGCCGGTGGTTGTACAAATTCTTCCTGTGCCTGGGCATAACAAGGAAATGATAAGGTAACCAGCAGGGTAAGTAGTATGAGGCAATCGTTGCGTTGCACAGTTTGGCAGTTTGTCAGTTATGGGCAATGGAGCTATAGCCGAAGGCAGCAGCATTCCAACGCCGTTTACAAGTTACAACATCACAAACAATAAACAGGCACCGCTTATATATTTTTAGCCGCAGCTGTTCTATTTGCAGTAATCAGGTTTTTTTACCGGTCTCGCGAATAAATAATAAAACTGTTTCCATGCTGTATAAACAACAGGCTTGCTATTTTTATATAAATATTCATTTATGCGCCCACCCTCAATATTTGTTTTATTCTGTATGCTCACGGTCTTTCAAACATTTGGACAGGCACCTGCTGCACCACCGGCAATAGCCGCCATTAAAGAAGATGACCTGGAGAAAGATCTGCTGGCATTAGCGGGTGACCATTTCCGTGGGCGCGAAGCAGGCACCATCGATGAATTAAAAGCAGCCGTTTGGTGGGCAGATGTTATAAGAACGGCGGGACTAAAACCGGCCGGTGAAGATGGCACCTATTTCCAGTATTTTTCTATGTGGCGGAACCGCATTGCTGAAAACAGCACGGTATCTATCGGAACCCATCAATTGCAGCTATGGCAGGATGCCCTGGTTGCGCAAACGGCACCGGCTGATCTTACCGTTCCGATTGTGTACGCTGGCAATGCTTCCAAACAAGAGCTTGATAAGCTGGATATAAAAGGAAAAGCAGTGGCGGTACAGGTCTCGGCAGAAGGTATCAACCTGAACGTATCCCTGCCCGAACGGCGTTACCCTTCTTATGTAATGCGAAAATACGGTACAGATTTGCTGGGAAGAGGAGCTGCCGCCATCATTTTTATTGCTGATCAGAAAGGCGAAACCAGCTGGGGCCAGGTATTGCCAGCCCTTACGCGCGGATTGTACGATATAGAAGACGGGCCAAATGCCGGCACAACAGCCAAGCCGCCCGTTATCTGGATTCATGAAATGGCGGCAGACTGGGTGAAAGAAAACGCCAACTTAAGCATTCATCTTGCTGTTGAACGATTTGAATATCCTTCTGTCAATATCATTGCAAAACTGGAGGGTACCGATGCGGTATTAAAAAATGAGTATGTACTTTACAGCGGGCACAATGATCACGACGGCATCCGCCAGCCCTATGGCAGCGATTCTATTTATAATGGTGCCGATGACAATGCATCCGTAAGCGTTGCCATGCTTGCCATTGCAAGGGCGTTTAAGAAATCGCCCGGAAAAAGATCCGTGCTGTTTGTGTTTCACGGGGCCGAAGAAAGGGGCCTGCTGGGTTCTAAATGGTATGCCGCTCATCCCACCGTTCCAAAAAAAGATATCATAGCTGTACTCAATGCCGATATGATTGGCCGCAACAATGCCGATAGCGCGGCCCTGCTGGGGGTACAACCACCACACCGCAATTCGGCCGACCTGGTGGCCATCGCCTTACAGGCCAACAAAGAAGGGCCGGCTTTTAAACTGGATACTTCATGGGATAAGCCCACACACATAGAAAACTGGTATTTCCGCAGCGATCACCTGTCGTATGCAAGGGCAGGCTATCCTGCCATCTTTTATTCCACATTATTACACCCGCTTTATCATACCCCGATGGACGAAGCCGGGATCATTAATATCCAAAAACTGAGGAAAATGGCGGAATGGATGTACCGGACCGGCTGGATCCTGGCCAATGCACCCGTTCGCCCGCGGGTTGACCCGGGGTTTAAGCTGGAACGATGATCTTCGTGAGGCGTCAGACGTGAGGCGTGAGTGGTGAGACGTGAGTGCTACGCCGGCGGCCCGACCGACAATTTCTCACGATTGACGTCTCACGTCTCACGTCTCACGCCTGACGCCTGACGTCTCACGATTTAATGCTAATTTTGTTACCTGAATAAGCATTATGGAGTTAGCCGCGTTATACCAGAAAGCACTGGATTTTCAATTCCTCAGCATTGAGGAAGGCGTGTATCTATTTGAACATGCACCGTTGACAGAACTGATGAGTATTGCCAATGAGCTCAGGAAAAAGCAGGTGCCCCACAATAAAGTTACCTGGATCATCGACCGCAATGTAAATACCACCAATGTATGTATTGCCAATTGCAAGTTTTGTAATTTTTACCGTGTCCCCGGGCATCCAGATGCCTATATAACGGATATGGACACTTATAAACGCAAAATAGATGAGACATTCCGTTATGGTGGCGAACAGCTCTTGCTGCAGGGTGGTCATCATCCCGGCCTGGGTTTGCAATATTATGTAGACACTTTCAGGCAATTGAAAAAATTATACCCCACGCTGAAATTGCATGCGTTGGGCCCCCCCGAGGTAGCGCACATCACCAAGCTTGAAAAATCAACCCATCGTGAAATACTGGTGGCGCTGAAAGACGCCGGGCTCGATTCACTGCCCGGGCCTGGTGCCGAGATACTGGTAGACCGTGTTCGCCGTTTAATCAGTAAAGGCAAATGTGGTACGGAAGAGTGGCTGACCATTATGCAGGAAGCCCACAAGCTAAACCTCACCACCTCTGCTACCATGATGTTTGGGCATGTAGAAACCATTCATGAGCGCTTTGAGCACCTGGTGAAAATTCGTTCGGTGCAGGCTAAAAAGCCCGACAACTCAAAAGGGTTTATTGCATTTATCCCCTGGACCTTTCAGGACGTGGATACATTGCTGGCACGTATTCGCGGTGTGCACAACCTGGTAACGGCCGAAGAATACATCCGCATGATTGCGATGAGCCGTATTATGCTGCCGAACGTAAAAAATATACAGGCATCCTGGCTTACAGTTGGCAAACAGGTAGCCCAGATATGCCTGCATGCCGGCGCCAATGATTTTGGTTCTATTATGATTGAAGAAAACGTAGTAAGCGCTGCCGGGGCTCCGCATCGTTTCACCTATAAAGGCATACAGCAGGCCATCAGCGAAGCCGGTTTTGAACCCCAGTTAAGAAACCAGCAATATGAGTTCCGCTCCATACCTGCGGCCATTGAAGAGCAGGTAATTAATTATTGACGACTTATTAATACCGGAGGCAATCTCAAGAGCATTAGACCGCTTCTTTGATTTAAATTTATAGCCGCAGATTCGCAGATTATTACAGCAAATCCGCGAATCTGCGGCTAATTGTTATTCGAATCCAGGGTTAATAATTGTTTTAGCCTGTTCCGGGGGATCATTTACTTTTTAAACGGCCTCGTTTTTATGTCATTCCTCCTATAAACCGCCCGGTAACGCCCTTGTTATCGTGCCGGAAAGGCTGACTGTATAAACCAGTCGTTCCTGTTTCGGCCGTCAATACCTTCCGCAGTAACTGCTAAGCCCTGCTCTATGAAAACCCTTATTTATACTGAATATTTCAGCCCTGTCCAATAATATGCAGTATTTGTAGTTATACGCAGGTATTTCGTCTATCCATGAGCCCTTTTCATTTTAGAAAAATGATGCGTATTGCCGTAACAATTATTGCGGTTGCGTTCCTGTATAATTTTCTTACCTGGTACCAGTTGTATGTTTCTTCAAAAGAGAACAGGCAGTTGGCACAGACGGTTAGCCTGGCCGATAGCCTGCAAATGCTGCACCAGCGCATTTCCAACAATTCTTTATTGTTATTGCTCAATACCAGCCTGCCGGAGCCGGCTGCAACGGAAACACGCCATAAATTGATGGCCAGTTTTGAAAACTTTGGGAGCCAGGACATGCTGTTGCGGAAGCAATTGCAGCAGCCTGGCCCGGTACGCGCCACCCTTGCTGAACAATTATATCGCGATGAAAGCGCCTCTGCTGACGCCTTCCTTGGAACTGTAAAGCAGATTATGGATGCCGATATTTCCCTGCTGCATACCAATAACAATGGCTTTACCAACCAACTGCGTGTGCAGCAAAACAAGCTGCAGGAAGCACTGGAACCCATTACCCACTCGTACATAACCCTGTTACTGGAAAGAGAAAGGAAGCGGGGGGAGATAAAGACCGGTAAATTTATCTCGTTCCTGCTGGCGCTTATCTGCCTTACCGTGTTGGTGATAGAGCCTTTACTGCGTGGTAATAAGAAAAATCTTCGGCGTTTGCGTGCTGCTAAAGCTGAATTGTTGCGGGAAAAAAAATACCTTTCTTCCATATTGAATTCGCAGACCAATTATGTTGTCCGCCTGGATCGGTTTGGGAATTTTACTTATGCCAACCCCGAGTTTCTGCAAACATTCGGTTACGAAAATGACGACTTGCTAAAGACACCCTATTATACTACTATTTTCCCCAAAGACATACAACGTTGTGCCGAAGTAGCAGAAGAATGCTGGCAGAACCCGGGCAAAATATTCCGCCTGCTCATCCGCAAGCCTCTTAAAGATGGCAAGCGTTTTTTATGGACCGAGTGGGAGTTCATTGCGCTGCTGAATGAAGACAAAACATTAAACGAATTACAGGGCATTGGACTGGATGTTACAGACAAAATACAGGCACTCCAGAGCAATGAAGAATCCATTCAGACCCTGTCTCTTGCCATGGGCTATGCACACATGGGCTCATGGAAGTTCAACCTCGAGACCAGGGAGTTTAGCATGAGTGCAGAAATGAAAGCCCTGCTGGGCTTCACTGAAAAAGATCCGGATACCATTTCAATTGACGATTACCTGCGTGATTTTGTGCTGCCCGAAGACCTCGAAATGGTAGTAGCAGAATCAAAAAGAATACAGGCACACGCGCGGGACAAAGATTTTGAATCGGCTTTTTCTTACCGCATTATTAACCGGCGGGGACAGGTCAGGCACCTTTTCACAAAGGGTAAATTGATGAATGACCAATTTCGTTTTGGCATTGCGCAGGACATCACCATTTATAAAGAAGCAGAAAAGGCGATGCAAAAAAGCGAACAGCAATACAGGTTGCTGGCAGAACATTCCGAAGATATTATCAGCGTTCATTCCCTGTCTGCTGTAATAGAATACATTTCCCCATCGGTACAAACCGTACTGGGCTATACGCCCGAAGAAGTTACGGGCAGAAATATTATCGAATTTGTACATCCCGAAGATCTCAACAGGTTTACGATTACAGGCGACGGGCAATCAATTCACAATACCCCGTTGCTATTGCTGCGTTATCGTATGCTGCACAAAGAT
>Ga0068859_100004206_pt1 | contig 14690 bp, 33 predicted proteins | sample KBSSwiS22_FD_66585 | JGI IMG/M metagenome (GOLD analysis project Ga0068859, IMG submission 66585) | Switchgrass rhizosphere microbial communities from Kellogg Biological Station, Michigan, USA - KBS Switchgrass S2-2 | ecosystem: Host-associated > Plants > Roots > Rhizosphere > Soil ...
CCGCGCTTGGTACTACTGGATTGCATCCGGCGGCGCGCTGCCCATCGAAGTCGCACGCGAACTCTACGCCGATCCGCTGGGACGCACCGACGTCCGCGTGGGCGGTCACTGTGCCTGTCCGTCGCCCGATGAGTATGGCGCAACCTATTACGATGCCGACGGCAAGATCCTGAGCAGCGATCCGCTGGGCGTCCGCGCAGTGGAATACCAGGGGTTGGTCGATCGCGGGTTTATCGACGCCGATGAAATTGCCAAGCACCACTTCGTGCCCGACAAGAAGCTCGCCGCCGTCCGCGCGGTCGTAGATCTGTACCACATTGATTCACTTGCAGGCCTGCGCCTGTTCGCGGACACGCTGCGCCGCCTAGGCATCCACGAGGAGGACCAATGACCGCAAAGACCTGTTTAGCGTGTGCGTATTGCTTCTGCGAACCCGACGACGACTTCACTTGCGGCCATCCCGACGCGGGCAACATGGGCACGTACATCCGCCGCGCCGCGGCGCCAGGTGGCCACTGCGGGCCCAACTTGCCCAAGTTCAAGCAACATCCGATGCGCAACCAAGACGGCTCTCTCAAAGGCAGCCGAACCAAAGGTCACGGGGTGAGCGACTGACTATGCCCTTCTGCTCACCCGCACAGGTCGTGCTCGACATCGAGCATTTGTATGAGATTGAGACGAAGCCAGACAAGAAAAAGGCCCTGGCGTCGATCAAGAGAGAGGCGCTCATTTGCCTCATTCAGCTTGACAAGAAGGACACCGTTAAGACCCGCCGCGAACTGCTCGCCCTACACAGCCAAGCCCTGAGCATCAGCAGTCAGCGATCTTCATGACCAGCCCCCGAAAGCGCTCCCGAGTCACTACGATGCCCACATCCACATCCGTAATCCCGGATTCGGGGGCGCTTTCGGCGGCTGTGCACCAAGTCGGCATCGGGATCGATCCGGGCCTGGGCGAAAACAAATGTGGACTGGCTGCGATCTACATCAATCAGAGCCCCGAGCTCGTGCAACGGCGGCTGGCCGGCCCCGAGCCGTGGGCGTCGATACACGGCTTCGTAATCAATGTGGCGCAGCGCTATCAGCTGCGGTTCATTGCCATTGAGCAACCACTCGGCGTTCTGGGCCGCATGCAACGCACAGGCGAGACGAATCTCAAAGCATGGCGCTTGCTTGAGGTGGTCGGATTCGCCCGAGCGCTGGCCACGGTGCTGCACGCCGAATTCATCGAACTGGATCCGCAACGGATCAAGCGGGCCGTAGGCGCGCCGCGCACGGCAAAGAAAAAGCAGATCATTGAGTGCGTTCAAAGGATCTGCATCGGCTGTCCCTCCGACATCACCGAGCACGAGGCCGATGCGCTAGCGACGGCATTCACGGGCCGCGGCGTCTATTTTGTAGAAAAGGCCAAGCGGAGCGCATGATGCGGGTCATCGTCACGGGCAGTCGCCACTGGAAGGATCGGATGCGCATCAAAACGGCATTGGCCGAGCTGCGCTGGTTCCTTGTGAAAGAGGGACCCATCACGATCGTGCACGGCGCCAGTCCCATGGGCGGCGTCGATGCCATCGCCGAAGCGATTGCGATTGACTTCGGCTACGGCAACGAGCCGCATCCGCCGCTCGCGTCGCCCGACGATCCGGCCGGCATGACGTTTGCGGACCGATGCAAGCGGCGAAATCAGCAGATGGCCGACCTGGGCGCCGATCTGTGCCTCGCCTTCCCGCTCGATGACAGCCGTGGCACTTGGGACATGGTGCGCCGCGCGAAAGCGGCGGGCATCAAAGTCGAGGTGATCCGGTGATCAAGGACGGCAGCATTAATCGCTGGTGGCTCACACCGGGCCACGAAGGCGCCCGCTGCGAAGCGGTGCGCTCGGACAGGTACCAACCGGGCCGATGTAAGAATTACGCGGTCCATGAAGGCTTATGCAAGGCGCACCATCGGGTGGCGCGTGAGGGCCGAACCGTCAAGCGGGTGAAGTGATGAGCGAGCGATGTCCTCATTGTAAGGTCAAGCTCTCGAGCGGTTACCACCAGGTGGACTGTCCCCTAAGATCCAGCGACGAAACGGCGGATGATGCGGCCTTCATGAAGGCCGTCCGTGTAACAGCCGAGCGGATCCGGCAGGCGATCGGCACCGACGACTCAGCGGATGTGCGGCTCATTGCGTTGATGACGGGTCTAGCGAACGAACTGGCGCGCGCTTCGCATAACCGCGAGCATCTGCAAGCGGGCTTGGACAAGGCGCACGAGACGCTCAACTCGATGGCCAACGACTGCTGGAATCAACGGAACAGCTCGTGAAGAAGATCACCTTTGCCGCGGCGCCCGCGACGTTTATCGCGCTCATGCTCACGGCTGTGCTGCTCGCTGCCGCCATGATGGCACTGGGGCTACTGGGCGGTTGGATCGGCCGGCTCGTGGTCAGCTGGTACGCGGGGCTGAGTGTGGCGTATCGCGTCTTGACGATAATGACGAAGGAACTGGCAAATGGCGAAGAAGAAGACGAAGAGTAAACGCAAGGCCGCGACGGAGATCGTTGGCCCGGTCAAGGAATTCGACAAGCGCGTCGAGCAATGGGTGGATGCCGTGCTCAACGCCAAACGCACCAAGGCGCAAGCCGAGCGCACGATTGCCGAGCACGAGACATTGCTCATGCGCGAGCTCGGATCGTTCCGTCAGGGCAAGCTGCCGAGCGGTATCCTCATCATTGCCAAAAAGATGGAGCGCAAAAGCTACACGGCGCCGGCGTGCACGTTCATCCAGCTCAAGATCGTCAAACCCCAGAGTGAAGATGGCGACCAATACTGAAGGGATAGTAACCGAGTGCAAAGACTGCAAACGTCACTGGTTGCGGCGCGAGGGAGAGCCCTGTCCGGAATGTGGCGTCCCCGTTGTCCGAATCCCGGTCGTTGGCCAAACCTCATCCGATCCGCTGGTCAGCGCCTTCAACAACTACGACAAGCTGCACAAGCTCACCGAACAGATCCGCGCCGAGAATGCGCTGCTGGTTGAACTCACCGAGCGACAGCGGCGCCTGGTCGATGCGTACGAGCAAGCTCTGGAGCGCATCGCGAACGAGCACAGGTGGGCGCAAGAGGACTACCGCCATTTCGCGAGTGCCGTGCTGGGAAAGGCGAAAGAATGAAACAGCCACACGCCGATCGCATCAACGCGATGAAAGCGATCCTATACCTGCAGAAGAACCCACTCGCGATGCTCTTATGGTGCCCCGAGTGCGGCGAGCGCCACATCGACGTCGGTGAATTCGCGACCAAGCCCCATCACACGCACGCCTGCCAGCACTGCGGCATGGTGTGGCGGCCCGCGATCTTGCCAACGGTGGGCGTACAGTTTCTGCCCGGCTTCAAGAACCCCGAGGTCAAGCCATGAGCATGCGATCGGTTCTATTTTTTGCGTTCGGGTTCCTCGCAGCCTTCATTGTCGGCCAACTGGTGATCCATCGGGCATTGCGCTCGCCGCCCTCGCCGCCGCCACCCGCCTACAAACCGGCCATCACCGATGCCGAATTGGCCGCGCGCCACGAGCAGGTGCGTCAATGCCTAAGTCGCGGCGGCACACCGGTCATGGGCTTCAACGTCACGGCCGTCTGCGTAAAGGAATTCAAATGAGAAGGGGTCAAGTAGCTGAGGGTCTGTGCATCCTCAAAGCCCGGCGCGGCATCAAGTATGACATCCTTTCGCGTGCCTCGGAGACCTGGTGCGGTCGCAACGTGACGACCGAGCACCGCTTCTCCAACGTCAACGAAGCGATCCACGCGCTGATCGAACACCCGCACACCCGGATGTGCCCGCGGTGCATCACCGTGGTCGTCCAACACTTCATTATGCTCGGTGCCGCCAGAAACCAACCCGAAGAGGAGCGGGAGCAGCCATGACGAAACTGGCGCGCATCACCCTGGTCCACATTGGCGGCGGGACCAAGGAAGTGGAACTGCTGTCGGTCGAAAACGGCGCGGCGCTGGTGTGGTGGCCTACGGCGGGTCCCTACGCGCTCGATCTGGAGACGGGCCGCATGCTTGAGCGCGGTTGCGGGCAATGGCAGCTACCGCCCGAGGAGCTAGAACGCGTGCGCGATGTCGTTCGTCCCAAACGCATCGGCCCGGTGGCGCCCACTGGTCAATGGTATCGCGCTTCAGGCGAGGCCCTGTGCAAAACCTGTTGGAGGTTTTTTCGCGAGCACCCCTACGACACCACGGATCTCGATGCGGGCGACCAGCCCTTTCTGCATGTGCTGTGCGATGGTGCGCGGGTGAAATTATGACCAATCGAGGGCAAGCGCCTGCTGGCCTAATTCTTGGTACAAAATGGACCTAACGATACGAAATCATTACCAAAAAGGGTGGCCTACGGCATGACCAAATCAGCTGTAAGTATCGAGGTTTCACGAGAGATCGATGGATTGGAGATGGGGGTGTTGAGCAACGGCACACCATTCCTATCCGCGCGTGGGTTGGCGAATATCTGCGGGGTCGCGCGCAACACGATTGGGCTACACACCAGAGCGTGGGAGGACGGGCGCCGCGACGCAAAGTTTCTGCAATTCCTCGTACGCAACGGCGTCGCGACGAAAAGCCTCTGTTTGCGCACCGAAGTGTCGGGCAATGTCATCTACGCCTACCCAGACGAGATCTGCACACTTTTCCTTGAGTATTACTCGTTCGAGGCACCGAACCCGACCGCACAAGCGAGCTACCGCACAGTAGCCCGCGCCGGTCTCAAGCTCTTCATCTACACGGCGCTAGGGTACGATCCAACACGTTTAGTTCCGCCCGGTTGGCGTCATTTTCTTGACCGGGTCAGTCTCATAAGCGCACCGCCGAATTACTTCAGCGTCTTCAAAGAGACGGCGGAATTCGTCGTCAACGCTATTCGAGCGGGCCTGGCCGTTGACGAGCACACCGTGCCAGACATCAGCGTCGGCAAGCTTTGGTCCGCGTATTGGGAATCACAGAACCTTGAATCCAAATACGGTCAGCGCATTCGCCACCCGCATCACTACCCGCCGTATTTTCCACAGTCAGCGAGCAACCCGCAACCGATCTGGGTTTACCCGATCATGGCCTTGGGCGAATTCCGTATCTGGTTGCAGCGTGACTACGTACCCGGTCAGTTTCCTCGGTACCTGGAGAATAAAGTACGCGCGGGCCTGCTGCCAGCGAGCACCGCGGAGATCCTTGCAATTCAAGCGAGCCCAAAGGATCGAGGGCGTTGATGGACCAGGATCTAACACATTTCGTGCGCGGCTACCGCGCTCAAACAAGCCGTGGTCGCAAGCTCTCGTTCCTGGAGCGGCGCTATTGGGACATTGCCGAGCGGGCACCGTTCGGTGTGCGCTTGATCGAGGACGAGCAGAACGGCCCGTATCTGTTGCGTGTGTACCTGACGCCCGAGAATCGGCGCGAGCGCAACATGCTGCCGCGCTTCTACCTGCATTATTTCTTTCGCGGGGATGTCGATCGCGAGGTGCACAATCATCCGTGGAAGCGCGCGAGTAGTCTGATCCTGACGGGCGGCTACACCGAATACCGATGGGACAGCGATCTGCGCTGCATGCGTGCGCGCATTTACCTGCCCGGCATGGTCAACCGCATCGGTCGCAATGATTACCATCGCGTGGAGCTGGTCGATCAAGAGGCTGGCTGCTGGACGCTCTTCTGCACATTCGGTCGGGTGGGTCCAAGCGATGGCAAGGACTGGGGCTTTTTCAACACCGACACGAGTCGATTCACGCCGTGGGGCCAGTACGTCGCTCAGAAGGAGAAGAAGGCGTGACCCGTTACAGCATCGGCACCGTCGAAGAGATCCGCTGCCCCTGGTGCGGCAAGCCGCAACCGGATTTGAATGAACGGGATCGCGCCGATCTGCTGCGTGCCGGGGACGTCTACGCTTGCGAGATCTGCGGCAAGAACGTGCGCATCGACACGGTGCGGCTCGAATGCCGCTTGGTGTTGCGCGCGCTGGAGCAACCGTGAGCGACGACAGTACAGCGAACACCCAACCGCTCGTATTCATCATGAGCGTGGCGGAGACCGAGCGCGCTCGTTACTGGATCGCGCGGCACCCACATGATGAGATGGCTCGTCGTGAGCTCACGTATAGTTTCACGGAGACGGGGATCGGCAGGCAAGTGACCGTGCGCTGTGCGTGCGGGGCAAAATTCGATTGCACCGATTTTACAATGCCTGGTGAAGGAGAAGCACGATGAAGATCAATGAATTGGTCCGAGAATCGCACGACCGAGCACGCCGCAAGGGCTTCTACGAAGTCGAGCCAACCATCCCTGAGCGGCTCTGCCTGATCCACTCGGAGGTCAGCGAGGCGCTTGAGGCCTACCGCGACGCAGCGCTGCAAACCACCGTGAGTCCGAGCGGCAAGCCCGAGGGGCTGCCCAGTGAGCTGGCCGATATCATCATCCGCGTGGCGGACATGGCTGGCTGGATGGGCATCGATCTCGAACACGAGATCCGCATCAAGAGCGACTACAACGAAACCCGACCTGCCAAACACGGCCGCGCCAAGCTGTGAAGATTAAGGGCGTCATTCGCTGTACGTCGAACGACGCGGCGACCGTGCTGGAGCTGAGCGTGCGGCGTTGGTTTCGCACGCGCACCGAAGTCTGGACGCGCGCTGAGAAAGGCAAGTGCGTGCACCAGCCAGTGTTCATGGCTTACACCGACATGTGGCAACATAAGCCCTGGTTTCGCAGCGATGGCAAAAAGCCCTCCTGCCGTTTCAGCCTTCGGCTCGATCGCATCGCGTTTGCCTTCGATCACCGACCCGACTTACTGGGGATGCCCGACAACGTCGTGGAATTGAACCGCCGAGGAATGTACCGATGACACTAACGAAAGAACGCCTGGCCGATTTTATCGCAGCGGCCGATCAGGGCGATGAAGAACTCCAACTGCGCGGCACCGTCCTGGTGCGCACCAGCGACTTGCGGGATCTGGTCGAGCTAGCCGAGCGCGCTCTTACTTGGCAGGCGCGAGACCGACCGTCTGAGTCACGCTTAGGTCAGTACCACAACGCCGCTCCGCAACACATGGCGCAGTGGGGCGCAGCAACGATGACATTCAGCGAAGCGCTCGTAGCGATGAAGCACGGTGAGCGCGTCGCGCGTCTGGGCTGGAATGCCAAGGGCATGTACATCTGGCTCAGCAGCATCGCCGACGGGCTTGAGCCGTGCGTCATGCTGTACACGGCACAGGGAAAGTATCAGCCGGGCTGGCTTGCGAGCCAGGCAGATCTGCTCGCCAACGACTGGATCCTGAGCAACACATGAGCGCACCGACAGAACTCACCCGCCGCGAAATCGCGCTCAGTGTCTTGAAGGATCTGCGTGCCCAGGCAGCGCGCAATCGCGATCTCACAGAAGCTGACCTCGCGTTGCTGATCGCCGAGTACGACTACTACCAAGAGCGCATCGACACTTGGACGGAGCCGCGCCCCGAAGTAGTCGAGCTGGAGGAAGCACTCGAAGCGATGCGCGCCGAACTCAATGAGGTGCGGCAGGGATACCACGCGCTCGACAAGAACTGGCATTCCGTACACGAAGCGGCACTAGGCGCCATTCGAAAGGCCGTCAAAAATCCCGACGCTACAGTGGCAGAGATCGTTGCGCTCATCGAGTGGCTGACGGCGGAGCGAGATAAGCATGGCTAATAATCCAAACCCCGCCCGCACCGCCGAGCGCGCCAAGCGGTGCATGTACCTGCTCACCGAAGTGGTCGCACTGCTCGATGCCGAATCGCTGCAGAATGCAGACCGGCCGATGAGCGACGATGAAGTTCACAGGACAGTGGAAGTAATGATCAAGCGCATCATCCGGGTGCGCAAAGGCGCTCTGGTGAAGCTATGAAGACCGAACGCAAACCCGTGCGCTGCGTGTGCGGCCGCAAAGTCGAGGTACAAGAATGCGACCGTGTTGCGAAAGACGAGGCCTGCTACTGGGTTGAGTGCTATCCGCGCGGCAGCCGCTGCTTTGCCGGTCCGATGCGTAAGACGCGCGCTGGCGCCATTGCCGCCTGGGATCGCGTAATGAGCAAGAACACCAAGCAACTTGAGCGGCTGCGCGAGCAGTGTGGCGTGCTGCGTGCCAAGATCGCGATCCTGCAGGCCAACGTCGATTGGATGCGCGCGCGATGATCGAGGAGTTCTTCAAACCGCCACGCCTGCGGCTCAGTCGCTGCCGCAAACGCAAGCTCCGTCGACTGCTGGTGCGCTGCGCGGGGCATGCGCGCCAGGGCTTCTATGACGCCTTCGCCTCAGCGATGATCCTGCACGCGCATGAAGCGGGCGTGCGCATCCCGCGCCGCTACCGTCGGCTTTTGACCAACCCGTGGGCATTGATGCGCCCCCAGCAAATGTTCGCCGCGCTCACGGCCGCATCACTTGAGACCGGCATTTGGGCAAAGGAGAAGTTCGATGGATCCGACGCAAGAAGAGCGCACAGTACAAGAGCTGAGTGAGGCGTTCATCGCGCTCATCGGCGACGGTCGCTCGGACACGGGCGTGCGGGCGCTCGTGTTCACGGCACTGCGCTACATCCTGGGTGGCGCCGAGACGCCGGCGCAAGCCGAGGAGCTGCTCTTCGATACGTTTTCGGTCATGACCGTGCTCTATACAGAGATGCTTTCGGCACGATTCCCATCCGATGACGCTAGCCAACGCAAGCGCCGCGAGCGGCTGCTGCACGTCCTGACGCTGATGTATCCCGAAGCGAGCGCGCACATCGATCGCTTTCGTCATGCTTGCGACGATCTGCAGGACAAGATGGTCGCCGACGGGCTCATCAAAAGCTGAGCTGGGTCAATCGAGCGCGACCACCTGCACGGGGCGGGCTCGGTCGAAGCTACTGAGCACCTGGCGCATCGTCCGAACGCGTCCGATGCCGCCCGCCCAGGCGCAGGTGCGGCCGGCATAGCGGCCAAAGGCGCGCGCCCAGGGATCGGCCGGGATATCGGCAGAGCAGAAGCGGTAAGCGCTCGACAGTAGCCGCGCGGCGCACCAGGAACTCTCACGGAGCTCGGCAGCGCTACCGTGCTCCTCTTGCCATGCCACCGGGCACGCAACCTTCCACAACTGAAAATAACCGCGCGCACGACCTCGGTCGCAGCGCATTCCTACCGGCAACGTCTCGCAGTGCCCTTCCCCTATGGCCTGGGCAAACTTGCTCTCGTGCCATCCCAGGGCGATGAGCGCGGCGCCGAGCTGGCGACGCGATCCGAGCCACACCGGACGGCATTCGGCGCTTGCATACGACCCGGCGCAGGTCGCCCGCGCCGTGGCGTCGTCGATCACCTGGGCAATCTGGCCCATGCGTGCGATGCGCTCGGCAGGGCTCTCGGTATCCAGGGAGAATCGGGGCAAGACCAATAGAGCGGACAGCAGGATCTCGAAGAAGGTCATAGCCGAACCTAGAATGATCGGCCCGCTGGGACAAGCAAACGACGACTTTTTGGCGATCGGTGTGGGGACCGCTACCCTAGCAGCCGAGCCGTGTTCCCTAACTACGATGAGATCGCCGACTCGACCGCGGTCGGAGAAGAATCCGCTACCGAGACGGCTGAGCCCATTGTGCAGCCGGCCGCTTCCCCATTGCCCGCGCCGATCGATTCAAGCGCACGCACGGGCGCCGGTGTTGCGATCTTGATGGCAGGCGCGGGCGCAATCACCGGTTGGCTTGTGGGCGGCGGATGGGGAGCGGGAGCGGGCTTGCTCTTGATGGGAGCGGCACGCAACGGGTATAAGGCTCGCTCGCTGTGGTCCGCCGATCGCGCCGAAGCTGCCAAGCGTTTGACGATGGCCGTGGCCGGTGGCGCTGGCGGCGGCTACATGGCCTATCGCGCGATGAAAGGTAGAAAAGGAAGTCGATGATTGTTCATCCGCAATGGGGCACCGCAACGATCCTGCAACCGTTCCCCAACTTCGAACAGGTGTATCAGGGTCAGCCCGCGACGTCTCCCGTTGCCTTCCCTGGCACCATCGATCAGCAAGCGCAGAACGGTGTGCCGGGTTTCGACTCGACACTCATCGCCGGCACACCCGTCGTGCTCGGTGCCCGGCTCATGCTGTGGATCCCGCTGTGCATGCTCGACTACACGGTGCCGACGGTCTACCGCTATCAGTTGGTGTGGCGGCTGCGTTCAATCTCGGATTTCCAATACACGGCCGAGAAAAACCAGAGCACCGGCGATCCGGCCATGCCCTACCACTTGCAGCGGCGAGAGCTGGGCGTCTTCAATACGCCCGGAGATGCGTCGAGTCAGCGCATTGTCATCCCCGCCGCAAGCGATTCGCTGGCGTACGAGCAGCAAGAGCCCGCAAGCGATGGCGACAATGGCGAAGTGGTCGTGCGCGGCGAGTGGATCGTTCCCGATGGAGCGTTGTGGGATGCGCCGATCACACCGAGCGGCGCTTTGGGCACCGTGACGCAAGGCATCTTTCCGCTTGCCACGGGCGACACACCCGGCGGCCCCGTGTACTTCCCTTATTGGGTGGATGCCAAAGGCGACGAGCTTATCATCCTGGCGCGCCGCCGCACCGTTGAGCTCGATGACGAATGGGATTTCTCGGGCGGCGATCGGTCGTTTTCCAACACGTTCGGCACCGACAACGGAACGCGTCCGCGCCTGCAAACGGTCGGGATCTTCTTGTTCGCCGGTTCGAGCTAGAACGTGCGTATCACGGTCATCGTACCGCTGAGTCGGCCCGAGCTGTGGCCGAACGTCCTTCAACTCTTTCGCCAGCAGACGTATTTCGACAAGCGCCTATGGGTCGTCTTCAATGGTCGCGCCCTGGGCGCTACCGCGCTCGCACAAGGCGTGGCCGATCGCGTGCTGACCAGTCGCGCCAATTGCGCCATTGCGCGCAACACGGCCCTCTCCGAGCTACGCGCCGAAGGCGGCGGCTACTTTGCCCTGTGGGATGACGACGATTACTACGGCCCCGGTTACCTGAGCGATGTGGCCTCCGATGCGGGACGGGCCGAAGTGACTGGCAAGCAGACGCATTTCGTCAGCTACGCGGCTCGCTTTCTGTTCTTCTACTACCCCGAGCGCGCAAGCCAGCCGACGCGGGTGGCGCAAGGCGGCACGCTCGCCGGCCGCGCCGAGGATGCGCTGGATTTCCCCGCGATGCGCCGAGGCGAAGATCTCGCATGGTGCGAGCAGATGCGCGACAAGGGCGCCCGCATCTATAACCGCGGCCTCTACCATTACCGCTATTGCCTCGGCGGCGACGCGGCCCACGCCCATGCGACCGGCGTGCAAAGTGTCACCAGCGTGATCTATCGGCTCGGCCGCGGCCGCTACATCGGCCCCGTCGATGATCGCATCGTGGACGGCTTAACGCCGCCGCCCAACGGGCGACCCGTGCTGCCGCACCACCCGTTCGAGCCGGAGTCGAGCGAGATTTAGTGGCGATTTGCCCCTTGTGATACATTGCTATCAACATGGACGGCACCGTCATCGGCACGATTATTGGGACGGCAATCCTGACGCTTTCCGGTGCGGGATATGCAGGGAGTCGTCTCAACAAGAAAGTCAACGAAGTCCAGGAGCAAACCGGTGAGATCGACCGGCACGGGCTCGATATCAACAAGCAAGACCGGCGCATCCAGGAGCTGGAGAGCCTGACCAAGCAACAGGACAAGCAGATCGATGATCTGAAGCGGCAGCTGGATCAGGCCCTAGGCCGCATTGACCAGCGCAATAATTCCATTGACAGCCGACTCGGTACCTGCGTGACGGACGAGGAGTTTCAAGCTTATACTGCCTCCACCACCCAAGCCATCACGGGCCTGACGGAGAAGGTCGGCCGCGCGACAGGAGTCCTCGAAACATGGACTCGAACCCGGAGTTAAAAGTGGTGTCATTCCCTTTGGAACGACCCTCACCGCCCTCGAACAAGGCCTACAGCGGCCACCAGATCAAGAAGAAGATCATGCAGGCCATGTTCCGCCAGCACGAAGCCATCGTCGAAGCGAACAACAAGCTCGATCAGTTGATCCGCCTCGGACATCGACTGAGTGAGATGCCCCCTGCATAAGGAACACGAAGCGATGAACAAATACGAACCCTTTTCCGATGTGCCCGAATACGAGCGAACCCCCGAAGGGATCTTCGGTGGCGACGCAGGCCTCAAGCACTTCAACAGCGTGCCGACCCGGCTCGTGGCCGAAGGCTTAGCCGTGCGCTTCACCTGCCTGTGCGGCAACTCCAACAGCGTGACGACCACCTGGCCCGAGCTCGTGCTGATCGCTCAGCAGCGCATCCCGCAAGGCTGGCGCTACGACGAGCGCGGCGTGGCCCAACCGCTCGTGCCCTGTCGCGCCTGCGGTCGCGCAGTTGGCTTTGGCCTGACGCCCGATGAATGCAAGCGCACCATCGAGCAAGGCATCGCCGCGCAGTACATCAGCGCCGCGCAGGTGCAGGCAATCGCCCAGGCCGTGGGCTCAGTGCGTCGATGAAGCCCGGGCCTAAAGCCGCCCTCTGCCACGCACATCAAACGATCGTCAAAGATGTGCCGCAGATGGATGATGACAGTTCGGCCGAGCGCATCGAAGATCTGAAACGCCAAGGCTACGAGGTCATGATCCTCGACACGGTAGACCGGTATGGTCGCGAGACTACCGTGGTGCTCAAGCGCAAACGTCTCGATCTGCAATAAGTGAGGCCGACCGTGCACACATTGGTTTTGCTCAAGATAATCGAATCGGTGCGCCGCAGGCAGCAGCAGGGCGATTGTCCGACCGAGCAAGCCTATTCGCGCGAGATGCTTGAGAATGCCCTGGCGCAGCTAGCTGACAATCACGAGCGCGCCCTCAAGGATCTTGAGACCGCGCTCGTACGGCTGGCTGACAAGCAAGCGTCTTAAACTGCCGATGAATTGCCCGGCCACCGAAACCGATCTGAGTGCGGAAGAAGCGCACGCGATCGTTGAGCCGTACTTCATTGCGGTGCGCGAGCAATTCCTGGAAGCGGGCCTCGACCGCCTGCAGCGTTTGCATCTACGTCCGAGCTGGGACATGCACGACAGCCCGCGCCACTTTGCGGGCTGCCGCGATGACGGGAGCGAGATCTTGGTCGCTCCCGAGCTGGCCGAGCTCAGTGTCGAAACGGTGTGCGCGATCCTGGCGCATGAATGCGGGCATGCCGCTGACTTCTGTTACCCCGGCGAATTCATTCTGCGCGGCAGACGGCTCGAGCGTTACGGCGACGACGAGCGTGAAAGCAAACACTGGCGCCATATTCTGCGCGGTTGGAAACAGCGCGATGATGACGCTGTCGAGCTGACGGCCGATGCGATTGCGGAAACGGTGCTCGGTATTGCCATCGGCTACCGCGGCCCGTGTTTGCTGCAAAGCTTCAGCGGGCCACGCCGACCGCTCGGGTTGCGCTGAGCGAGCAATTTGTGGAGTCTCGATTCAATCGAGCAAGTGCGAGCGAGCAACCAGGTTGAGGTCTCGATTCGATCGAGCGAGTACGGGCTTCGCGTGGACGGAGTCTCTGTTTTACAGAGCGAATACAAATCATGAACGTGCCGGTCTCAGCCATGAGCTCGCTGAGCAGAGTTGTGTGTTTTGCCGTCGTCGCGGCTGATGCACGCCGCGCGGTAACTGCAATATGTCGAATCGGTCTCGGGAGGTGACGCCCGAGCACGCAACGGATGTCGTGGGCGGTTGTCTCGAGTTTGCACCCGAGCAGCGTAAACCATCGCTGAGCTCGTCTCGGTGAAGTCTCGGTTAACACACCGAGCAAGCATTGTAGTGCGACGTGGCGCAGTCTCGACCGGAGGTGTCGAGCAACCAACGCTCAACGGGAGTCGACTGGTCTCGGTAACGCTGCACCGAGCTACTACTGTACTCGTCGATTTCGCGTCTCGGTTTATTGTCATCCGAGCCTGTATCAACATGGGAAACTTCGTTTAGTCTCGGTTCGACCGAGCGAGCACTCAAGAGTTCCTCGCCAGTCTCGATGCAAACCATCGAGCATGGTGCTGTCGCAACAGACCGCGGTCTCGGATCAGCATCCGAGCCTGTGCCGTTGTCTCAACGTTGAAACGTAGATTGTCAAAGAGACGAGCCGCCCGGGGCACCAGGACAGGCTCTACTCAGACGCTTACCTTAGCCCAGAGATTCAGCCGCCACGAGATCCCGAAGTGGGACTTTTTGCCTAGATTGACGGCTCCCCTGTACGCTCTCGGCTTATGGCGTCCGTCACTCCCTGGGTTTTAGGTGCGCTCGGCGCTGCAGCGCTTGTGCGCGCGGCTTACAGGCCGGTTCGGGCCCTCATCGCCGATGGCTTTGTCAAGAGCTGCGCGGCCAGTGACACGGCCTGTGACCCGCATCTCATTGTTGAGGGGTCGATGGGCAGCCAGCCGGTGTATGCCGTTGTGGGCGGCGTCGTTGTCGCATCCGGCCCCGATTGGCTCGCGTTGGTGCCGAACCACGAAGCCGTCGTGCTCACCTATCTGAACCTCACCGGCCCCGCGGCGTCCGGTACGAAGGTCGGAGCGGGCGAGCAGATCGGCCACAGCGGCCGCCTCGGGTTCGGTGTGGCCAAGATCGAACGCGACGCATCGGGCGGCGTCAAGCTCGTCAATTACGAACCGACGGCTTGGCTTGCCGTACGTGGACTGTCGGTCAGCGCAAAGAAACGCGCGAG
>Ga0068859_100004207_pt1 | contig 14690 bp, 6 predicted proteins | sample KBSSwiS22_FD_66585 | JGI IMG/M metagenome (GOLD analysis project Ga0068859, IMG submission 66585) | Switchgrass rhizosphere microbial communities from Kellogg Biological Station, Michigan, USA - KBS Switchgrass S2-2 | ecosystem: Host-associated > Plants > Roots > Rhizosphere > Soil ...
GGCAGCGCGGACAACCCGGACGGCATCTGGCCGCCGCCGGAGATCGCCGGCACCACCAACAAACCGCCGCGTCGGCCTGGAAAATATTCTTTCGCCGTCAACGACGCGAAACAATGGGCCAGGTGGGGTGTGGATTACCTGAAATACGATTGGAACCCGAAGAGCACGAAGGAGACGGACGGGGAATTCCACAACGACACGAGGACGATGGCGGACGCCTTGCGCGATTCCGGCCGCGACATCCTGTTCAGCTACTCCAACTCCATGCCGTTCGACAACATCGCCGACCAGGCGCCGATGTTGAATTGCTGGCGGACGACCGGCGACATCAACGACACGTGGTGGCGGCTGACTGACATCGGCTTTTCGCAGGGTAAATGGGCGCCCTACAGCCGGCCCGGGCATTGGAACGACCCGGACATGCTCGTCGTGGGTTACGTCGACGTCGGCAAAGGCAAGAACCTGCATCCGTCGCGCCTCACATCGGACGAACAGTACACGCACATCACGTTGTGGTCGCTGCTCGCCGCGCCGCTGTTGATCGGCTGCGACATGAGCCGGCTGGATGATTTCACGCTGGGATTGCTGTCGAACGACGAAGTGTTGGCCGTGGACCAGGACGCGCTTGGCAAACAGGCGACGCCCGTTTCCGAATATGGCCCGACGGTGACGCTCGTCAATGTGCGGCCCGGTCGCACGAACCAGGTGCATACCTTCACCTCTTTCCAGGTCTGGGCGCGGCCGCTGGCCGATGGATCGCATGCGGTCGGGTTGTTCAACCTGGCCGACACCAATGCGATCGTGAACGTGAAATGGTCCGACCTCGGGTTGCAACGACCGGTGAGTGGGCCGAAAAAGGTCCCGGCCAAAGGCGGTGCGCAATTGATGGCGCCGGCCGGCAGCCGATATGCGGTGCGGGATCTATGGCGGCAAAAAGATTTGGGCCGGTTTGCGGATGGCTTTTCGGTGACTGTTGCGCCGCATGGTGCGGAGATGATCAAGGTTTCGAAGTAGGGATTTAACGCGAAGGCGCAGAGGCGCTAAGACGGAAAGAGTTTTTGACCGCGGATGACGCGGATTCCGGGTTGGTTGTTGCAAAGATGTAGCGCCTGCGACGCCGTAGAAATTAGAGGCTGGACAAAGGACGGGAGCGGACGTATTTCAGTGACATCGTGAAACCGCTTCGTTCAGGTAAAAGGAAAGACGCCTTTACCTTGACCGAAGTGGTGGCTGTTCTGGGAGTGGTCCTGTTATTGGCGGCGATCTTTTTGTCATCCTCACGGGTGAAGCAGACCCGTGGGCTTATCCAATGCAACAATAACCTGAAACAAATCGATCTCGCATTTAAGATTTGGTCTAACGATGGCGGTGACAAATATACCACGCAAGTTCCAGCAAAATGGGGTGGTTCGATGGAGGCTGCTGCTGCCGGGAACGTAGCCGCAATTTTTCAATCGATGTCCAATGAATTGAATACGCCGTTCATATTGGTTTGCCCGTCAGACAAAAACCGTCATGAAGCGGCCGATTTCACCACGGATTTCAGCAGTAAAAACATCAGCTATTTTGTTGGCATTGACGCCGCGGAAGATAATCCGGCATCTATCGTTGCTGGAGACAATCATCTACAGGTCAATGGTTCGCCGGTCCGGCCGGGAGTCGTGGAAATCGATACGAACACACCGATTGCGTGGACGGCGGAACGCCATCGATCGACCGGTAATATCGCGTTGGCGGATGGTTCAGCGGCCCAGGCCACAAGTCCAGGGCTGGTGAATGCGGTGCTAAATCAGCGTCAGTTTGATTATCGGGGTCCTACAAATCGGTTTAACAGATTTGTATTCCCTTGATTTCAACTTGCCCGTGCGGATTTGTATGAGTCGGTGTCTAATCAGCTAAGCCAATTATGCGCCGCAACACGCAAACCGGTTTCACCTTGATGGAATTGCTGGTGGTGATCGCCATCATCGCCATCCTGGCCGCGTTGTTGATCCCCGTCCTCGCCAAGGGCAAAAAGAAAGCCAAGTTCGTCAGTTGCCTGAGCAATGAGCGGCAGATCGGGCTCGCCTATCACCTGTACGTCGATGATAACGCGGGCTGGTATCCCACCACGGAAGGGTGGGGCGCGGCGGGCGGGGTGGTGCGGCCGAACGGGGTCGTTGCCAATGCGGCCGCGCATTACGGCGCGTATGTGCCGACCGAACGGCGGCCGTTGAACCATTACGCCGGCAATCCGGAAATCTTCCATTGCCCGGACGACCGCGGCGACCCGATGAACGACGTCAATTCCTGCTGGGAAGCGTGGGGCAACAGTTACCAGGCGCAATGGCATCGCGACGCGTATCGTACGAAGAAAGTTTGCGGCGATCGCAATGCGCCGGCGTCGGATGAATCCAGCCGGTCGATCAACGAGAACGAGGTGTCGCGCAAGCCGGTGACCAAGATCATCCAGGGCGATTGGCCGTGGCACGGGCAGCGCGACGTCGATGATCCGCGCACGGTCTGGCATTTCGACAAAGGCAAACGTTACGAGAACATGCTATTCGCCGACGGGCACGTGCAGAATTATTTCTTTCCGGCCGAGATGCCCCAATACCGCGACGACCCGCCGGACATCAATTTTGAGTGGTGGTGATTTAGGAGATGCGGGATGCGGGATGGGGTGATTGGGGATGTGAGAATTTGTCTGTTTTTTCGATCGACCGGACATTAATCCGGTGGCGGGTGTATTTGATCGGACAATCAGGCTGCTGTATGGGCAAACAGGCTTTCAGAGCATTCACGCTGGTCGAATTGCTGGTGGTCATCGCGATCATCGGCATTTTGGCGGCGATGTTGCTGCCGGTGCTGGCGTCGGCCAAGCGCAAGGCGCGCCAGATCCAATGCCTCAGCAACGTCAAACAGATGTCGCTCGTCGGCATCATGTACGCGGGCGATTCGGGATCGATGGCGGCGTACGGCAAGTATTCGCTCTTCTACGAGAAACAGAAATCGATCCTGTTGTGCCCGTCCACACAGGCGCCGTCGCCGGTGCCGGCGGACAAGACGTTCGGGACGGTGGTGTCGCCGTGGGTCTTCATCTATTCGAACAATAACACGGTGGCATGCAGCTATGGGTTGAACGGCTGGTTGTACGCGAAGGCGAAGTCGACGGGAGCGTTGCATCCGGAATTTTCCTTCACGAAAGATTCGTCGATCCAGCAACCGACGAAGACGCCGGTCTTCGTGGATTGCATCTGGATGGATTTCTTCCCGCTGGAGGCGGACGTGCCGGCGTTCGACCTGTACAACGGCGACATGGCGAACGGGTTGTCGCGTTGCACGATCCCGCGCCACGGCGTCGGCAACCCGGCGTCGGCGTCGCACGATTTCGACACCAGCCAGCCGTTGCCGGGCGCGATCAACATGGGGATGGCCGACGGCCACACGGAACTGGTGAAGATCGAGAGCTTGTGGCAGTTGGATTGGCATTTGAATTGGGTCCCGCCGACTACGAGGCCGTTTTGATGGTCAGGTTCTACAAAGATGTCGGCCCTACGGGCCTGAGGGTTGCTCTGCTCGGGAGGAAAAAGCGGGCATCTCCGAACAAATGCGGATGGTGTAACTGATGGGGGTTTCATATCGTCTATCAATCGAGCGGATCCGTTTCCCACCAGACTGGCGGATCCGTTTCGGTTTAAAGGTTGTTTCCATCAAGATGCGATTGAGATCCTTTTCATTTTTTGCGCTGGTCCTCGGTGTGGCCTTGCCGGCAGGCGCCGCCGCGACGAACGCATCGCCGTTCGCGATGAACGGCTGGCAGTTCCATGATTACGACATCCCGAAGCTCGAGGAAGCGGTGAAACGCGCGCCGGCGTACGGTGTGAATTTTTTCATCTTCTCGCACGATTTTTTCCGGTCGGTAGAAGGGTTCCTGGCGTCGACCGATGACGTCGCCCCGACCAATCCGCCGGCCTGGGTGAACGACCTGCATCGCCCGGAATATTTCCGCATCATCCCGCATTGGCAATCCGACCTGCGCCACATCGGCGACCTCGCCAAGGCCGAACACATCCCCTATTACCTCTGGGTCCATGAATTCGACGACGTGCCGAAACGGTTCCTGAAGCCGCGTTCGCCGGAGGTCACCGATCCCGGCCTGGGCGGGCCGGTGCGCACCAATTGCGTGGACATGGAAGATCCCGAGCTGTGGAAATACCTGGACCAGCGGTATGAACGGTTATTACAGGCGGTGCCGGATTGCGCGGGGTTCGTGCTGACGCTGCATGAGAGCGATTTCAAGGTGTTCCGGAACGGCGACGTCGTCTCGCACGACGACGTCCCGGGCCGCATCCAAAAAGTCACGCTGCTGGTCTACCACGTCCTCAAGCGCCATCACAAGCAGCTCATCCTCCGGAATTTTTTCTATGAGCCGCAGGAGATGGAATATTTCAAGGCGGCGCTGGCGGGGTTGCCGGACGACATCATCGTGATGAGCAAGGACACGACGCACGAATTCCAGCCGTTCTACCCGTGGGACCCGTTGCACGGCGACGTCGGGAAGAAACGCCAGATCGTCGAGATCGACCTGGGCGTGGAGAAGGCATGGTCGTCGCACGGCGCCTATGCGCAGGCGGATTACATCCGGCGCGTGGCGTTGCGCGCGCGGGAGAAGGGGTTGACGGGGCTGGTTGGCCGGGCGCGATTGCAATGGGACCATCCGTTCAACGACATGCACGAGGTGAACCTGTACGCCTTCTCCCGGTTCTTGAAAGACCCGGACCTCACGACGGACCGGGTGTTGGCCGATTGGGCGGCAGACCGCTATCCGTCGAACGCTGTGCCGTACATCGTGTCGGCGCTCAAACGGTCCGAGTTCATCAATCATCATGGCCGCTGGCACCTGGAATACTGGCTGACCAAGAACATCGGCGATGCATGGGACAATTATCCGTATTACTTCAGCCGCGTGCAGGTGCGGTCGCGTTACAAGTGGACGCACGACCCGGCGGACCAGGCGCTGGAGGAAAAATTATATCATCCGGACGAAGCGACGTTCCAGCAGCTCGTCGCGGAGAAGGATGAAGTCATCGCCCAGGTGAGGGCGGGGCAGGCGGACCTGCGGCAGGCGGGACGTTATTTGACGGCGGAACAATCGGCGCCGTTGGAGGAAGATTTCCGGTTCCTGCTGGACGCGGCGTTGCTGCAACGCGAATGGGTGCGGGCCTATTTCGCGGAGCGGATGTTCATGGACAAGCCGACGGAAGCGTCGCGCGCGGTGGTCCTGGACGGCCTGGCCCGGTTGGAACAGGTCGAACGGACGCCGGGGGTGACCTACGGCTTGAACCCGGCGACAGGCCGGCGATATGGCGTGGACGCTTTTGTCCTGGAGATGCGCTGGCGGCTGGCAAACCGTGTCCGCGCGCGGGACGAAGATACACGGATTTTGGAACGGGCACGCCGGGCGGCGGACGTCGGAAACCGTTGAAAACATGGAGGATTTTATTAATTGGACTGAAAGATGCTTGCTTCGGTGACAACCAATCGTCCACATTAATTGAACCAAAGATGAAAATCGCCAAACTCACTTCTCTGGCCGCGCTAACCGTTGTTTGCGTCATCAGCAACCACGTGTTCGCGGATGATCAGCCCGCGCCGTTGCGGGCGACTAATGCCCCGGCTGTGAAGCCATTGGCGACCAATTCCGCATCCACCAATGCTCCGTCGACCAACGCCCCGGCCGCGGCGGAAACGACGGCCGCACCGATACCGGGGGCCTTCGTCATGGAATCGCCCGCCGGCACCCCGGCCGGCGCGAAGGGTACCAACGGAGCGGCACCGGTGTTGAGCCTGGCCACGACCAATACCGCGGGGACGAATGCGATGACCGTGCCCGCGACCAACAATGTGCCGGCGACGAACGCCGCGGTTTCGGCGATGACATCCACCAACTTGCCGGACACCTCCACCAACCAGTTGACCACCGCGACCAATCTTCCGGGCACGAATTCAATCGTCATCCAGCCGGCGACCAATGCCGCCACGACCAACCTGCTGGCGGGCGCCGGCACGAACGTGCTGACCGTTCCGGGATTGACCAACGTCGTCGGCCTGCCCCTGCCGCCGATGGCCGCCACCAACGCCGGCCCGACGAATCTGTTCCCGGTGATCATCACCGTGAGCACGAACCTCGGCCCAATGGTCCCGACGAATTACATGGGATTGAGCTTTGAAGCCGCGCAGCTCTTCACCAATGCGGAAGGCCTCTATTATTTCCGCCCGGACAACCAGCCGCTCATCGACCTGTTCCATACCCTTGGCGTCAAGAACCTGCGCATCGGCGGCAACACCTCGGACCGTGACGCAAAACAATTACCGTCGACGAAAGACCTCGACAGCCTGTTTTCCTTCGCGAAGGCGGCCGGCGTGAAAGTGATTTATTGCCTGCAACTGCACAACGGCAGCACCGTGACGAACATCCGGACGGCGAAATACATCATGGACCGTTACGCGCCGTTGGTGGAATGTTTCTCGATCGGCCAGGAACCCAGCGCGTATCCGACGGAGAAGCGCGACACGCGCGCGCAGGGCGAACGCATGGGAGCCACGAACGAGAAATACCAGTACACGCAATATCGGCTCGACTGGAAGAAGATGGCTGATGCGTTGATCGCGGCGGTCCCGGACATCAGGTTCTGCGGCCCGAGCGTCCACAACAACGGCGAATGGGCGCGCCGCTTCATGGACGATTTCGGCAAGACCAACCACGTCGTGATGATCACGGAGCATCTCTACCCGGGCGGTGCCGGCGGCAAGATCCCGTCGCCCGAGATCGGCATCGACCGGATGCTCGCGAGCGACAGCATGTCCGAGATGACCAACGGGTTCCCGAAGGCGTACCAGAAATTGTATGAGAGCTTCGTGCCGCAGGCCGACACCAACCGCCTGCCGTACCGCCTGGAAGAGGTGAACAATTATTTCAACGGCGGCGCGACCAACGTGAGCAACACGTTCGCCTCGGCGTTGTGGGGCCTGGACTTCATGTATTGGTGGGTGAGCCACAGCGCGGCCGGCATCAATTTCCACACGGGCGATAAAGTCGCCGCCGGCGCGAGCCTGTTGCCGTCGAAATACACCGCGTATCACACGGTCTCGAATGGTTTTTACGTCCGCCCGCTCGGTTACGGCATCAAGGCGTTCGACCTCGGCAGCCATGGCCGGCTGGTGCCGTTGACCCTGACGAATGCCGCCGACCTCAACCTCACCGCCTATGCGGTGCGCAACGACAGCAAGACGTACTTTTTCACCATCATCAACCGCGAACACGGCACCAACAGCCGCGACGCGGATGTCACCATCGAATTGAACGACCCGGCCTATCGGTACGCGGAAGCGGTCTGGCTTTTGGCGCCGACCAACGCCAACGAGACCGCCACGTCTGACATCACCCTGGGCGGCGCGGCCGTCCAGACCAGCGGACATTGGGACGGCCATTGGTCGATCATCCAGCGGCCGGAGAAGGGCGCCTGCCGTCTCAAGGTGCCGGCCTGCAGCGCGATCGTCATCGCCTGTTTCCCCGCCAACTACGACGAAGCCATGGTGGGAAAATTCGTGTTGCCGGACCCGATCCTGTCGCTGGCCGGGGTGGCGATCCAGGATTCCGACGACTGGGCGAACGTCCGGCGCGGCCAGATCCTGAAACAATACGAAGGTTACATCTACGGCACGCCGCCCAAATGGCGCAACATGATCGACAAGATCTGGGACGCCGACGCCCACGCGTTCGGGGGGAAAGCGTTGCGCAAACAGGTCAACCTGGAATTTTACAATTACAACCAGATCAGCGGCCGGCCGGACAACATCGTGTTCCACCTGTTGATGTACACCCCGACCGCCGCCACCAACAAGGTGCCGACGTTCCTGTGCCTGTCGATGACACCGAATTATCGTTCCGTGAGCGACACCAACGTCGTGGTCTATCCTGTCTGGGACCGGAAGACCAACCTTCCGCCGGCCCTCCCCAAGACGATCGTCCGCGGCGATTCGCATACCTGGCCGGTGGAAGAGATCATTGATCGCGGCTATGGCGTCGTCTTGATCGATTACAACGACATCGAGCCCGACCTGGTCGATGGTTCAGGCTGGAAGCATGGCGTCCGTTCGCTCTACCTGAAGGCCACCCAGACCAACCTGGCGCCTGACGACTGGGGCGCGCTGGGCGCGTGGTCCTGGGGCGCGAGCCGCATCCTGGATTATCTGGAAACGGACCAGAACGTCGATGCCCGCCACGTCGCGATCGTCGGCCATTCCCGCCTGGGCAAGTCGGCTTTGTGGGCGGGGGCGGAGGACAAACGCTTTGCCATGGTCATCGCCAGCTGTTCCGGCGAGATGGGCGCCGCGCTGTCCCGCCGCGATTACGGCGAGACCGTCACGAGCATGTGCAAGAGCTTCCCATACCAGTTCTGCCCGAACTTCCTCGATTACAGCAACAAGGTGGACAAGTTGCCGGTGGATTCGCATATGTTGCTGGCGTTGATCGCCCCGCGGCCGCTGTTCCTTAACACCGGCAGCGAAGACCGGTGGTCGGACCCGCGCGGAGAATTTGAGGCCGCCGTCGCCGCCACCCCCGTCTACCGCCTGTTCGGCAAGGAAGGCGTCGTCACCAACCTGCCGCCCGACATCATGACCAATGCCGTTGGCAGCGGCCCGTTGATGCGGTCCGAGGTCCTGGAATCCTACCCGATGCCCCCGGCCGACACCGTCATCATGCGCGATGTCGTGTTCCATATGCATACCGGCAAGCACGACATCTTGTCGTCCGATTGGGACAAATTTTTAGATTTCGCTGACTTCCATTTTAGTGGAAGATTACCGCCTCAATATTCAGTCTCAACACAATGAAGAAGATTGCCCTCGGAATTTTTATAGGACTTTCACTCGTATCAATTCCCGGCAATGCCGCAGCGGACGATCGGCTGACGTTGAATTTCAATCCCGGTTGGAAATTCATCAAGGCGGATGAAACCGGGGCGCCATCGCCGCAATTCAATGATTCGGGCTGGACGACGGTCTCGACGCCGCACACCTACAACGACACCGACACCTTTGACAACCTCGCGCTGCCCGGCCTGCGCGGCGAGACGAACCAGTGGGGCGGCCGCACCTGGTATCGCAAGACCTTCAACGTCCCGGCGGAATGGCAGGGCAAGAAGGTCTACATCGAATTCGAAGCCGTCCGGCAGGTCGCCGACGTCTACCTCAACGGTCATTACCTCGGCACCTGCAAGAACGGCTTCATCCCGTTCGGCTTCGACCTGACGCCGTTCATCCAGGTGGGCCGGCCGAACGTCCTGGCCGTCATGTGCGACAACCGTTTCGCGTTCAATCCCATGAAGGCCGAGACCAACGGTGCCGGCGGCGGCGGGAAACGCCGGGGCGGCCGGGCGGCGGCCGATGCGTCGGAAGCCGGTGACGATGCCGCGGATGTGCCGGACAAGAAACCCGCCGAAGCCGCGGCGGCTACCACCACGACCAACGGCGGTACCTCCATCGAAAATCTCCAGGCGCGCCTGGCCAAGGAAGCCGCCGCCATCCCGACCAACGTCTACGAATTGCAGGCCGGCCAGATCCCATGGAACAACCCGCAATGGCACCCGGCCATGGGCGGCATCTATCGCAACGTGAAACTTTATGTCATCGACCCGGTCCACCTTTCGTTGCCCCTTTACGATTTTCTCCAGACGGAAGGGCCTTACGTCTACGCGACCGATATCTCCGAACGGTCGGCCACCGTCAGCTTTGAAGTGCCGATCCAGAACGATGGCGCCGTGCCGGCGCAGATCGAGTTCAACGTGCAGGTGCTCGACCGCGATCGGCGCCCGCTCCTGACCATCAAACCGGTTTTGAAAGCCGGCCTCGCCCTTGGCCCGGGCATGCGCACCAAATATAAGGTCTCCACCGTCCTGAACAGCCCGCAGTTGTGGCAGCCGGATTATCCGTACCTTTATCATGCCGTCATCACCGTGGTGAAGAACGGACAGCCGGCCGATTCGGTCGACGTGCCGTTCGGCATCCGCGCCGTCCATTGGGACGTCCGCACCGGTTTCACCATCAACGGCAACCATCTTAAACTCCACGGCTGGGGACAGAAACCGATCGACGAATGGCCGGGGCTCGGCGATGCCATGCCGGATTGGATGCATTATTATACCTTGCAGCTCATGAAGGACGCGGGCGGCAATTGGGTCCGCTGGGGCCATTGCGCCGGTGGTCCGGCGCAGATCGAGACCTGCGACCAGCTCGGCCTCATGGTCGAACAACCGGGTGTCGACGGCGAAGCCGACACCGTCCGCGCTGCCTGGCGCGTCCGGGCCGACGCTTTCCGCGACCTCATCATCTATTACCGCAATCATCCCTCGATCCTGATCTGGGAAGGCGGCAACCAAAAGGTCACCAGCGCCCATGCCCAGGAGCTGCGCGAATTGGTGACCAGGTTCGATCCCCGCGGCGGCCGCGCCTATGCGCATCGCCGGGCCGACAAGACCACCGGCGAATTCATGGACGTCACCATCGGCACGGAAGGCAGCCACGAAGTCCCGCGCCTGCCGGTCGTGGAAGGCGAATACGACCGCGAAGAATCGCCGCGCCGGGTCTGGGACACCAATTCCCCGCCGAATGAAGATTATGTCCGCACCCACAAAGGCCAGACCTATACGCTGACGTCCGAGCAATTCGCCATCAACGAAGTCCGGCAATATTATCGCAAGGTCAGTTCGGCCAGCCATTCCGGCGGGGCGAATTGGATCTTCACCGATTCCACCAGCGGCGGCCGCAATACCACCGAAGTCGACCGCGCCAGCGGCGAAGTCGATGGCGTGCGCCTGCCCAAGGAGGCTTATTACGCCTGCCAGGTCATGTTCCAGGAAAAACCGGGCGTCCATATCCTCGGGCATTGGAATTATCCGTCCGGCACGCGCAAGAGCATCAATGTCGTCTCCACCTGCCAGGACGTGGAATTGTTCCTGAACGGCCGGTCGCTCGGCCATGGCCGGAATTCCAATCGCTACCTGTTCACGTTCGACAACGTCGGCTTCGAGTCCGGCGAATTGAAGGCGGTCGGTTCCAACGGCGGCGCGCCCATCGCCAGCCATACGCTGCACACCGCCGGCGAGCCCGTCGCATTGCGCATCACGCCGATGGTCGGCCCCTCGGGTTTCCTCGCCAACGGTTCGGACATCGCTTTGTTCGATGTCGAAGCCGTCGACGCCGCCGGCCAGCGTTGCCCGCTTTACCAACAACGCGCTGATTTCACCTGCACCGGCCCGGGCACCTGGCGCGGCGGTTACAACAGCGGCAAGACCAATTCCGTCAACAACACCTACCTCGACCTCGAAGCCGGCATCAACCGCGTCGCCGTCCGATCGACGCTCGAGGCCGGCACCGTGACCCTGACCGCCCGCAGCGGCAATCTCAAGGCCGCCACCGTGACGGTCACGTCGCAGCCGTTCACCGTCGAGAACGGTGCATCCGCCACCTTGCCCGCGGTCCCGCGTCCGCAATGGCTCGCTTCGCATCAGCCCTGGGCCAACCTCACCCGCGCCGTGCCGCCGATGACCACCACCGCCCTGGCCGGCGCCGACGCCATGGTGGGCCGATACACTTATTCCTTCTCCTACACCGGTCCCACCGACGGAGCCCGCGTCCGGACCAACGCCGTGGATGGCGCCCGCGTTTATGCCGACAGCAGCGCGACGTTCAGCGACCTGCCGCCGGAACTGGTCGGGGCCGACTGGGTGCAGACCATCAACGCCGACAGCCTCTACAGCGCCGTCGACCTGATGCAGCTCGTCGTCCAGGAAAAGATGGACATGTACCTGGCGCACGACGACCGCGCGTCGACGCCGGAATGGTTGACCAACCAGTTCAAAGCCGCGACCAATCTCAGCGACGACACCATCACGGTCAACGACATGCCCATGCGGTTGTATCGCCATAACTTCAAAGAAGAAGGCAGCATCACCCTGGGCTCCAACACCGACGACGCCAGCGTCAAGGAAGCCAACGCCTACGTCATCTTTATCGCGCCGCAACGGGAAAAGCCCATGAAGCCTGTGGCGCCGGCAGGGGACGAAGACGCCGATACCACTGCTCCGGCCGCTCCGGCGGCGACAACGAACAATCCGGTTGTTGCCCCTAAACCCGCGGCCGCGCCTGCTGCCGGACCATCGGCGGCTCCGGCGGTCATCGCGCCCAAACCGCCGGCAACGGCCGTCCCGGCTGCCGCGGCTCCGAAGCCCGCGGTCGCACCGGTGCCGGCTGCGCCGAGGCCCGCGATGGCGACGACGAATGTTGCTCCCCGACCCAGGATCATCGATGAAGACGAAAAAGTTGAATAACAGTTCGCGGCGCGAGTTTTTGCGCCGGTTGTCCATCGGAACCGCGGCCATGGCGACGGGCCTTGGCCTCGCCGGCTGCAAAAAGCCGTCGGTCGAAGTGTCGGAAACGCCGACCATCTCCAAAGTCACCAAAGACGGTAAGAAAAAATTAGGCGTCGCGTTGTTGGGCCTGGGACGTTACGCCACCAACGAGCTGGCTCCGGCCCTGCAACAGACCGAATCGTGTTACCTCGCCGGGGCGATCAGTGGTCATCGCGAAAAACTCGACCAATGGAAGGATGATCACGGGTTGGCGGAGAAGAACCTTTACACCTACGACCAGCTCGAGAAGATCGCCGATAACAAGGACATCGACATCGTTTACGTCGTCACGCCGCCGGCGTTGCATCCGGAGTTCGTCATCCGCTGCGCCAAGGCGGGCAAGCATATCATCTCGGAAAAACCGATGGCCACCAGCGTCGCCGATTGCCAGGCGATGATCGACGCCTGCAAAGCGGCGAACGTGAAGCTCTCCATCGGCTATCGCCTGCACTTTGATCCGTACCTGAAGGAATTGATGCGGTTGCAGCGCGAGAAGGACTTCGGGGATTTCATGAAGATGACCGGCGATCGGGGGTTTGTCTTCGGCAACCACGCCTGGCGCATCGAAAAGAAGCTCGCCGGCGGCGGTCCCATGATGGACCTCGGTATCTACATCGTGCAAGGCGCGTGCATGGCCACCGGCTTGACCCCGGTGGCGGTCACGGCGAAAGAACGGCCGAAGGAACGGCCGGACTTCTTCACCGAGGTCGAAGAGACGCTCGATTTCACCCTGGAATTCCCCAATGGCGCGGTCTTGAACGCGGTGACCAGTTTCAATCACGGCTCCGACACTTTCCGGGCGGAAGGCGACAAGGGCTGGATCGATTTCCAGACGCACGCCTTCGGTTACCAGGTCGGCACCGTCGTCACCAGCCGCGGGCCGTTGCATTATCCCACTCCCGCCGTGCCCGAAGGCGGACGGGCGTCGTACCAGCAGGCATGGCAGATGGATGATTTCGCGGATTGCATCCTGAAGAACCGCGAAAGCGAAGTCTCCGGCGAGATGGGCCTGCGCGACATCAAGATCATCATGGCCGTCTACGAAGCCGCCCGCACGGGACAAAAGGTGAAGGTGTAGAACCGGGCGGCTTTTGCTTTTCTTCTGTGGATTCTTTAGAGGCATGATCCGAAAGGGTTATGTAACTTTTTCTGCGTTCATCCGTCTCCCACCACGTCCGTCCTTTACTTGAACCCGAATGTCCGACATCCTCAATCAAGCTATGAATTTTCGTCCCGGGCTTGTCCTCTCCCTGTTCGTCACCGTCACCGCCACCGCTGTCGAACCGCCTGCGCCGCTTGAACCATTGCCGTCGCCCAACCAGCTGGCCTGGGTCGAGAATGAACTGACCTTCTTCACGCATTTCGGCATGAACACGTACACGGGCAGGGGCACGGGGTCCGGAACCGAAGATCCGAAGCTGTTCAATCCCACCAATCTCGACTGCGCCCAATGGGTCCGCGTCGCCAAAGAGACCGGCTTCAAAGGGATCATCCTGACGGCCAAGCATCACGACGGTTTCTGCCTGTGGCCGACCGCCACCACGAAGCACAGCGTCGCTTCCAGCGACTGGAAAGAAGGCAAGGGCGACGTCGTGCGGGAATTGTCCGACGCCTGCAAAGCCGGCGGCATCAAGCTGGGGATCTATTGTTCGCCGTATGATAAAAGCGTGGCCACGTATGACTCGGACAAGGCGGCTTACGCGGAATATTATCACACCCAATTGACCGAGCTCCTTTCCAATTACGGCCCGGTGTTCGAGATGTGGTTCGACGGCAACAAGGCCAACGTCGCCGACTGGGCCAACATCGTCGGCGTGGTCCGCAAATTGCAGCCCGACGCGACCATCAAGCAGGGGCCGGTGCTCAAACCCATCCGCGAGGACGTCCGCTGGGTTGGCAACGAACTCGCCTGCGCGCCGCTGGAACATTGGAACGTCTATCCGGCGCCGGGAAGCGGCGATTCCGAGAAACCGATCTGGTTCCCGCTCGAATGCGACACGATGTTGAACGGGCATTGGTTCTGGGATCCGAACCCGCCGCGCGACCTGCAGACGTTGCTCGATTTTTATTATTACTCGGTCGGCCGCGGCTCGATGTTGATCCTGAACGTCGCCCCGCAGCCGGATGGCCGGTTCTCCGACGATTGCATCAAGAATTTGCACGCGTTCCATGACGCCTTGCAAAAGACCTTCGGCACGGACTTCGCCCTGAAACAAAAAGCCGTCGCCAGCAATG
>Ga0068859_100004210_pt1 | contig 14679 bp, 15 predicted proteins | sample KBSSwiS22_FD_66585 | JGI IMG/M metagenome (GOLD analysis project Ga0068859, IMG submission 66585) | Switchgrass rhizosphere microbial communities from Kellogg Biological Station, Michigan, USA - KBS Switchgrass S2-2 | ecosystem: Host-associated > Plants > Roots > Rhizosphere > Soil ...
CCCCAGCCGGCGGCGGGCCCATCTTTCAAAGCTTTTCGGTCAGCTCCGGGACGATCTTGAACAGGTCGCCGACCAGGCCGATGTCGGCCACCTGGAAGATCGGCGCTTCCTCGTCCTTGTTGATCGCGACGATCGTCTTCGAATCCTTCATTCCGGCAAGGTGCTGGATGGCGCCCGAGATGCCGATCGCGATATAGACTTCCGGCGCGACGATCTTGCCCGTCTGGCCGACCTGATAATCATTGGGCGCATAGCCCGCGTCGACCGCGGCGCGGCTGGCCCCGACGCCGGCTCCCAGCTTGTCGGCGAGCGGATCAAGGAGCGCATGGAATTGCTCCGAACTGCCGAACGCCCGGCCGCCGGACACGATGACCTTGGCGCTGGTCAGTTCCGGCCGCTCGGACTTGCTGAGCTCGGCGCCAACGAAGCTCGCCTTGCCCGACGCAACGCCGGCATCGACCGTTTCGACCGTGCCACTGCCGCCCTCGGCGGCGGCCTTGGCGAAAGCGGTGCCGCGCACGGTGATGACCTTTTTGCCGTCCTTCGACCTGACCGTGGCGATGGCGTTCCCGGCATAGATCGGCCGGGTGAAGGTATCGCCGCCCTCGACCGAGAGGATGTCGCTGATCTGCATCACGTCGAGCAACGCGGCGACCCGCGGCGCGACGTTCTTGCCCGTCGTGGTCGACGAGGCGAGGAAGGCATCGTGGTCGGCCATCAGCGCCGCGACGATGGGCGCGACGTCCTCGGCCAACTGGTGTTCGAGATGGGTCCCGTCGGCGACGTGGACCTTGCCCGCGCCGGCGATCCTGGCCGCGGCATCGGCCACCGCGCCGACCCCGGAGCCGGCCACCAGCAGATGCACTTCGCCCAGTTCCGCAGCGGCGGTGACGGTGGCGTAAGTCGCGTCCTTGATCGCGCCCCCTTCATGTTCGACCAGCACCAGCGTCTTCATGCGACCACTCCCAGAGTCTTCAGCTTCGCGACCAGCTCGTCGACCGAGGCGACCTTGACGCCCGCGGTGCGCTTGGGCGGTTCGGTCACCTTGAGCGTCTCCAGTCGCGGCGCGGTGTCGACGCCGAAGTCCGCCGGAGTCTTGTTGGCAAGCGGCTTCGACTTGGCCTTCATGATGTTGGGCAGCGACGCATAGCGCGGCTCGTTCAGGCGCAAATCGGTGGTGATGATTGCGGGCGTCGCCAGCTTGACCGTTTCCAGCCCGCCATCGACTTCGCGGGTCACGTCAACGTCGGTGCCGGCAACTTCGACCTTGCTCGCGAAGGTGCCCTGCGGCCACCCGAGCAAGGCGGCGAGCATCTGCCCGACCTGGTTGGAATCGTCGTCGATCGCCTGCTTGCCGAGGATCACCAGCCCGGGCTGCTCCTCCTCGACCACGCCTTTCAGAATCTTCGCCACCGCGAGCGGCTCGACCTCCTCGTCGGTCTGCACCAGGATCGCCCGATCGGCGCCCATTGCCAGCGCGGTCCTCAGCGTCTCCTGCGCCTTGGCCGGGCCGATCGACACCGCGACGATCTCGGTCGCGACACCCTTCTCCTTCAACCGGATCGCTTCCTCGACCGCGATTTCGTCGAACGGGTTCATGCTCATCTTGACGTTGGCGAGGTCGACTCCGGAGCCGTCCATCTTGACCCGCGGCTTGACGTTGAAATCGATCACCCGCTTGACGGCGACGAGTAGCTTCATGCTGGCGTTCCTTGGCTGGCGTTCGCGAAACTGGCGAGCAGGGGCTGGAGCTGGTCCATCGGCGGGAATTGGGCGAAGCTGTGCGCGGCGCCGGTCAGGGCGTAGGGCAGGGCTTCGTCGGTATAGACTTCGATGAACGGCGGCTCGCGCGGCGGGTCGTCCAGCATGGTCGTGCGGACATTCACCAGCGGGCCGAGCTGCGCGGCGCGCGTGTAGACCCAGCTCAAGCAGCTCGGGCAATGGTGGTGGCGGATGTCGCCGCGCAGGCCGCCGAGGACCGGCTCGCCGCTGAGCAGCTCGAACCGCTCTTCCGGCCAAGTGCTGGTCAGCGAGTAGGCGCCGCCGCTCATTCGCTGGCAGCCGGTGCAGTGGCACGCCACCGTCAGGACCGGCGCACCGGTGACCTGGAAGCGCAAGGCGCCGCAGCGGCAGCCCCCTTGCCGCACGGCGTCGCTCATGCCGCGACCGGGCTCTTGACCGCGGCGACGATCTTCTTCGCGGCGTCGCCGAGATCGTTGGCGGGGACGATCGCGAGCCCGCTTTGGGCGAGGATGTCCTTGCCCTGCTGGACGTTGGTGCCCTCGAGCCGGACGACCAGCGGGACCTTGAGGTCGACTTCGCGCGCGGCCTCGACGATTCCTTCGGCGATGATGTCGCAACGCATGATCCCGCCGAAAATGTTGACGAGGATCCCTTCGACCGCCGGGTCGGAGAGGATGATCTTGAACGCCGCGGTGACCTTCTCCTTCGACGCCCCGCCGCCGACGTCGAGGAAGTTGGCCGGGAAGGCGCCGTTCAATTTGATGATGTCCATGGTCGCCATGGCGAGCCCCGCGCCGTTGACCATGCAGCCGATGTTGCCGTCGAGCTTGATGTAGGCGAGGTCGTATTTCGACGCCTCGATCTCCATCGGCTCCTCTTCGCTAAGATCGCGCAATTGCTGGAGGTCGGGGTGGCGGAACTCGGCATTGTTGTCGAACCCGACCTTGGCGTCGAGCACCAGCAGCTCGCCCTTGTCCGTGACCGCCAGCGGATTGATCTCAATCTGCGACGCGTCGGTGCCGAGGAAGGCGTCGTAGAGCTTGGCGACGACCTTGCCGGCCTGCTTGGCGAGGTCGCCGGTCAGCCCCAGCGCGGCCGCCACCTCGCGCCCGTGGTGGGGCATCAGCCCGGTCGCCGGGTCGATGGTCAGCGTGGTGATCCGCTCGGGCGTGGCGTGGGCGACCTTCTCGATCTCCATCCCGCCCTCGGTCGAGGCGACCAGCGCGATTCGGCCAGTCTCCCGGTCGACCAGCAGCGCAAGGTAGAATTCCTTGGCGATGTCCACGCCATCGGTCACGTAGAGGCGCTGGACCTGCTTGCCGTGCGGACCGGTCTGGACCGTGACCAGGGTCTTGCCGAGCATCTCGGCGGCATGCTCGCGGACCTCGTCGATCGAGCGCGCCAGGCGCACCCCGCCCTTGGCGTCGGGGCCGAGCTCGGTGAATTTGCCCTTGCCGCGGCCGCCGGCGTGGATCTGCGCCTTCACCACCCACAGCGGCCCGGGCAGCTGTTCAGCGGCCGCGACCGCTTCCTCGACGCTCAGCGCCGGATAGCCGGCGGGCACCGGGACGCCGTACTTCGCAAGCAGCTCTTTGGCCTGATATTCGTGGATGTTCATGGCCGCGGCCCTTAATCAGAACCTTGGCGCGATGCAAAGCGACGACAAGCCGATCCGCAAGATCATCCATGTCGACATGGACGCCTTTTACGCGTCGGTCGAGCAGCGCGACGACCCTGCGCTGCGCGGCAAGCCGGTCGCGGTCGGCGGACAGCATCGCGGGGTGGTCACGGCGGCGAGCTACGAGGCGCGCAAGTTCGGAGTCCGCTCGGCCATGCCGTCGGTCACTGCCCGGCGCCGCTGCCCCGAGTTGCTGTTCGTCAAGCCGCGGTTCGACGTCTACCGCAGCGTGTCGCAACAGATCCGCGCGATCTTCTTCGATTATACCGACCTGGTCGAACCGTTGAGCCTCGATGAGGCCTATCTCGATGTGACCGAGGATCGGCTCGGCCTCGGCAGCGCGCGGGGGATCGCCGAGGACATCCGCCGCCGGATCCGCGCCGAGACCGGCCTCACCGCCTCGGCCGGCGTCAGCTATTGCAAGTTCATTGCCAAGCTCGCCTCCGATCACCGCAAGCCCGACGGCCTCACCGTGATCACGCCCGAGCGCGGCGCCGAATTCGTCGCCTCGCTTCCCGTTGCCCGGTTCCACGGCGTCGGGCCGGTCACCGCGCGCAAGATGGAGAACCTCGGCATCCACACCGGCGCGGACCTTCGCGAATGGTCGCTGACGGCGCTGCAAACGCGCTTCGGCAGCTCGGCCGAATGGTATTGGCGCATCTGCCGCGGGATCGATGAGCGCGAGGTCCGGCCCGACCGGCCGTACAAATCGGTCTCCGCCGAGCGGACGTTTGCCGAAGACCTGAGCGACCCGGACCGCCTCGCCGCCGAGCTCGAGCGGATCGCCGGTTATGCCTGGGACCGGGTCGAGCGGGCCGAGGTCGCCGGCCGCACGGTCACGCTCAAGGTCAAATTCGGCGACTTCACCCTGATCACGCGCTCGAAGAGCTTCCCTGGCCCGGTCCCCGACCTGGCGGCCTTCCGGACCGCGGGCCAGGCGCTGCTCGCTGCCCTGCACCCGCTGCCGAAGGGGGTTCGGCTGCTCGGCCTCGGGCTTCACAATCTCGGCGAGGAGGCCGGTGCCGCCCCCCGCCAACTCGGACTCGCAATTTGAGAGGCGTTGTGATATAAAACTGTCACACGGGGCCGCGGGCGATTCAGCTGCGGCCTTAAATACATAGGGAAGCCAAGAAATAGGCTGGGAGCCACGACCAACGGTCGTCTTGGGGGATGGCGCGAATGCGTCGGCTCTGCTGCCGCAACTGGAAAGGTGTGTAATGGCTACAAAGGCGCTTAGCTTCGACGTCGGTGATTATGTTGTGTACCCCAAGCATGGCGTGGGCCGTGTCGTCGAGCTGCAAAGCACCGAAATCGCCGGAACCCGTCTCGACCTCTACGTGCTGCGGTTCGAGAAGGAGAAGATGACCCTGCGCGTGCCGGTCAACAAGGCCGACTCGGTGGGCATGCGCAAGCTGTCGTCGGACAAGACGATGAAGGATGCGCTCGAGACGCTGAAGGGCAAGCCGAAGGTCAAGCGCACCATGTGGTCGCGCCGCGCCCAGGAATATGAGGCGAAGATCAACTCGGGCGACCTGACCTCGATCGCCGAGGTGGTCCGCGACCTGTTCCGCCCCGACGACGCGCCGGAGCAGAGCTATTCCGAGCGGCAGATTTTCGAAGCTGCCTCGTCGCGCCTGGCGCGCGAGCTCGGCGCGATGGAGCAGACCGACGAGAAAGGTGCGCTGGTGAAGATCCTCGAGATCCTCAACAAGGCCGCGGTCGTCCATCACAAGACCAAAGAGCCGGCGTAAGCTTTCGGCTCAGCCAATCGGAAAGGGCGCCCCGTTGCGGGCGCCCTTTTTTTGCGCAATTTCCGTCGGATCACTTGGGGAGTTGGATGTGTCGAACCACCGGATCGGATTGCGCCGGACCCGCGCGCTCATCGGGGCGCTGGCCCTCATCTGCAGCCTGACGCCTGCGGCAGCGGCGGACACGGGTTCGTCGCCGGAGGACCGGGCGCGGTTCGTCTCCATCACCCAGAAACTCGAGCAAAGCCCGCTAAGCTCGGTTCTGCAGGCCGACCGCGCATGGGCCATGCGCTGGCTGACCGAGGCTCCGGACGTTTCCGTAACCGTGTGCGCCGACCCGTTGGCCGGCGTCATCATGAGCGACTATCGATTTAACCCCGAGATCCTCGCCCAATATACTTTCGCGATGGCCGCCTTGGTCATTGAACATCCCGAGGCAGCAAGCGATCCGATTACCCAGCAGCTGGCCGGCGTGGAGGGCGCGCTCAACGCCTACCGCGCAATCCTCAGGGACGAGCCGCAAGCGAAGGCGCCCGAACTTGACGGATTGCTCCAACGGCAAGGCCACGGCGGACTGGCTGATTTCGTTCGAAAGGCATTCGCCCGCTGCTCCAAGAAGAAGTAATGGCATTTTGCACTTGCGCTGCAAATGTAGCTCTGTCATATAGAGCTAACACACCTAGAGCAGGAGGAATCATGCGCAAGCTCGTCGCCGCGGCGGTCATCGCCGCTACCGCCGCAACCTCGGCCTGCAGCCGAAGCCGTGCCGAAGATGGCGGGCCGACCGTCGCGCGCAACTACCAGGTCGGGAATTTCGAGCAGATCGAGGTCGCCGGGCCGTACAACGTCACGGTCCGCACCGGCGCCGGTCCGACCGTCTCCGCGCGCGGTTCGGAGAAGCTGATCGAGCATCTGGTCGTCGAGGTGAGGGACGGCAAGCTGCTGATTCATCCCGAGCGCCAGAAAGGCTGGTTCCACACCGGCTGGAGCTTCCGCGGCAAGGTCGACCTCGCGGTGACGGTGCCCCAGCTGCGCGGCGCCGACATTGCCGGGTCGGGCGACATCACCATCGACCAGGTTAAGGGCGACCGGTTCGACGGCTCGGTCGCCGGCTCGGGCGCGCTCCAGGTCGGGACGCTCGAGGTCCAGACGCTCAAGCTGGCGATTGCCGGCTCGGGCGACGTCAAGGCGACGGCGGGCAAGGCGCAAACGGTGAAGTACGACATCGCCGGCTCGGGCGGCATCGACGCCAAGGGCATCCAGGCCCAGACCGCCGACGTGTCGATCGCCGGCTCGGGCAGCGTCGCCGCGCAGGCGACCGGAACCGCCGACGTCAGCATCATGGGCTCGGGGGACGTCGAGCTGACCGGCGGCGCCAAGTGCAACGTCAGCAAGGCCGGCTCGGGCGACGTTCGCTGCTCGTGATTCGGCGCCCCTCTTAAAGCGGCTTTAACCATAAACGAGGAAGGTGGGCGCATGCGCACCTTCCTTCTTGCCGCCCTCGCCTTGCTCGCCGTCCCGGCGCAGGCCGCGACGCGCAACTTCGGGGTCGAGGGGTTCGATCGAATCCGCGTCGACGGGCCGTTCAAGGTCAAGCTCACGACCGGCGTCGCGCCGTTCGCCAAAGCGACCGGGTCGGCCATTGCCCTCGAGCGGGTGGCGCTCGACCTCCAGGGCCGGACGCTGGTCGTCCACGTCAATCAGTCGTCATGGGGCGGCTACCCCGGCGCAGCGCCCGGGCCGGTCGAGATCGCGCTCGGCACGCATGAGCTTTCGGGGGCCGCGGTCAACGGCTCGGGCAGCCTCGAGATCAATCGCATCACGGGCCTGAAATTCGACCTGTCGGTCCAGGGGTCGGGCGACGCGATGGTCGGTACCAGCGACGTCGATCAGCTGCGCATCACTCTGTTCGGAAACGCCAGCACGACCGTATCCGGCCGCGCCGCAACCCTGACGGCGTTCCAGCGGGGGATCACGTCGCTCAACGCCGGCGGCCTGACCATCAAGGACGCGACGATCGGCGCCGAGGGCGGCTCGACGACCAGCGCGGCCGTCACCAATTCGGCGAAGATCACGGCGTCCGGGTCGGCGACGGTGACGCTGACCGGCAACCCGTCCTGCACGGTCCGCGCGAACGGCTCAGCCAGCGTCAGCGGCTGCCATTAATTGACCGTCGCGCGGGCCTCCACGCCCGAGAGAAAGGCCCACAAGGCCCCGGCCAGCTCCTCGCCCGCGGCGACGGCTTCCGCTTTCTCACCTTCCGCCAGGCGATCGAGCAGAGCCCGGCAGACTGCGCCGTGCTCGACGTCGGCCCGCTCATGGACCCGGAAAAAGCGCAGCGTCGGCTCATCCGCGATCCCGTAGCGGTCGATCAGGCCTTCGATCTTGGCGCTCGCCACGCCCGGGAACTGGCTCTCATAAGCGTAGAGCGCGCCGAGCCCCGCGGCGTAGGACTGGCGTGACAGCCTGCGGAAGGTGTCGATCAGGCCCCGCGTCTCGGGATTGAGCTCCTGCCCGCGAACCGCGCCGTCGTCTTCGCCGAGGCCGGCCGCGAACATCAGCCACAGGGTCGCATGGTCCTGCTTGCCCGCCTCGATCCCCTCTTCCTCGGCGAGGTTCTCGGCGAGCATGCGGCGGCCGTCGCGGTCGGGGCAGGCGCTGTGGACCGCGCTGACCGCGCGCGGAAAGGCCTCGACGTGATGGAAATATTGCCGGGCGTAAGCGCGCAGCGTGTCGAGCGGCAGGCGGCCTTCGGTCCACGCCTGGTAGAAGGGATGCTTCAGCATCGCCCGCTCCGCGACCTTGGAATCGATTAGCGACGAAGTAGTCATGCTGGCCTCCCGGTTGGTCTTCCGCGAACCGATAGCGTCGGCCATCCGACTATACCAGAGCCAGCGCGGCGAGCCGGCCGTAGAGCTGCGGCGGAAGCTCGCTCAACCCGGTTCCGTCGCCCTCGGCGGTCGGGACGTCAGCCTCGTCGAGATAGCGCCAGCCCTGGTGAGCGCGGCGCGGAGTCGGCGCGACCGCCTTGAGATCGGCGGCGCAGACGATGTCGATCCGGCCGTCCGCGCGATCCTCGAAGCGGAGAATCTCGACGCAGGCGATCAGGCGGTGCTTGATGATCCAGTAGAGATTGCCGCCGACCAGTTCACCGGCGCGCTTGGGCCGCAGGCGAGTCGCGATCCGCAGCTCGCCGTCGACCGCCCGCCGCGCGACCCGGTCCTGAAGCGCGGCGAGATCTCGGCAGGCGAACGCGACCTTGGTCAAATGGAGCTTCGGCACGTTTCGGAATTGGCCGCGAAGCCGCAGCCATTCAAGCGCTTAGCGGCTCAGAAAGAGTGCCGCGAGCCCGAGAAAGCTGAAGAAGCCCATGACGTCGGTCATGGTCGTTACGAAGACCGCCGATGATACGGCGGGGTCGATTCGCGCCTTGTCGAGGGTCAGCGGCACAAGCACTCCGACGAGACCGGCGACCAGACTGTTGATCACCAGCGCGACACCGAAGACCATCGACAGCCTCGGATCGTGGAGGACGGCAAGCGTGCCGAGGGCGCCGACGATGCCGAGCGCGATGCCGTTGGCGATGGCGATCCGGAATTCGCGGAACAGCATCCACGCGGTGTTGGAGCTGGTCAGCTGGTTGGTCGCCAGCGCGCGCACCACGACGGCCAGCGTCTGGGTGCCGGCATTTCCGCCAAGCGCCGACACCATCGGCATCAACGCCGCGAGGATCGCGTATTTGCGGATTTCGCCCTGGAACAGGCCGACCACGGAGGCCGAGCAAATCGTCGCTCCGAGATTGATGATCAGCCAGACGACGCGCGTCCGAACCGTCATCCGGATCGGCTCGTTGATGTCGCCCTCGCCGGCGCCGGAGAGCAGGGTGATGTCCTCGCCGGCCTCCTGCTGAATGATGTGGACGATGTCGTCGACGGTGATCATTCCGACGAGCCGGCCGGAATCGTCGGTCACGGCGGCGGAGACGAGCGCATATTTCTGGAAGCGCAAGGCGACGTCTTCCTGGTCCATGTCGACCGGGATCAAGGTCTGTTCGCGCTGCATGATCTCGCTGACCGGCGTCTTTCGCGGCATTCGGAGAATGAGCGACAACTTGCAGGTGCCGACCGGATGATGGTCGGGGCTGACCACGAACACCTCCCAGAAATCGTCCGGCAAATCCTTGGTTGAGCGCAGGTAGTCGATGACCCGGCCGACATCCCAGTGCTCCGGGACCGCGCACAGGTCGCGCTGCATGAGACGGCCCGCGGACTCTTCCGGAAAGCTGAGCGCTTCCTCGACCGCCGCGCGGTCGTCGGGCTCCATCCGCTCGAGCACCGCCTGCTGCTCGTCCGCGTCGAGGTCCTCGATCAGCGCGACCGCGTCGTCGGTCTCGAGCTGCCCGGCGATGTCCGCGACTTGCTGCGGCTCCATCTCGTCGAGCAGGTCCTCGCGGACATAGTCGTTCAATTCCGCGAGCACGTCGGGACTGATGATTCCGGCGAGGGCCTTCACCAGCCCTTCGCGCTCGTCGCTCCGGGCGAGCTCGATCAGGTCGGCGACGTCGGCCGGGTGGAGCGGCTGGACGAGCCGGCGTGCGGTCTCGTCGTCGCCCGCATCGACCGCGTCGAGTACCTTGCTGACGAACTCCGGACGCAGCCGGTCCTCTTCGTCGATCACCGAATCGCGCGATTCAGGGGCAGCGGTGGCGATGATCTCGCTCTCGCTCATTGAAACCCCCGAAATCTTTGCTGGCCGACCGTGCCGCCCTCCTATGGGCGGCGCCGCTCTGGCGCAAGCAGGCGCGGCCACCTAAATCGCCGCCTTTCGCACCTTTCATTCGGAGTTCACCTGTGGCCGACCGCCTGACCCTTTCGCTTTCCACCGGCGGTGACGTCGTCATCAAACTGCGGCCGGACCTCGCGCCGGCCCACGTCCAGCGCGTCACCGACCTCGCCCGGAGCGGCTTTTACGATGGCGTGGTGTTCCACCGCGTCATCCCCGGCTTCATGGCCCAGGGGGGCGACCCGACCGGGACCGGTTACCACGGGTCCGACCTGCCCGACCTCAAGGCCGAGTTCAGCGACGAGCCGCATGTTCGCGGCACGGCGTCGATGGCGCGGTCGAACGATCCGGATAGCGCCAACAGCCAGTTCTTCATCGTGTTCGACGACGCTGGCTTCCTCGACGGCCAATACACGGTCTGGGGCGAGGTCGAGAGCGGCATGGAACATGTCGACGCCCTGCCGGTCGGCGAGCCGCCGCGCGCGCCCGGCAAGATCGTCAAGGCCACGGTCGGTTGAAGAAAATCGCACTGATCACCGGCGCGTCCGCGGGCCTCGGGGTCGAGTTCGCGCGTCAGCTGTCGAAGCGCGGCCATGCGCTGGTCCTGGCGGCCCGGCGCAAGGACCGACTCGACGATCTGGCGAAGGCGCTCGGCAATGCGCGCGCGGTCGCGATCGACCTGTCGAAGGCGAATGCGACTGCGACGCTGCTCGCCGACCTCGAGGCCAACGGCGAACAGGTCGAAATCCTGGTCAACAACGCCGGCTTCGGGCTGATCGGCCGCTTCGCCGAGCTCGACGCGAAACGCCAGCGGCAGATGATCGACCTCAACGTCGCCACACTGACCGACCTGACCCGGGCGATCGCGCCGCAGCTGGTCGGCCGCAAGTCCGGGGCGATCCTCAACGTCGCCTCGACTGCCGCCTTCCAGCCCGGGCCCAACATGGCGGTCTATTTCGCGACCAAGGCCTATGTGCTGTCGTTCACCGAGGCGCTGCACGAGGAGCTGAAGCCGCACGGAGTGAGGGTGAGCTGCCTCTGCCCCGGTCCGACCCGCACCGAATTCGGTGAGGTCGCGGGCTTCGGCGGCAGCGGGACCTTTGACCGCGTCGCCATGGATGCGCCGGCCGTCGTCGCGGCCGGCCTTCGCGGACTGGACCGAAATCGCGCGGTGGTGGTTCCGGGGCTGGTGAACAAGACAGTTGCGGCGAGCACAAGGTTCGCGCCGCGCTCGGTGGTTCGAAGGATCGCGGGTGCGATCAAATATTGAACCGTCGCGGTGTGCGGCCGTTACGTATCCGGTATGAGGGAGCGGGTGAGGAGTTAGCATGGCTGAAACCGACACGATCGATCGCGTGACGTCGCGCCGGGTCCAGGTCGCGAGCCTGCCGCCCGCGGACAGCGGCCGGGGCCTCGCCCGACTCCCCGACGGGCTGATGGACGATCTCGGCCTGACCGAGGGCGAGGTCATCGAGATCGTCGGCAAGCGGACGACGGCGGCGCGCGCGATTCGCCCCTATGGCGAGGACGAGGGGATCGACATCATTCGCCTCGACGGCCTCCAGCGCGCCAACGCCGGGGTCGGGTCGGGCGATTTCGTCGAGGTGCGCAAGGCCGAGTCGAAGCCCGCGACCCGAGTCGTCTTCGCCCCGGCGCAGCCCAACGTGCGGCTGCAGGGCTCATCCGATGCGCTCAAGCGGACCTTCGCCGGCCGGCCGCTGGTCGAAGGCGACACCGTGTCGACCACCGGCCACCAGCGGGTCAACGCCAACATGCCGGAGAACATCCGGCAGATGCTCAACGCCCCGGCCTTCGCGCTCCAGGAGCTGCGCCTGGTCGTGGTCTCGGCCGTTCCCAAGGGCATCGTCCATATCGACGGCAAGACCGCGGTCGAGCTGCTCCCCGAATATTCCGCCGACGAAGGCGAGCGGCGCGCCGACGTCACCTATGACGATCTCGGCGGCATGCGCGACACGATCGACGCGCTGCGCGAGATGGTCGAGCTGCCGCTGCGCCACCCCGAGCTGTTCCAGCGCCTCGGGGTCGATCCGCCCAAGGGCGTCCTGCTCCAAGGGCCGCCGGGCACCGGCAAGACCCTGCTTGCCCGCGCCGTCGCCAACGAAAGCGCCGCCAAATTCTTCCTCATCAACGGCCCCGAGATCATGGGCTCGGCCTACGGCGAGAGCGAGCGCCGGCTGCGCGAAGTGTTCGAACAGGCCGGCCAGGCCGCCCCGTCGATCATCTTCATCGACGAGATCGATTCGATCGCGCCGAAGCGCGGCCAGGTGACCGGCGAGGCTGAGAAGCGGCTGGTCGCCCAGCTGCTCACCCTGCTCGACGGGATCGAGCCGCGCCAGAACACGGTGGTGATCGCAGCCACCAACCGGCCGGAAGCGCTCGACGAGGCGCTGCGCCGCCCCGGCCGCCTCGACCGCGAGATCGTGGTCGGCGTGCCAGACGAGCCGGGGCGCCGCGAAATCCTCGGCATCCACACCCGGGGCATGCCGCTGGCGCCCAACGTCAACCTCGACGACCTCGCCCGCCGCACCTACGGCTTCGTCGGCGCCGACCTCGCCGCACTGACCCGCGAGGCCGCGCTCGAGGCGGTCCGGCGGATCATGCCCAAGATCAACCTGAGCGAGCAGACGATCCCCCCGGAGATCCTCGACGCGCTGTCGGTCGAGCTGCACGATTTCGACAACGCCCTGAAGCGCGTCCAGCCCTCGGCGATGCGCGAAGTGATGGTCGAAGCGCCGCAGCTCCGCTGGGACGATATCGGCGGGCTCGACCAGGCCAGCGACCGGCTGCGCGAAGGCGTCGAGCTGCCCCTGAAGCATCCCGAGGCGTTCCGCCGGCTCGGCATCCGCCCGGCCAAGGGCTTCCTGCTGTACGGGCCGCCGGGCACCGGCAAGACGCTGCTGGCCAAGGCCGCGGCGCGGGAGAGCGAAGCGAACTTCATCGCCACCAAATCGTCGGACCTCCTCTCGAAATGGTACGGCGAGAGCGAGCAGCAGATCGCCCGGCTGTTCAACCGCGCCCGCCAGGTCGCTCCAACGATCATCTTCATCGACGAGCTCGACAGCCTGGTCCCGGCCCGCGGCGGCGGACTCGGCGAGCCGCAGGTGACCGAGCGCGTCGTCAACACCATCCTCGCCGAAATGGACGGGCTCGAGGAGCTGCAGAACGTCGTCGTTATCGGCGCGACCAACCGCCCGACTCTGATCGACCCGGCGCTGCTTCGGCCGGGCCGGTTCGACGAGCTGATCTATGTCGGCGTGCCGGACACCGCCGGGCGGCGCCGGATCCTCGCGATCCACACCGAGGACATGCCGCTCGCCCCGGACGTCGACCTCGAATCGCTCGCCCGGCGGACCGAGCGCTTCACTGGCGCCGACCTCGAGGATCTGGTGCGCCGCGCGGGCCTCACCGCGCTCCGCCGCGGGCTCGATGCCGGCACCGTGACCATGGCGGACTTCGAGTCGGCGCTCGGCGAGACCCGGGCCTCGGTCACCCCCGAAATGCTCGAGGAATATGAGCGCATCCAGGAGACGCTGAAGAGCGACGCGGTGCGGCCGATGGGCGGCATCGGCTTCGTCCTCCCCGGGATGCTGCACCCCAAGGCCGGCGGCAAGCCCTAGTCGGCGAGCGCCTTCCGGCCGATCGTCGTCAGGCCGAGCAGGACCAAAGCGAAAGCCGCGAACGGCAGATCGTGGTTCCAGCCATAAAGCCCGATCCCGAGCGCCGGCGCGAGCACGTAGCTGATCCCGTTGGCCGCGGTGATCACGCCGGCGACCGCCCCCTGTTCGGCGAGCGGCACCGCGAGCGATGCCCCGGCGGTGAAACCCGGACGGGTAAAGCCGAACCCGAGCGACGTCACCGCGAAGCCGATGGTGATTCCGTAAAGGTCGGCGGCGAGCATCGTGCCGATCAATCCCGCGGCGGCGATCAACGCCCCCCACAGGATCAGCGACCGCGGCGTGAGGCTGAGCCGCGGGATCAGCGCCCACTGCGCCCCGAGCGTCGCGACCGCTCCGGCCATCATCACGATCGCGATCGGCCCTTCGGATCCGGCTGCGGTCAGGTGCAGCCGGTCGATCACGAAGAAGCCGATACACGTCAGGATCGCGGCCTGCGCATGGCCGGCGACGACCCCGGCCAGAATCCACGGCCGCACCCGCGGATCGCTCCACTTGAGCCGCGACTGGCGGTGCGGCGCGGTCGCCGCGATCACGCTTGCTCCGGTCGGCGGCGTGGCGAGCGACGGATAGCTCATCGCGGCGCCGCGGCCGGCCCGGCGCCCGTGTTTGTCGTTCGGCAGCCACAGCAGGATCGCGGTGACAACCGTGATCGCGATCGCCGCGAAGGCGAACAGCGGCCCGGCCAGGCCGACGACCGGGAACACGAACAACGGAGCGACCGCCGGGCCGATGATCGTGCCGAGGCCGAACGAGGACGACAGCGCCGACAGCGCCGCCACCCGGCCGCTCCGCCGAGTCTTGGACGCGAGATAGGCCTGGGTCGCCGACGGCGTCGCGCAGCCGAGGCCGCCGTAGACTGCGCGAAACACGGCGAACAGGCCGAACGTCAGCGCGCCGCCGACCCAGCCGCGCAACCCGGCCAACAAGGCCACGCCGCACAGCAGCATCGAGACGATGAACCCGCTGACGCCCATCACGGTCAGCGCCTTGCGCCCGTGATGGTCGCTCTGTTCAGCCCAATATGGCGCGA
>Ga0068859_100004213_pt1 | contig 14670 bp, 15 predicted proteins | sample KBSSwiS22_FD_66585 | JGI IMG/M metagenome (GOLD analysis project Ga0068859, IMG submission 66585) | Switchgrass rhizosphere microbial communities from Kellogg Biological Station, Michigan, USA - KBS Switchgrass S2-2 | ecosystem: Host-associated > Plants > Roots > Rhizosphere > Soil ...
AGATCGCCGGTATCGCTACTACGACCTCGTCATGGCCGCGTTCGTGACCGTGCTGCTGTGCGCGAACCTCATCGGGCCGGGGAAGCTCGCGCGGGTCGGCCCCTTCACGTTCGGAGCCGGCGTCTTGTTCTTTCCCATCTCGTACATCTTCGGAGACGTTCTCACGGAGGTCTACGGCTATGCCCGCGCGCGAAAGGTCGTCTGGGCCGGCTTCGCCGCCGAGGTGTTCGCGTCGCTGATGGCGTGGGTCGTCGTCTCGTTTCCGCCCGCCCCGAGTTGGCCGCATCAGGCCGCTTACGAGACGGTCTTCGGCGCGACGTGGCGGATCGTCCTTGCGTCCCTGACGGCCTTCTGGGCCGGCGAGTTCTGTAACTCCTACGTGCTCGCGAAGCTCAAGGTCTTCTCGGGGGGACGCAAGCTGTACACGCGGACGATCGGGTCGACGATCGTCGGCGAGGCCGTGGACTCGATGATCTTCTACCCGGTCGCGTTCTTGGGGATCTGGTCACCGCACCAGGTGTTGACCGTGATGGTCACCAACTACCTCATCAAGGTCGGCTGGGAGGTGCTCGCCACGCCGATCACCTACAAGGTCGTCGGCTGGCTGAAGCGCGTCGAGCACGAGGACTACTTCGACCGCGACACCGACTTCAACCCGTTCACGCTGAAGACGTAGAGGTAGTCGAGCCCGTCCCGGCGCTCGAGACGGCCGTCGACGGTCACCTCCCGGCCCACGTAATCGATCACGCGATCGTTGATCGAGCGTCCCTCGGGGTCCACCAGCAGCAGGTGCGCCTCGCGCCCCGAATCGTCGCGGCCGAACAGCATCGGCGGAATTCCGCCGGCGATGCAGCGTCGGGCGCACGCGCGGTGCACCTCCAGGCGTCCGGGGTTCATGACCCCCAGGAAGCACTTCGAGTCCACGATCTCTCCGGTGAAGGTCCCGCGGCCCCGGTCCTCGGCCTCGCGCACAGGGGCGGGAAGCCCGTCGCGCTCGATCGTGCCGGGGACGACCTCAAGCATCGTCGTTGCGCCGCGCATGATGCGGGTCGCCGTGAGGCGGACCGCGACGCCTTCGAGCCCTGCGACGAGAGGCCCGGCTCCGTGCTTTCCCGTCGCGACCAGCGGCAGGCGCTCCCTGCCGTCCGCGGTGATCAAGACGGGAACCGGCAGCGCTTGGATCGTTCCGCGCCACGCGCGCGGCCGGCCGTATTCGAACGTCGCGCGATCGAACGGACCGGTCGCAATGGCCAGGATCGCGGCGACGCAGGCCGCTTCGACGACGAGGCCGACGATCACCCACCGCATGCGCCGCGCGGCCGCCGGGGGGGCCGGAAGGTAGCCGACGAAAAAGTCGTCAGACATGGGCGGGCTCGACATGGGTTCCCGGCGGGTGAGGGATCGGGTTGACGAAGACGCGGCCGCCCGTCACGCGCACGTCGAAGGTTGCGACCTTTTCGGTGAACGGCGCGGGCGACCGGCCGTTTTCCGGCAAGTACTGATAGCCGTGCCACGGGCAGGTGATGCAGCCGTCGATCAGCCGCCCTTCCCCGAGGGGACCGTTCTGATGGCGGCACAGGTTCGAGACGGCGGAGATCTTCCCGTCGTAGCGGAAGATCGCGATGCGCTCTCCTTCACACACGATCTTCGCGCGGCCCTCGGGGATCTCCGAGGCAGGGCCGGCGTCGATCCACCCGTCGGTGAGTGGCGCGTCGCGATCCCCCGCCTTTTCGCGAAGCGCCCCCGCGACGTGCAGCGTGAGCAGCCAGGCCAGGCCCACCGCGGTCGCGATGGCCATCGCAGGGCGCGCCTCGGAGCGAAGCGCACCGAACGCGACGTGCAGGACGACCAATCCGTACGCGGCGTAGACGCCCATGTGAAGAGCCTTCCAAACCGGTGCGGTCAGATTCGCGAGCCAAAAATCGTGGCTGGTGGCCGCCAGCACGAAGAAGATGAGGAGCGCGGCGAGGCCCAGCGTTTGGAACCCCGTTCCCGTGGTCAACAGGCTGACCAACGGGCTCACGTTGCCCAGCGCGTGAAACTGGAACGTCGCGAACGCCGCATGAGCGAGCGCGACCAGGAACATCGTGACCCCGAGGTGCCGCCGGTTGTAAAGGAGCGGCAGGAACTTCGGATTCAGCCGGCACAACGGGCCGATCGACAAGATCACGTGGAGCAGGAAGAACGCGGCCGTCGCCAGCCCACGGATGACGATCGTCTCGGCCGTCGCGTCCGGGTGCGCGGCGAGACCGACAGCGACGAACACGGCGAGGTACAGCGCGAGCCCCACGGCAATCGTCGCGTCGTAGAGTTTCTTCGATTTCGTCCAGCCCACGGACGTGTAGGTGACGCTCATCGGCGCCACACCGCCCAGGCGAACGCGACGGGAACGAGCAGCGCCGCCACGATCGCGAGGATGCGGTGGATCCGCCTCAGCCTGCGCGTCATCGGAGGCCCCTGGCGCTGATCCACCGGCGCAGGAGGAGCGGCCAGAACGCGACGGCTCCCGGAAAGACGAGCGCGCGAAACGTCCACGGCGCCTCTCGCGCCGCCGGGTCGACGCGGCCGATTCCGAACGCCACGAAGGGGACCGCCACGAGCGTTCCGATCGCAACGTAAGTCGACAGCACGTACAGCAGCGCGCGGGCCATCGTGACGGTCATGAGGCCTCGATCACTGCTTGAAGAGGTGCTCGTACCGGCCCGGCTTCCCCTGCTCCCAGGGCTTGTACTCGTTGCAGAAGTCGATGCGTTCGCCCAACAGCGGGTGATCGGCCCGCCAGAGCTTGTACAAGAGACCGCGGCGCGGCACGCCGAGGTTTTCTTGCTGCAGCTTCACGAAGGCCTCTGCCGCCGCGTGGTTGTCCCGCGTGATCTCCAGCCCGAACCGGTCGGCTTCGTGCTCTTGCCACCGGGAATAGCCTGCCGCGATCGGGGTGATGAAGAACGACAGCACTCCGACGAGCAACAGGATCAGCGGGAGCGAGGCGATGTCCGACAGCTCGGTGAATCCGAATCGGCTCGAAAACCGCGCGATCATCCCCGCTTGGAGCCGGTCGAAGACGAAAAGCGTCACCAGGATCAAACCCGCGAAAAAGAAGATCGAGCGGACGACGTGACCCAGGACGTAGTGGCCCATCTCGTGGCTCATCACGAACAACAGCTCGTCGGGGGCGAGCTTCTTGATCGTCGTGTCCCACAGGACGATCCGTTTCGACGACCCGAACCCGGTGACGTACGCGTTCACGGTGTTCGTGTCCGCGCTCTTGTCGACCTCGAACACCCGCGCCCCGTCGATTCCCGCGCGCGACGCGAGCTGGAGGATGCTCTGCTCGAGCTCTTTGTCTTTCATCGGTCCGAACTTGTTGAACAGAGGATCGATGACGATCGGGGCGATCAGGATGAAGAACGCGGCGAGCGGGATCGCCAGCAGGCTCGTCCACAGCCACCAGCGGCGGGGACTCTTCTTGACCAGCAGGTAAGGGACCCACAGGAGCAGCGAGCCGATGATCAAGCCGACCACGAGCCCCTTGAGCTCGTCGCCGAACCATTTCGAAAACGTCTGATTGGAGAGGCCGTATGCGTGCGGCCTGTGGAACCCGGAGAAATACGACAACGGGAAGTCGATGAGGAAGGTCAGGATCGTGAAGGCCGCGAAGTAGACGACGATCGTTGCGAACCATCGACGCCCGATCCGCTGCGCGAAGGTCCGAATGCGCGCGGAGAATCCGGTGAACAGAAAGACTGCGGGGATGAGGAGGCTCCAGAGGGTCTCGGTGAGCCACAACCAGTTCCCGCTTCGCGCATGACGCAGCGCCTTCTCCGTCGGCTCGGGGACCGCGACCGGGCCATGGTCGGCCGCGGGATTCGCCTGCCCCGGATCGGACGATTGATTCGCAATCCCGTGCGGTGCCTCGTCGGGCGGCGCGACGGCCGGCGGCTTCGCCGCGAAAAGGGGCGCCGCGACGAGCGCTGCAAGCAGCAAGAACACGGGAAGTCTCATGGCTTTATCACCCGAATGGCCGTGCCTGACTCCAGGGTCAACCCGTTGTCGACGCGACGGACGCCGTTGATCCCGAAGGCGGTGCGCTCGGCGACCAGCCTGTCGTTCAGGCGCGGCACGTGGCCTTCCAGCGCGACGACGCCCGCGGTCACGATCGCGCTCACGCGGCCGGGGAATCGGGGCGTGACGCGGATCCCGAACACCCCATCGAGCACCTTCTGGATCTTTTCGTCGGGGGTGTCGGGCGTGACCATCTCGTCGACGAGGTCGGCGACACCGTCGAGAGCCCCGCAGATGCGCCGGATCTCCTGGCGCCACGCGGCGTTCTTGATGCCACCCGTGAGGGTGACGACGCCGGCGGTGACCGCGACCTTGATCGACGACGTCGAGTATTTCGGGATCTCGAAGATCGAGCGCTCGACGCGGGCGGCGACCTGGTCGTCGAGCGTCGAAGGGAACTCGAGCCGCAGCTGCGACCGGTCGACGCGTCGGATGCCCTTGACCTTGGCCGCGAGCGTCACCACGTCGTCGGCCTGATTCAGGTCGTGCACGGGCCCCTCCGGGATCGCAACCGCATCTTCGACGCGAATCTTCAGGTGCAGGGTCGCGGTCTGCGCGGTGCCCCGGATCGCCGTCTCGACGTTGCTTCGCAGATCCATGTCGTCGAGCGTGCCGGCTCGTGACAGGCTGTGGACGACGAGGAGGATCGCGGGAAGGACGAGCAGGCGCACCGAAGGATAATAAGGGATAAACGAGAGGGAGGAGCGGCGTGGCGGCAAAGTGGTTTGCGATCGGAGCGCTGTTGGGTGCGATCGGCGTGGGGCTAGGCGCGTTCGGCGCGCACGGTCTCAAGGCGCGCGTGTCGGCCGACCTTCTTTCCGTCTGGGAGACCGGCGCGCGCTACCAGATCATCCACGCGCTCGCTCTGCTTGCGACCGGTTGGGCGGCCGACCGGTGGCCCGGAGGCCTCGCCAACGCCTCCGGCTGGCTTTTCGTCGCGGGCGTTGCCCTGTTTTCGGGCTCGCTCTACGCGCTCGTCGCCACCGGCGTGCGAGCGTGGGGCGCGGTCACGCCGTTCGGCGGCCTCTGCTTCATCGCCGGGTGGCTCTGCCTCGCGCTCACCGCGTTCCGAGGCCGCTAGGGACAGGCGAGCGGGTTCACCGGAGTTCGGGACTCGCCTGAGCTGGCGCTACCGAACGATCCCTTCGCGCCTCCCGACACCGCCCGCACGAGGTAGTAGAAGCCGTCGCCCGCGGGAGTCGGGTGCGTATCGACAGCGCTCGTGGCGGGCGAGCCGTGAGACAGGCAGGCGGCGTTCACCGCGCTGCGATCGGATCGCATGCGCGAGATGAAGTTCTCGGTGACGTCGTACGTGACGCCCCCGGCACCTGCCGACCAGCTGATCGTGGTGACCTCCTTTCCGGACACCGTGACGCCGGCAACCTCCGCAGGCACGGCCGCGAGGATGGTCGCGCGCCCGCCGTCCCCGCAGGACGTGACCGCCAATCCACTGATCGAAGTCGACATCACGTTCAAGGCCGACCACGAGCCGGGCGCGCCCAGCACGTCGAACCGCAGCATGACGATGGGCCCCGCGCCGGCAAAGGGCGCCTCGCGCGCGAGCACCACGCGGATGGCGCCGGGGCCTGCGACGTCGACCACGATGGACGCGCCGTGCGAGATCGTCGTCAAGGCCGCCCCGGTCGCCGAAAGAACGGCCGGGTCGAACCCCACGGTGATGTCCAGGCTGTTGCCCCCTGCCGGGAACGCCTGAAGCGGGACCAGGAGGGTGCCACCGGCGACCGCGACGTGCTCGTCGGAGAGCCGGAACTGGACCTGGGCCGCGGAGTCCCCGGCCCGGCACACGCCGATCGCGCAGAAGTCGCCGACCGTGCAGTCGTTCCCGTCGTCGCACGCGTTCGCGTTGCTCGCGTGGACGCAGCCCGTGGCCGGGTCGCAGCTGTCGGTCGTGCAGACGTTGTCGTCGTCGCAGTCGACGGGCGCGCCGCCGCAGACGCCGCCGTTGCACACGTCTTCCGTCGTGCACGCGTTGCCGTCGACGCAGGGGGCGGTGTTGTTGGCGTGCAGGCAGGCCCCGGTCCCCGGGTCACACGCGTCGTTCGTACAGGGATTGGAATCGTTGCAGTTCATCGCGCCGCCGGGCCGGCATGTGCCGAACGCGCAGGTGTCGCCCACCGTGCAGCCGTTCCCGTCGTCGCAGGCGTCGGCGTTGCTCGCGTGCGTGCATCCCGTGACCGCGTCGCACCCGTCGGTCGTGCACGGGTTGGCGTCGTCGCACGATGCCGGGGTTCCGCCGCACGTGCCGTTCCCGCAGGTGTCGCCGGTCGTGCAGGCATTGCCGTCCGCGCAAGGCGCCGTGTTGTTGGCGTGAACGCACGCTCCTGTGGCCGTGTCGCAGCTGTCGTCGGTACAGGGGTTGCCGTCGTCGCAGGCGGCCGCCGCTCCCGGCCGGCAGGAGCCGAACGCGCAGGCATCTCCCGTGGTGCACGGATTGCCGTCGTCGCACGCGTTGGCGTTGTTCGAGAACACGCAGCCCGTCGACGTATCGCAGCTGTCGGTCGTGCAGCCGTTGCCGTCGTCGCACACCCGGGTCGAGCCCGCGCACGCCCCGCCGGAGCACGTATCGCCGGTCGTGCAGGCGTCTCCGTCGTTGCACGCCTGCTGGTTGTTCGAGAACACGCACCCCGTCGCCGGGTCGCACGAGTCGGTCGTGCAGACGTTGTTGTCGCCGCAGACTTTCGGCCCGCCCGGTTGGCAGGCGCCCACGGAGCAGAAGTCTCCGACGGTGCAGGCGTTGCCGTCGTTGCACGCCAGCGCGTTCGCCGCGTGGACGCATCCGGTCGCCGTGTCGCAGGTGTCGGTCGTGCAGACGTTGTCGTCGTTGCAGCCGAGCGGGGATCCGGCGTGGCACGACCCGAAGGCGCAGACATCCCCCACGGTGCAGGCGTTCTGGTCGTCGCACGGATGCGCGTTCGCGGCGAAGACGCATCCGATAGCCGTGTTGCAGCTGTCGCTCGTGCAGTCGTTCGCATCGTCGCAGACGACGGCAGTCCCCCCGCACGCGCCTGCGGAGCATGTGTCGTCCGCCGTGCAGGCGTTCGAATCGGAGCACGGTGCCGTGTTGTTCGCATGGGCGCACCCGGAGGCGGGATCGCAGCTGTCGTCGGTGCAGGGGTTGGCATCGTTGCAGCTTACGGGCGGGCCTGGGCGACAGCTTCCGAACGTGCACGCATCGTCGACGGTGCACGCGTTGCCGTCGTCGCAGGCGGCCGTGTTGTTGGCAAAGACGCAGCCGGTCGCGGGCTCACAGCTGTCGGTCGTGCACAGGTTTTGGTCGTCGCACGACACCGGCGTCCCGACGCACGCACCGCCCGAGCACGTGTCCTGCGAGGTGCACGCGTTCCCGTCGGTGCAGGCGTTCGTGTTGTTCACGTAGACGCAACCGGCTTCAGGGTCGCAGTTGTCCGTCGTGCACGGATTGCCGTCATCGCACTGGAAGCTCGACGTGCAGGCCGGGTCGGCCAGGACCGGCGGAGCGGCGAGGGCCAGCACCGCGAGGGTCGACAGGGCCGCGAGAATGCCGGCGCGATGGACGATCGGGACTCGCATCCACGTTCCTCCGGGGGTCGAAACGTCACGTGCTCGAATGAACAGGTATGAACGTTCGCAAACCAAACCGCGGATTCAACGGGGATTTTGGTGATCAGGACGGAGGGAGTCGGCGTTGTCGGCCCGTGTGCCGGCGTCGTCGGGATTGGCGGGGATCCGAGAGACGGGGACGCGCCTAGGGCGTCCCCGCCTTCTCGAGGAATACACGAAGCACTTTGCTGCGCGACGGATGCCGGAGCTTCCGGAGTGCCTTCGATTCGATCTGCCGGATGCGCTCGCGCGTGACCGCGAAGTTTTGCCCAACCTCTTCCAGCGTGTGCTCGCTACCGTCTCCGACGCCGAACCGGAGCTTCAGAACCTTTTCCTCGCGGGGCGTCAGTGTCTTCAGGACCGTCTGGGTCTGAGACCTCAGGTCCAATTGAATCGCTGCTTCGACCGGGGAGACGGCGCTCCGGTCTTCGATAAAATCCTTGAGATGACTGTCCTCTTCCTCGCCGATGGGCGTTTCCAGAGAGATCGGCTCTTGCGCGATCTTCAGGACCTTCCGGACCTTCATCACCGGGATCCCCATCTTCTTGGCGATCTCCTCGGGTGACGGCTCCCGTCCGTACTCCTGCACCAAGCTTCGCGCGGTGCGGATCAGCTTGTTGATCGTTTCGATCATGTGCACGGGGATGCGGATCGTCCGGGCCTGGTCGGCAATGGCGCGCGTGATCGCCTGGCGGATCCACCACGTCGCGTAGGTCGAGAACTTGTAACCCCGGCGGTACTCGAACTTGTCGACCGCCTTCATCAGCCCGATGTTCCCTTCCTGGATCAGGTCGAGGAACTGCAGACCGCGGTTCGTGTATTTCTTCGCGATCGAGACGACCAGACGCAGGTTGGCTTCGATCAGCTCGCTCTTGGCCTTCTTGGCCTCGCGCAAGCCGCGCGCGACGGCCATGCCGACCTCGTGGATCTCGGTCTTGCTCGCCATCATTTCTTGCTCGATCGTCTTGATGTCGCCGCGAAGCCCGTCGATCTTTCGCTGCACCTCACGCTTCAGCGCCGGGTCGCGGAACGACTTCACCTTTTCCTTCAGGTCTTCGATGCTGCGCACGTGACGGCGGATCTTGTGATCCGCGTCCCTCACGTGCTTGGCGAGGTTGTCGATCTGCGACGGCACGAGCTTCAGCTCGCGCAGCTCGAGCGCCAGCTTGACCTGCTGCTTCATGGCTTTGAAGCGCGCCGTCTTGAACGCGCGCCCGCCCGGCTTGAGGCTCGCCATCTTCTTGTTGGCGAGTTCCATCTGATTGAGCTTCTTGTTCAAGCGCTGGATGACGAGCTTCGCACGCTCGAGCTTCTTCGCGGACTTGTCTTCTTCTTCCTCGCCGCCGGCGAAGACGTTCGCGGAGATCTGTCCCTTCTTGATGCGCTCGCCGATCTGGCGGATCTCGTCGTGCACCCAGGCGCTGCGGGCCAACGCGTTCATGATGCGCCGCTCGCCGCGCTCGATGCGGCGCGCGATCCGGACTTCGCCCTCGCGCGTCAGCAGGGGCACCGTGCCCATCTCGCGCAGGTACATCCGGACCGGATCGTTCGTCTTTTCCAGTGGGCCGGAGACGACCCCTTCCTTGCCGTCTTCTTCCTTGTCGTCCTTGGGCGCTTCCTTCGGCGCGGGAGCCGCGCCGCTTCCGCCGAGCTGCTCGCGGGCGTCCGCGTCGACGACCGTGATGCCGTGCGCTTCCAGGAGCGAGAACACTTCTTCGATCTCGTCGGGCGAGGAGGAGATCTCGTCGGGGAGCGATTCGTTGATCTCGTCGTATGCGAGGAACCCGCGCTCCTTGCCGACCGCCAGAAGCTGGCGAACCTCTTCGTACTTCGCTTCGATGCCCGAGGCGGGCTCGCGCTTTTTCTTGCTCATCAGTCCTCTCTGGCCTCGCTGGCTCTCAGGTGCTTTGGAGTGGCTGACCGTTCGCATTCGTTTAGTGCGTGACGTCTCTGTGGGGAGCGTCCATCTCCTGCCCAAGCTTCATCAGCTTGATCAGCCGTTCGGTTTGATCGTCACGGCTCAGAGCTTCAAGCTCGCGACTGCCGTCCCTATGTTCCTTCTTCAGGCGGGTGTTCCGCAACGTCAGGAGGCAGTTTTCCAAATCCTCGGCCCCGCCGGGGGGCTCATCCCGGAACGCGATGCGGGTCAACAGCTCACGGTCGGCCGGGTCTTCCAAGGCGTCGACGACCAGCGGACCCTCGACGGGGAGCCCCCGACGGTCGAGATCGAGCATCGCCTCGACGATGTTCCGGACAGGCGTCTCCGTGAGGTCGGAAGGGTCGATGACCTCGTGGGCCCTGCGGCGGGCGTCCTCGCTGGAGAGGATCAGCCCGACGAGTCGCGCCTCGACGTCGGTCGCCCGGTCGTCGCTCCCCACTCGGTGCCGGATCCCGGGCTTGGCCGCCTTGAGCGCATTGCGTAGCTCTTGCAGGACGAGGTCGTCATCGAGCCGCAGAGCCTCTGCAAGCCGCCCCGCCCAGGCGGTGCGCTCGATGGGACTCGTCAGGCGGGTCAGCTTGGGGAGGACCGCGTTGATCACGGAGACTTTTTCGCCCGGGCGGGACAGATCGCGCCCGCGAAGCTCCTTGCGAACCAGAAAGTCGAGATACCCCGGGGCGCCCTTGACGATCGCGTCGTAAGCGGCGGCGCCGTGCTCCTTCACGAAATCGTCCGGATCTTGTCCCTCGGGGATCTCGGCGACTCGGACGTCCAATCCCCGCTCGAGAAACAAGTCCAGGGATTTCACGGCCGCGGCCACACCGGCGGCGTCGCCATCGTAGCTGACCACGACGCGCTCCGTATAGCGGGCGAGGAGCTTCACCTGCAGCGGCGTCAATGCCGTGCCGAGCGACGCGACGACGTTTTCGAACCCGGCCTGATGGAGCGCGATCAGATCCAAGTACCCCTCGACGAGGATGGCGAACCCCTCACGGCGGATCGATTCTTTCGCGACGTCGAGGCCGTAGAGATGTTCACCCTTCACATACGCAGGAGTCTCGGGAGAGTTGAGGTACTTCGGCTCGGAATCGCCGAGCGCGCGACCCCCAAAAGCGACCACGCGGCCCGCGACGTCGCGAATGGGGAAGATCACCCGGTTCCGGAAGCGATCGTATTGACCGGAGCCTTCTTTGCGAGGCACCGCCAGTCCGGCAGTGAGGATTTCAGCCGCTTTGAACCCGCGCGCACCCAGGACGGCGGAGAGCCCATCCCAGCTCTCCGGGGCGAATCCCAGCCCGAACCGCTCGGCGATGGCATCGGACACTCCGCGCTTGGCGAGGTAGTCGCGAGCGATCCGGCCTCGAGCCGGCTCCGACCACTGCGACCGGAAGTACGCCATCGCGGATTCGTTGATGAGCATTCCGCGCGACCGGGAGTCGTCTTCCGGCTTCCCAGCGGCCCGCGGAAGTGGAACCCCCCATCGCTTCGCGAGGAACTCGACCGACTCCGCGAAGTCCGTTTTCTCGTAGAGCATCACGAACTTGAACGCGTCCCCGCCTGCCTGGCACCCAAAGCAGTAGAACAATTGAAGTTGTGGGTCGACGGAAAACGAGGGGGTCTTTTCGTGATGGAAGGGGCAGAGCCCCTTCAAGCGTTGCCCGGCCGCCTTGAGGGGCACGTAGTCCGAAACCAGGCGAACGATGTCGCCCGCGTTTCGGACCGCTGCAACGAAGTCCTTCGTGAGCGGGACGGCCAACGGGCCACCTGCCAAGACCGGACCGGGGCGGTCGAACGACCGACCCGGTCCGCCAGAAAAGTCTATCCGTTACCTCTGCGCTCTTGCGCCAGACGCTTCAACAGCTTCTTACGAGCGGCCAGAGCTTTTCGTTTCTTCTTCACGCTCGGCTTTTCGTAATGCTGGCGCTTCTTGATCTCGGTCAGGATGCCCGACTTCTCGCACTTCCGTTTGAAGCGCTTCAAGGCGTTTTCGAGGCTCTCGTCCTCGCGCACCTTGATCAGCGGCATCGAATCCTCACCCCGCTTTCGTCGCCGTGATTCTTCCGCCCCGGCATTCGAGGCCATGCAAAACCGCAACTCTAGCGATTGCCCCATTTGCCGTCAAGCGACGAGCCCCCCCGAGGCACCGGACGCTGCCGCGTCCGGCCCCGGAGACGATTCACCGAATAGGTACCGCCGCGCGCGACATCAGGCAAGCGTTTTTGCGGCCTTGCTGCGCTTATTGATCAGCGATGCGATGCAGCCGGCGCCATGGCCGTTGTCGATGTTGACGACCGATACTCCCGGCGCGCACGAGTTCAGCATCGCCAGCAGCGCCGCGATCCCCCCGCTTCCGGCTCCGTATCCGACGCTCGTCGGGACCGCGATCACGGGGCAGGCGACCAGGCCGGCGACGACCGAGGGAAGCGCCCCTTCCATCCCGGCGACGGCGACGATGACGTTGGCCTTGGTCAGCGCCTGGCGATGGGCCAACAGACGGTGCAGGCCGGCGATGCCGACGTCGTAGATTCGCTTGACCACCTCACCCATGACCTCCGCGGTGAGCGCAGCTTCTTCGGCGACGCCGATGTCACTCGTCCCACCCGTGATCACGATGACCCCTGGCCGGCCGGGCCGCTTCGGACCCGCCCGCAGGACGATCGCGCGCGCAGACCGCGCGTACTCGGCCTTCGGGTGAGCCGCCGCGACCGCGGCGTGGACCTCGGGACCGACGCGCGTGACCAACGCCGTCTGGCCGGCCGCGTGAAGTCGTCCGACGATGGCGACGATTTGCTCGTTGGATTTCCCGGGACCGTAGACCGTCTCCGGAAATCCCCGACGCAGCGAGCGATGCGTGTCGAGCTTCGCGAAGCCGAGGTCGTCGATCGGGAAACCGCTCAGGCGATCGCCGGCCTTTGCGATCGAGAGCTTCCCCGACCGAACGTTTTCAAGGAGTTTTCGCAGAGCGTCCCGATCCACGCTGCTAGGATAGCGCGACCGCAACATCCGCTTTTCGGAGGATCTCGTGAGCCCAACGACCGTCGAACGCCGCTCCCACGCCCGGTTTTCGCACAGTATCGACATCGAAGGACCGCCGGACGGCCAAGGCACGGCGGCGCGCATGGTCGCCTCCGACCTTTCGATGGGCGGCCTCCATTGCTCTTCGAGCCACGACTACCCCGAGATGACGCGCCTCGCGGTCCGGCTTCAGCTTCCCAACGGCGCGCGCACCGAGACGCTCGACGTGCAAGCGGTCGTGGTGCGCCGCACGGAGCTCGCGTCTTCGTCCGGCTCCCCGCGCTTCGAGCTGGGGCTCTTCTTCACGGGCATGAGCGACGATGCGAAGGAGCGACTTCAGAAGTTTCTCTCCCGCACCTCGTCCAACTGAGTGACACCAGCGTCGACAATTTTGTCGGCGCGCGCGCGTTCGCTTGAAACCCGCTCCCCGTGCGGGTTTTCACGGCTTCTCCCCTTGACGCTCCTGTGACGACGCGCTGTAATGCGCGCGACACGTTTCCATCGACGCGCGCGGCATCGTTCGCACGCGAGAACGCCATGACAGAAAGGAGGTGAAGCGCATGAACAAGCAAGAGTTGATCGGCAAGATCGCGACGGACGCGGGCATCACCCGCACCGCCGCGGCCACGGCGATCGAGTCCCTCACCGAGGGAATCACGTCGTCGCTGAAGAAGGGACAGAGGGTCACCCTCGTCGGCTTCGGCACGTGGGGCATCAGCAAGCGGAAGGCGCGCATCGGCCGCAATCCGCAGACCGGCGAGGCGATCAAGATCAAGGCGAAGACTGCCGTCCGCTTCAAGGCGGGCAAGCAGCTCGAAAAGAAGATCAACAAGTAGCCTCGTCACTTCCTCGAAAACAGAACTCAGGCCTCCGAGACGGACCGTATGGTCCGTCTCGGGCGGCCGTTCTCACTCGAGGACGACGAGGCGTGCCCCTGTCTCGACGTTTTGCCCGGCGGAGACTTCCACGCGCGACACACGCCCGGCGCGCGGCGACCCGATCTCGTTTTCCATCTTCATGGCCTCGACGACGACGAGGCCCTGCCCAGCCTGTACCTGGTCCCCGGGTGCGACGAGAACCCGCACCACCTTCCCGGGCATCACGGAATCCACGTTCTCGACCCCGCTCCGCTGATGGAGCTCTTCGCGTCCCGAGCGCGCGGCATCGGCAAGCTCCACGATCTGCTCGTACGCCCCGTGACGCACGAGGTACTTCGAGCCCGCCGACTCGACCGAGACTTCGTACGATTTCCCCTCGAAGAGTATCGAGTAGAAGTCGGCCTCGAGCTTGCGCGCGTCGACGAGGTGCTCCGCTCCGTCCAGCGTGACGACGTACGTCCCGTCGCGGCGCGAGATCACGATCTCGTGGACCGCATCTCCGCTCTTGGCCGAAAACTTCACGAGCGCCATCCACTACGCGAGGCGCGCCGCCAGGCCGACGGTCGTTCCGTGGACGGAGTTCCCGCTCCGCGCTGCGAGATCGACTCGAGGCGGCGGAAATGCGCGACCGCGGCCGCGAGGATCGCGATCTCGGAGAGCCAGGGATTGTCTCCGGACGCCAGGAGCTCCGGATGCTCGTCGAGAAACCCCGTGTGGAGGTCGCCGGCGACGAACGACGGATGCGACATGACGCGCCGGTGGAACGCGATGGACGTCTTCACGCCGTCCACGCGCAGCTCGTCGAGGGCGCGGGCCATGCGGGCGACCGCCTCGCGCCGATCGCCGCCCCACGTGATCAGCTTCGCGAGCATCGGGTCGTAGTGGACCGGAACGGTGAACCCGCCGTAGACGCCGCCGTCGTATCGCACGCCGGGGCCGGACGGCGCCCGCAGCGCGCGGATCAGCCCGGGGGACGGCATGAAGCCCCGCGAGGGGTCTTCCGCGACGATCCGGCATTCGATCGCATGCCCCCGGGGGACGATCTCGTCCTGCGTGAAGGGAAGCTTGGCTCCGGCGGCGATCTCGATCATGGATTTCACCAAGTCGAGGCCGTAGACCATCTCGGTCACGGGGTGCTCGACCTGGAGCCGGGTGTTCATCTCCATGAAGTAGAAC
>Ga0068859_100004215_pt1 | contig 14667 bp, 14 predicted proteins | sample KBSSwiS22_FD_66585 | JGI IMG/M metagenome (GOLD analysis project Ga0068859, IMG submission 66585) | Switchgrass rhizosphere microbial communities from Kellogg Biological Station, Michigan, USA - KBS Switchgrass S2-2 | ecosystem: Host-associated > Plants > Roots > Rhizosphere > Soil ...
TCCGGCCCGCCCTCGCGGGGGCCGCGCTCCTGGTGTTCATGACCTCGCTCGCGTCGTTCAGCGCCCCCTACATTTTCGGCGGCGGTTTCCGGGTGATGACCACGCAGATCACCGCGACCCGGCTCAACGGCGATGACCGGCTGGCCATGGTCGAAACCGGTGCGCTCCTCGTGGTGGCGCTGCTCGGTCTCTTCCTCCTGCGGAAGACCGAAGGGCGGGCGCATGCGGTGGGTGCACGGAAAGGGGTGGGCCCCGCGCCGGCCCGCACGGTGGGTCCGCTCGCGAGCATCACGGCGGGGCTCGCCGGGTGGATCTCCGCGGTGGTGCTGACGCTTCCGCTTGCGACACTCGTCCTGGTGTCGTTCGTGCCGAGGGGAACCTGGACCGTGGAAGCATTGCCTCCGGTGTACTCGGGCGCGAATTATCTGGCGATGGTGCGCGACCCGGCGCGGCTTCAGCCGATCGTCACCAGTCTCTGGATGGCGACCGTGGCCACCGCCGCGGCGATGGCGCTGGCGCTCCTGGTGGCCTGGCTCAGCCAGCGGGCGCGGGTCAGGAGCGGACCGCTGCTCGAGGGACTCCTCGCTCTTCCCTGGGCGGTTCCGGGGACCGTCTTTGCGATTGCGCTCGCGACGACGTTCAGCATCAACGCCCCACTGGCAGGGAGAATGATTCTGGTCGGCACCATCTGGATCCTTCCGCTCGCGTATCTCGTCAGGAATCTGCCGCTCGCGGGGCGCGCGGTCCTCGCCGGTTTCCGGCAGCTCGATCCCGCGCTCGAGGAGGCCGCCGGCTCGCTTGGCGCCGGCCGCACCCGGGTGCTCCGGCGGGTGACGATTCCGCTGCTCCGGCCCGCGCTCGCCGCCGGGGCGAGTCTGGCGTTCGTCACCGCCTTCGGCGATTTCGTGACGTCGATCATCCTCTACACCTATGACACCAGGCCGATCTCCATGGAAGTGCTCGGAAGTCTGCGCCAGGCGGACGTGGGGCAGGCGGCGGCGTTCGGTGTCGTGCTGATGGCGCTCTCCGCGGCGGTGTTCTTCGTGGCCGGCGAAGGCCGGGGTGCGACGGGATGACGACCAAGTCGGAAGAGAAGCAGCGCAATCAGCTGAAGCGGCTCTCGGTCCTCATCGCGACCGCGGGGATCGACCAGATGGGATTCGGCATGGTGCTTCCGATCATGCCGTTCTACGCGCTCAAGCTCGACGCGAGTCCGGAGATGATCGGCGGGATCATCGCCGCCTTCTCCGTCGCCCAGCTGCTGTCGTCGCCGATCTGGGGCAGAGTCTCCGATCACTACGGGCGCCGGCCCGCGCTCCTCGTGGGACTGCTCGCCTCGGCGGCGGCATTCGCGATCTTCGGATTCGCCAACTCGGTCTGGCTGCTCTTCGCCTCGCGCTTCATTCAGGGCGCCGGCGGAGGAACCACCGGCGTGGCGCAGGCGTATGTGGCGGATTCCGTCGCGCCCAAGGATCGCGCCCGCGCCCTGGGATGGCTCTCGTCCGCCACCGCGGTCGGCCTCATGATCGGTCCGGTGGTCGGATCGTTCGCGGCGCACTGGGGCCAGGCGGCGCCCGGACTCATCGCCGCGGGTCTCTGTCTCCTCAACGTGGCCTTCGCGTGGAAGTGGCTACCCGAGTCGAAGGCGCCGGCGCTGCCGGGGGCGCTCCCGATCCGAAAGCCGGTCTGGCATGCGGCATGGGTGGTGGTCCGGCATCCGAGAGGCCCGGTGCCGAAGCTCACCTGGATCTACGCGGCGGGGATGCTCGGCTTTGCCTCGATGACGTCGGTGCTGGCGCTCTACCTCGGCGAAATATTCTGCTTCACCGAGGAGACCATCGGCTACGTGTTCCTCTACGTCTCCACGCTCTCGCTGGTGATGCGCTCGGTGCTGCTGGGTCCGATCGTGCACCGGATCGGGGAGACCGGTGCCATGCGGGTCGGGACGATCGTGCTGTTTCTCGGCCTGGTGCTCTATCCCCAGGTACACACCCTCTGGGGCCTTGCACCGGTAATGGCGCTGGTTCCGATCGGGACCGCGCTGCTGTTCCCGGCCACGACGGCGCTGATGTCCCATGCCACGGAAAAGTCCGAGCTGGGCACCACGATGGGAGTGGCCCAGACCTTTGCCGCAATCTCCCGCGTGATCGCACCGCTCATGGCGACGTCGGCGTTCCAGCGCTTCGGCGTCGGCGCGCCCTTTTACATTGCCGGGGGGATCGTCGCACTGGTCGGGGTGCTCGCTTTCCGTCTGGAGGCCGAGCCGTCCGCCAGACCGGAATCGGAGACGGCATGAAGCTGCCGGAGGACTCGGCCGCCTTGGCGGGCGCTACGTGGGAAGATTGTCTCCCCTTCTACGAGGAGCTCGCCGCGGCGCCGCTCGACGCCGCCACCCTTTCCGGGTGGCTGCTGGCCTGGTCGCGGTTCGAATCGCTGCTCAGTGAAGCCGCGTCGCTCGCGATGATCGCCTACACCTGCGATACCACCAACCCGGTCAAGGAGGCGGCTCACCTCCGCTTCTCGACGGAGATTCTTCCGAAAGCCGAAGAGCGGAGCGTGGGACTGGCGCGCCGACTGGTGGAGACCGGGATCGTGCCCGAGGGTCTCGAGACGACGGTGGCCCGGTTCAAGCGATCGATCGAGATTTTCCGGGAGGAAAACGTCCCGATCTTTGCCGAGCTGGAGGAGCTGTCCTCCCGGTACCAGCGCATCACCGGGGGGATGCTGGCGGATTGGGAGGGTGAAAAGCGCCCGCTCCCGATGCTCTCGCCCTTCCTGCAGGCACGGGATCGCACCGTGCGCGAACGCGCCTTCCGCGCCACCGTCACCCCGTATGTCGAGGCGCAGGGAGACCTGTCGGAGCTGTTCGACCAGATGTACGAGCGCCGCCAGCGGGCGGCGCGGCAGGCCAATTTCAGCGACTACCAGACGTTTTCCTTTGCCGCCAAGCACCGCTTCGACTACACCCCCGGAGACTGCGAGCGCTTTCACGACGCCGTCGACTCGGTGGTGGTCCCCGCCTACGCGCGCGTGCTGGCCGCGCGCCGGAGCCGTTTGAGTCTCGATGTGCTCCGGCCCTGGGACCTCGCGGTCAATCCCTACCGCGCCGAGCCGCTCCGGCCGTTCGCGAACGGGACCGAGCTGGCCGCGGGCGCGCACCGCGTCATCAGTTCGCTCGATGCGGTGCTGGGCTCGCAGTTCCGCGTGATGATGGACGAGCAGCTGCTCGACCTCGACAGCAGGAACGGCAAGGCACCGGGAGGCTACTGCGACACACTTCACGTGAAGGGCCGGCCATTCATTTTCATGAACGCGTCGGGCGTGCTGGACGACATGGTGACGCTGCTGCACGAGGCCGGACACGCGTTTCACGCCTTTGCGTCGCACCAGCTGCCGCTGGTCTGGCAGCGCCATCCCGGTGCGGAGGCGGCGGAGCTCGCCTCGATGAGCATGGAGCTTCTCTCCGGCGCGAACCTCGGCCGCCCCGAAGGGGTGCTGGACGAGCGGGATGCGGCGGTGGCGCGGCTGGAGCATCTGGAAGACGTGCTGGCCAATCTGGTGCACGTGGCCTCGGTCGATGCCTTTCAGGGGTGGATCTACAGCAGCGGGGAAGGGCAGGACGCGGCGGCGCGCGACCAGGCCTGGCTCCGGATCCGGGGCCGGTTCGAGCAGGGGGTCGACTGGAGCGGTCTCACGGCGGAGCGCACGTCGCGGTGGTACCGCCAGCTCCACATCTTTCTCTATCCGTTCTACTACATCGAATACGGCATCGCGCAGCTCGGTGCGCTCCAGGTCTGGCGCAACCGGCGGCGCGACGGCGCGTCCGCACTGGAAGCGTATCGCGCGTTTCTTTCGCTTGGCGCGACGCAGCCGCTCCCCGAGCTGTACCGCGCCGCGGGAGCCGCGCTGGTCTTCGACGCGGTGGCGATGCGGCCGCTGGTCGAGATGGTCGAAGAGGAAATCGAGAAACTCCGCGGCATTGCCGGGATGTGAGCCGGGCAGGCTCGAAGACATCGATCCGGTCTGGACATGAAATCGGCACCCGTCTAGAATGGGAGTTCACTTCGAGTGTGACGGCCGGCGCGCATGGCAGATCCCTTCCCCGACGAACGCTATCTCCCGCCGAGCTATTCAGAGAAGGAGATCCAGGCCCTCCGCATCAAGCAGGTGCACTTCCTCTCTGAACACATCCTCATGCTCCTGTCCGACGACAGGGTGCTGTGCGTTCCGCTCTCGGTGTGCCCTCCGCTCGAAGCAGCCGCCCAGGAGCAGCGCTATCAGTGGCAGCTGATCGGAGAGGGCCGCGGTGTCGTGTGGCAGACCGGTGGTCTCGAGGAGTATTTGAGCCTGCGGACCCTCCTGGATCATCCCGAGGCGAAGGTCGGCGATCTGGCGGGAGGCGCCTCCCCGTTCCCTCCGCTGCGATCGAGCTGACCGATGGCGCAGGGAGACGTCCCCGTTGCGTCCCGTCTCCGGTACGGTGAGATTTCCCCGGTTCGGGCGCGCTGGATCACCGTCGAGAGGAGACCGGATGGCGAAGGAAGAAGGGATCGAGATGGAGGGGGTCGTTCAGGAGGTGCTCCCGGACCGCAATTACCGTGTGCTACTGGAAAACGGCCACACGATCCTGGCCTACGCCGCCGGCAAGATGAGCAAATTCAAGATTCGCGTGCTCGAGGGGGACCGGGTGAGCGTCGTGCTGTCGCCGTACGACCTCACGAGGGGCCGCGTCATATACCGACACAAGTAGCTGGTGAGAGGTGAGAGGGAACGGCGTGAACAGTGAACAGTGAACAGTGAACGGGAACTGCCTGGTGATTCACCCGGGCGACGAGTGGGGCTCGCCGTAGGCGACGTCGGGCCGCGAGGGGGTGGCGAAGAAAACGGAGTCGTGTTGGCCCGTAGGCGCCGTGGGCGAGTCCCACTCTAGCTCCGGGGGTGAGGTGAGTCCGCACCACCCACCAGCAAAACAAAACGGGCCCCCGCGTGGGGGCCCGTCGTGTTTCCCGGGGGACCGGGAGTTACTTGCTCGCCTTGGTCACATTCTCGGCGGCGGGACCCTTTGCTCCCTGAACGATGTCGAACTCGACCCGCTCGCCTTCAGAGAGGCTGCGGAACCCATCCATGCGGATTGCCGAGTGATGGACGAAGCAGTCCTTTTCGCCGTTTTCCGGGGTGATGAAGCCGAACCCCTTCGCGTCGTTGAACCACTTCACGGTGCCAGTAACACGAGCCATTGCCGAACTCCTGGTTGTTGTGCTTCACCGGCGCTCGCGGAATGCAGCGTCCGGCCCCCCTGTGAACGCGAGCCCATCTCGCGCCACGAAAGAATAAAAGACCCTAGGCGACTGGCCCGGGTCTCTCCGAATCACTCGCGCTCGACTTCGAGTTGCAATGCATGAGTCCTGCGAGATGTCGCCGAGACAAGCTGCAGAATTTTTTCGAAAAAGTCAAGATTTTGGCCGCTTGAGAAGACGGGAAAAGGGCGAGAGCCAGCCCGGCGCGTCGGGGTGGACATCGCGCTTCACCGCGCGGTTCAGCGCGGAGAGGAATTCGCCGGCGGTGGGATAGCGGGCACTCACGTCGGCGCGGAGCGCGCGGCGCAGCACGCGCTCGACTTCCTCTCCCACGTCGGGCCGGGCCGCGCGAAGATCCGGCATGGCGTTCGTGGTCTGGCGCGCCAGCACCTGGACCGGCGTGCTTCCCTCGAACGGCGGCCGCCCCAGCAGCGCGAAGTAGCCGACGGCGGCAAGGCTGTAGAGATCGGAGCGGCCGTCCACCCGCTCGCCCAGGAGCTGCTCCGGGGAGGCGAATCGTGGCGTGCCGCTCTGGCTGGTGGCGCCGCCGAAGATCCCCTGGCCCCGCACCGCGATGGCGAGTCCGAAATCGGTGATGCGCAGGCTTCCATTCTTCTCGAAGAGGAGATTCTCCGGTTTGATGTCGCGGTGCACCAGGCCGGTGCCGTGCGCATGCGAGAGGGCACCCAGCCCTTCGCGCAGGATGCGAAGCACCCGAATGAGCGGAAGCGGGCCCTCGCTCTCGACCAGCTGCGCCAGATTCGGCCCATCCACGAATTCCATCGTGTACCAGATGAGTCCGGCCCGGCCGCTGATTTCGTAGATGCTTACCAGATTCGGGTGGTTGAGCCGCGCCGCCAGCTGCGCCTCTCGACGGAACCGCTCCACGACGGCCGGGTCCTGGATGAGCAGGGGATGCAGCACCTTGAGGGCGACGATGCGCTCGAGGTGGAGGTCGCGCACCCGGTAGACGCGTCCGAAGCCTCCGGCGCCCAGCTCGCTCAGCAGCTCGTAGTCGTCGCCCAGCGCGCGGCGGAGCCGCTTTTCCCACTGGCGGGCGGTATCGCTCGGCCCGGCGCCCGAGGTGGTTTCCTCCAGCAGCATCGCCGTCGAATGGTCACCGGCCTCGGAGGCAAAGTCCTCCAGCATTTCCGTGGCGGTGAGATACCGCTTGCCGGCCACCTCACGCAGCGCCCGCATCAGCACCCGCTCGAGCGCATGGGGACACGCCGCGCGGAGCTGGGTCGGAGGGACGATCTGCGCCGGATCCGCCGAGGGTTCCACGCCGGTAATGGCGTGATAGAGCACCGCCCCCGCGCCGTACACGTCACTGGCCGGGTCGCCCACCTGACCGTCGCGGACCTCGGGCGCCATGAACTGGAGCCCGACCGGTTTTTCTCCAGGAGGAATCGTCGGCAGGGTGAGACTGCAGAAGCGGAGATCGGTGAGCGTACCGCGTCCCCCCGGGCTCACCAGCAGACCGGAAGGCACCAGGCGGCGCACCACGATGCCCCGGGTGTGGGCGTGCTCCAGCCCGTTGAGCAGGAAGCGGGCGAGGTTGTGTACGTCGGGGATGGGGCGGGGGCCGCGCGCAACCGCTTCGTGGAGTCCTTCGCCTTCGATCCAGTTGCCGATCCGGTAGGCCAGCTCTCCCACGACGCCCACGTCGTACACGTGCCGGATCGCGGGGTGGTCGAGCCGCGCGAGCGCCTCGGCTTCCTTGAGAAACCACGCCCTGAGCGCGTCGCCGCTGTAGAAATTGACCCGCACGCTGACGCGGCGGTTGAGGATGCTGTCCTGCGCCACGAACAGGACACGTTCGATGCTGGCGGCGACGAGGCGTTCGAGGCGGAAGCGGCGCCCCAGGGCGGCCTCCGTGGCGCGGAAGAGTTCAGCCGGCTCGGCCGGGGTCACGTATCGCGCGCGATCTCGACGAGGTTTCGGCCGCCGCGCTTGGCGGCGTAGAGCGCCGAATCGGCCGCCGCCAGCACCGCCGTCGGCGTCTTGCCGTGGCGCGGCGACTCGGCGATGCCGAAACTCAGCGTCGCCATGGCGAACTCGGGGTGGGCGGCAGACAGCTCCTGCAGTCCCGCCTGGAGCCGGTTGATGAACACCAGTGCTTCGCTCGCGCTCGTCATCGGGAGCATCACCAGGAATTCGTCGCCGCCGAGGCGGCCCACGACGTCGAGGGTGCGCACCTTGGCCTGGAGGACCTGCCCGATCAGCGTGAGGTACCGGTCACCCGCCGCATGTCCCAGCGTGTCGTTGATGAGCTTGAAGCGATCGACGTCGATGAGCACCAGCGAGGTCCTGATCTGATGCCGGTGGCTCCGCGAAATCTCCGCCTCCAGCCGTTCCTCGAGCGCGCGGCGGTTGAGCAGGCCGGTGAGCTCGTCGGTGGTCGCGGCGCTGTGCAGCCGCTCCACCAGCTCGGCATTCTTGAGGGCGATCGCGGCGGCGAACGACAGGGTTCCCGCCAGGTCGCGCTCCGCCTTGCCGTACACCAGGGAGTTGATGCGAGGTCCCAGCACCAGGAGCGCCAGGCGCTCGTTGCCGGCGTCGAGCGGAATGACCAGCTGTGTCCCCGGCGGGAGCACCTTGCCGAGACCGACTTCGCTGGCGTCGGTCACGGCGCTTCCGCTGGGGAGCGCCTGGTCGAGTATGTCGGACGACACCGGGCCGGGCACCCCGGTCTGGTCGAGGGCGCGGTAGCGCTTGGGAACGTAGCTGCCGAGCTCGGGTCGGTAGAGGCAGGCCCACCAGGCGAAAAAGACTTCGGCCATGAAGTCGAGCACCAGGTGCTCGGTCTCTTCGGTTGAATGCACCGACGAGAGGAGCCGGGCGACCTGGCGAAGTGCGCGGAGCTGGAACACCGCGTCATCGAGCGCACTCTGCCGCTCGAGGAGGACGCTGCGCAGCTCCAGCACGACGCTGAGTCCCGTTGCCATCGGCATGGCCACCGGGCGCATCGCGAGAGCGAGCGGCGGGGTCGCGAGAATCAGGAGCTCGGTCTCTCCGCTGTTGCAACGGCCGACCTCGACCGCCTCCTCGATACCTTCGCTCCGGCCGACCCGGCGGGGAGGGGCGTTCCCCTGGGAGATCGAGAACCAGATCCCCTCACTGTCGAAGCGCTGAACCAGGACATCCCGGCAACGCTCGAAGAGCTCGGAGTCAGTGCGTGCTTGACGGCAAGCGGCCGCAAAGGCGCTTGGGAGGGTGGCGAGAGTGGGCGTCAGCTGGGTCGACATGATGAATAATACTTATCGCTTCACTGCAAAGTAGGGACCGCGCGTTTTAACCTTTCTAAGCGATTGAGGACCAGGCAGATAGGCCCGGAATCGAACCGGCCGGTGGGCGGTCGGTCCGACGATTCTGCACGAAACGGGGGAGGGGATCCTCCGGGCTACCGGCCGAGGCAGCCGCGCACCTGGGTGCTGAGCTGGCGGAGCTCTTCCTGGAGGGTCACCCGGACTTCCGCCCCGCGTCCGCTGAGGACTTCGAGCAGGGCCGCGTGCCACCAGAGCAGCTCGGCCGGTGGACAGGGGGTGACGGAGCGCGCGTATTCCACTCCCAGGCGCCTGATGTCGGTGAGGGCGACCCCACAGGTGTGAATCTCCGACGCCATCCAGATGTCGGCGACCCGGGGCGATGCCCCCGCGATCTTCGCCAGCGCTTCGAATCGGGTCGCTTTCCAGGTCCGCTCCCGTCCGAGGGGATCGAACCGCGGCTCGGCCGCGGCTTCGGCGGCGCCGGCGATCAGCCCGCCGAAGCGTCGCGCGATGTTCTGATTGAGGGCGGGGACGGCGGCTTGCGGCGTCGCGTCGATGAGCTGCTTCAGAATCCCCGCGACGACGGTGGCATCGTCGGTTTGATGGCGGCAGAGGATGACGGCGATGCTTGCGGTGGTGAGCAGCGGACTGTGCACGTCATGGCGCGACACCGGCACCGGATGGTGCTTGGCGCAGAAGGCCAGCGCGTGATGGATGCTGTCGGAATAGCCGTTGATCACCGTCGCCCCACTCAGGGAATTCCGAGGATCTTATGGGTCTGGAGCGACAGACGCCACTCCGGATGTCTCAGGCAGTATTCGAGCGCCAGCTGGGTGTTCCGGACCCGGTCGGGGCCATCCATCGGCTGCAGGAAGAAATGCGAAAAACTCAGGTGCCGGTAGCGCTCGGGCGCGCCGCGCTCCTGGGGGAAAACCAGCTTGAGCTCGTTGCCCGAGGTGATCACGACGTCGGAGTCCGCCTTGGGGGAGAGGCAGAGCCAGTCGATCCCCGGTGGCGGGGCGATGGTGCCGTTGGTCTCGACGGCGACTTCGAACCCATGGCGGTGCAGGGCGTCGAGGAGCGGAATGTCGAGCTGGAGCAGCGGCTCGCCTCCGGTGCAGACCACGAGCGGGCTGCCGCCCCCGGGCCACTTGGCGGCGACCGCAGCGGCGAGGGCGGCCGCGTCGGCAAACTTTCCGCCCCCGGGTCCATCGGTCCCGAAGAAGTCGGTATCGCAGAACTTGCAGACGGCATCGCCGCGGTCCTCTTCGCGACCCGTCCAGAGGTTGCAGCCGGCAAAGCGGCAGAACACGGCGGGACGTCCGGCGTTGGCGCCCTCTCCCTGGAGGGTGTAGAAGATTTCCTTTACGGCGTAGGGCATGGGCAGGCGCTAGGGAGCTAGGGAGCTAGGGAGCTAGGGAGCCAGGGAGCCAGGGAGCCAGGGAGCCAGGAAGCCCAAAGATAGGCTCGAAAGCCGTATGAGCAGAGCCTCCTCGCCGGTGAAGACCCCTTCAACAACTTCTCAGGCTGTCGTCACTTCCAGCGGCCTACCTTCGGCCAGACCTGGAGGTGTGACATGTCCGCTCCTGTATCCTCCCCAATCAGAAAGCTCGTGACGCGTGCGCGGAAAGGAGGTTTCCGCGGTGGGAAGCGTGACGACATTCGTATCGAGGGCCAGGTGCGCCCGGGCTTCGAAGCGGTCCGAGAGGCGTTTGCCGAGAATTTCTCGCGGCGTCATGAATTGGGCGGCGCCTGCTGCGTCTATCACCGCGGTGAGAAGGTGGTCGACCTCTGGGGCGGTGTGCGGAACAAGGAGACCGGCGAGCCCTGGCAGGAGGACACCATGGTCCTGGTCTACTCCGCGACCAAGGGCCTGGCTGCGATGACGCTGGCGGTGGCTCACTCCCGGGGCTGGCTCGACTACGAGCGACAGGTCTGCTGTTACTGGCCGGAGTTTGCCCAGCAGGGAAAGGAGACCATCACCGTCCGTCAACTCCTGGCTCACCAGGCGGGCTTGTTCGCCCTCGATGAGCCGGTGGATCGAAGTGTCCTCGTGGACCTCGATCGTCTGGCGGGCATCCTCGCTCGTCAGAAGCCGGCCTGGGCGCCGGGCGAGCGGCAAGCCTATCACGCGATCAGCCTCGGTTTTTACGAGAGCGAGCTGCTTCGCAGGGTAGATCCCCGGCATCGCAGTCTGGGGCAGTTCTTTCAGGAGGAAATTGCTTCGCCTCTGGGGCTCGAGGTCTACATCCGCCTCCCCGAGTCGATCCCGAACTCCAGGCTGGCCACGCTGGCGAAGCCGAGCCCCGTGACGATGCTGCTTCGATTTCCGATCCGGCTCACCCTGACCGCCCGGGATCGCCACTCGAACATCTATCGCGCCCTGGCGGTGAACCCCGGCTCCGAGGTGGTTCACGACGCGCAGCGGATCTACGCCCGCAATCTCGAAGTGCCCTCGGGTGGGGGCGTCGGCACCGCGCGCGGCATCGCGCGGGCCTACAGTGTGTTCGCGACGGGAGGACACGAGCTGCAGCTGCGCCCGGAGACGTTGCATGCGCTCTCCGCACCGCCGATTCCCCCGGCGCACGGCTACTACGACGAGTGCATGATGGGCGACGGCATAAAGTTTTCCCTGGGCTTCATGAAGCCCGGTTCGGTGTGGTCCTTCGGAAGCGAGGGCTCCTTCGGATCGCCTGGATCGGGGGGGTCGCTTGGCTTCGCCGATCCGGCGTGCGGCATCGGCTACGCATATGTGACCAGTAAAATGGGGACCAGTCTCACGGGAGACCCGCGGGATCTGGCGCTCAGAGACACACTGTACTCGATCATCCGCCCGGCGGGAGAGACGTGAAGGGGGGGCGGAGAGCGTACTACAAGTTCGGCGGAGCGGCGTTCGTCGCGAGCGGCTTGCTGTTCCTGTGCAGAGCGGTCCTCGATTTCATGGCCGGCGCGCCGCCGTCGACCGGAACCGAGATCCTCGCCTGGATCGCATCACATTCCCTGAGTCAGGATTTCCAGAGCGAGATCCTGTTCTTCGCCGCGGGATTCCTGGTTCCGGCGGTGGCCGTCCTGTATCATAGCCTCGCCTATGTCGATCGAACGAAGGCGGTGATCGGGAGCGGTCTCATGGCGGTGGCCATTCCGGTCTTGATGATGTTGCTTATAGTCCATGGGCGCCTGGTCTATCCCGTGTTCGGCATTCGCGTGAACGCGCCAGAGGTTGCGGCGCTCCTCGTCGCGCTCTTCTACGGTGGTCTGCACGCCGTCTATCTCCTCATGGGCATCGCGACATTCGTCCTGAGCCTGGCGATGAAGGGCGGGGGGTACTCGAAGCCGGTCGTCTATCTCGGATTTGTCGTCGCCGCAGCCGATATCGCCGGCTCCTATCCCGATGCCATCGGGCCCACGCTGACGTTGGGGTGTCAGGTGCTGTTCGCGGCATGGTTCGTCGCGGTAGGGTGGGAGCTCTACACCCTCCCCACCGTCCCTCCATGGTTCCGCCCGGCAGGCAGCGCCTGAATGGATTGGTTCATCAAGGCATTCATCCGGGCTTCCCTCCTCTGGTTCGCGGCCGGCATCCTCCTCGGGTTAGCGATCGCGATTCACCCGGCATGGATCATCTATCGTCCCGCACACGCGCACATGAATGTGGTCGGATTCCTCACGATGCTGGTGTTCGGTGTCGGATACCAGCTGCTTCCCCGGCTTTTCGGACACGCGCTCTACAGTACCCGCCTGGCAGTGGCGCACCTCTTCCTGGCCAACGCAGGGTTGGCCGGGCTCGTCCTTGGCTTTCTGATCGGGCCATACGACACCGCGCCCGGCAAGGTGCTCACCGCGACGGGTGGCTCGCTCTTTACCCTCGGAGCAATGTGCTGGGTCTACAACCTCTGGCGAACATTCAACGCGGCAGACGCCAGGCAACGGGTTCGGCCGGACCCGGAGCACAGAAAGTTGCCTACGTTGGGAGAGTGACCCGAGAGACAATCATGCAAAGTGAATCGCATCGTAGCGCGCGAATCGGTTGGCTCCGTGCCGCCGTGCTCGGCGCCAATGACGGCCTGATCTCCACCAGCAGTCTGGTCGTCGGCGTGGCTGCCGCCACCCCCGACCGGGCGGCCGTCTTGCTGGCCGCTGTCGCGGGGCTCGCCGCCGGCGCGCTGTCCATGGCGGCCGGGGAGTATGTCTCGGTCAGCTCTCAGGCGGATACCGAGGGCGCCGATCTCGCGCGGGAGCGCGGGGAGCTGGCGGCTTCACCCGAAGCCGAGCGAGCGGAGCTGGCCGGGATTTATGTGGCCCGCGGTCTCGAACGAAACCTCGCGATCCAGGTTGCGGATCAGCTCATGGCCCATGACGCCCTCGGGGCGCACGCCCGGGACGAGCTCGGCATTCACGACCTGACCCGGGCGCGTCCGATACAGGCGGCGGTGGCGTCCGCGGCCTCTTTCGCCGTCGGGGCCGCGCCTCCAGCGCTACTGGCGGCCGTGTGGTCGTCGAGCGGCCTGACCCTCGCTGTCGTCGCTGTGACGCTTGGGCTTCTTCTCGTCCTCGGAGCTGCCGCGGCTCGCCTTGGCGGCGCTTCGCCTGTCCGCGGCGCCCTGCGCGTCGCCTTCTGGGGCGCCGTGGCGATGGCGTGTACCGCCGGAGTCGGCCGTTTGTTCGGCACGATCGTCTAGGAACATGGAAGATTTACTCCCTCAGGATTCGCGTCGCCTGCACGCGGTCAAAACGATCCACACACTGGCCTGGGCTTTTTTTGTCGCATCGATCCTCGCGGTGCCGATAAGCGCCTGGATCAGGCGCCTCGACTGGGCCCTGGGTTGCGCCGGAATCGTGCTCGCCGAGGTTCTCGTCCTCGCTTTCAATCGAATGCAATGTCCGTTGACGGGCATCGCGGCGCGATATACGCCGGACCGGCGCCCCAATTTCGACATCTACCTGCCTGAGTGGCTGGCCCTGCACAACAAGCAAATCTTCGGTGCGCTCTACGTGTTCGGACTTGTCTTCGCGTTTGCGCGCTGGAGAGGCTGGCTCGGCTGAGGGCGAAGCGGCCCAGGCAATAGCGCATCCGGCTGCGAATCCGACCCTTCGGCCGTATCATTAGGCGTCCCGATTCACCCCCGGAGTGCTATTGAGCGATGCCCTGGATCGGCTGCGCGCCGCGCTGGCCGACCGCTACCGGATCGAGCGCGAGCTGGGCCAGGGCGGGATGGCCACGGTGTATCTCGCGGCCGACCTCAAGCACGATCGGAAAGTCGCGCTCAAGGTCCTGAAGCCCGAGCTCGCGGCCGTCCTGGGAGGCGAGCGGTTCGTGGTGGAGATCAAGACCACGGCGGCGCTGCAGCATCCCCACATCCTGCCGCTCTTCGACTCCGGCACCGCCGACGGGTTCCTCTACTACGTCATGCCCTTCATCCAGGGCGAGACCCTCCGCACCAAGCTCGACCGCGAGACCCAGTTCGGCATCGATGAAGCCGTTCGAATCACTCGCGAGGTGGCCGACGCGCTCGACTACGCGCACCGCCACGGAGTGATCCACCGCGATATCAAGCCGGAGAACATCCTGCTGCATGACGGCCGCCCCATGGTCGCGGACTTCGGTATCGCGCTGGCGCTCTCAGCCGCTGCGGGCGGGCGGATGACCGAGACCGGTCTCAGCCTCGGCACGCCGCACTACATGAGCCCCGAGCAGGCGACCGCGGAAAAGGAGCTCACCGGCCGCTCCGACATCTACTCGCTGGGCTGCGTGCTCTACGAGATGCTCGCCGGGAGCCCGCCGCACGTCGGTGCCACGGCGCAGCAAATCGTGATGAAGATCGTGATGGAGCCGGCCCAGGCCGTAACTCAACTCCGCAAGTCGGTGCCCCCGAATGTGGCGGCGGCGGTGAGCAAGGCGCTCGAGAAGCTGCCCGCGGACCGGTTCGAGACGGCCAAGGGGTTCGCGGACGCTCTTGGGAATCCCGGCTTCATCGGATCCGGGACGACGGCCACCTTGCCGATCCCCGCCGCCTCGGTGGCGTCGCGGCGGAGCCAGGCCCTCCGACTGGCTGCGCTCCTGCTCACGCTCGCCCTCGGCGTGTGGGGATGGCTCCGGCCCAAGC
>Ga0068859_100004217_pt1 | contig 14664 bp, 12 predicted proteins | sample KBSSwiS22_FD_66585 | JGI IMG/M metagenome (GOLD analysis project Ga0068859, IMG submission 66585) | Switchgrass rhizosphere microbial communities from Kellogg Biological Station, Michigan, USA - KBS Switchgrass S2-2 | ecosystem: Host-associated > Plants > Roots > Rhizosphere > Soil ...
CAGATGACGATCGAGAAGTGAGACAGGCAGATTTCAGGCATCAAGCACGCTCCGTCGCCGGCTTGCGCCGGATCAGAAGCAACACTTGAGCACACGCTGCGCCTTACCGGGAGGCTGCACTGCCCCGGTCAGCGGCGGGTACCATCGGGCTGACGGGCTGCCAAGGGGCAACGGGATGTTGCCATACAACGAACGGTCTCCACCTTGCAGGAGAACGGCAAAGGTCATTGAAAGGGCTGACCAACAGCAATCGCCGCGAACGTGAAGGGTGCCCCTTCGGAAGTGGTGCTTCCGTTGGCGGCGCTCAGGCGCCGAGCAGCCAGTCGGCTTCCACCCGGAACACCGCCGCATACCGTTCTGCAGTCGCCCGACTGAAGCGACGGGTGCCGTTCTCGTGATGGCGATAGGTCGACTCTTTCCATCCGTATGCGGCGCTTGCCTCCCGGGTTGAGGACCAACCCGCCGCTTCTCGTGCAATTCGTAGCCTCGATGCGGGGCTATTTGGCACGGGGGCATTCCCTTCAGGTTGCAGCGCCGAGGCGGCACCCCCGCCGATCAGCGATCATACTTAAGCGGTTGTAAAACAATCTTTTCTACTCTGAGGGGATGGCCCGTCCCACGAGCCTGCCCCGCTCTTGCGCTCCTCCAGCAAGGGCGGGGCACCACAATTGGGAGCGAGGGTGTCATGAACCCCAACGAAGTTCTTATCTGGTGGGTTGCATCAGTAGCCGTGATCGGCGCCGGAATTCTCTGCGCCGTACTCTCCGGTCGACGCCAGACGTACCTGGCCAGCTTGGCCACCGCAGCAGGCGGCGGCCTTGGAATGCTCTATGCCTTGCGGCTCATGATGCTGACCTCTGCATAAGCGCCCCCAAGTGATTGAATCGAAAGGACGAATCGGTCATTTCACCGCGCTTAATGGTTGAACTGGAAGGCGCCCTGTGACCGGCCACTACAATCTCGGGCTCGTGCTTCTGTCGTTCGTCTTGGCTGCTGCGGGATCGTACCTCGCTCTCCGCCTTGCGCCTGCGCCCCTCCATCCAGGCCAACCTCATCGTATTGCCTCGTTAATGGGCGTGGGCCCCGCAGCTGTCACCCTGGGCCTGACCATTTGGGCCATGCATTTTACCGGTATGGCCGCCTTCAGCATGGCCGGCATGGAGATCGGCTACCGGTGGGATGTGACCCTTCTCTCATTGCTGGTGGCCGTGGTGTTCACCAGTATCGGGTTTGCTGCCACCAGCATCCTGAAAGATCCTCGTGAGGCGCTGATCGTCGCCGGCATACCGATGGCCTCGGGCATACTGTCGATGCACTTCCTGGGCATGTTCGCGATGATCATGCCGATGAACCTGCATTTCGATCCCGGCTTGGTCGTGCTGTCGGGCGCTATAGCATTGCTCGCATCAATCGCATCTCTCTGGCTCATGGTTTTCGGCCGGAGCCGCGGCGTTCTGGCCGCGCTGGCCATGGCGATGGGGATCTGCGGGATGCATTACACCGGAATGGCAGCCGCTCGTTTCACGTCGCCCGCGGAGCCACACGCCGCAGGAGACGCCATGGACTGGAGCCCTGCATGAGGTTGTGCGTTTAGGGCTCATGCCGAACCGGATCGTCATCGAGTACGACGGCACACGCGTCGAGATCGACCGGCCCATGACAGAGGCCGCGGCTCGAGTTTGGCTTTTTGATCAGGCGCTCAGGTTGACGCGCCGGAAGCCGCTCATCTGTGAAGACGCTCTCCTGGGATTAACCAGCGCTCCGCCTCCGCACGAGACGTGAACACCGCGACGTTGCCGTAGATGTCGGCGATCGGCTTCCGTCCACCCCGACGATGACCCACCCATCAGCGTTGCTCGCCATGCGGCAGCATCTCCACCTGGCGGGCTCCGCACCGTCCGCAACGCAGCCGGCGCCGGACGCTGGGCAGATCGCGATCCTAATCCCGCTCCTTGCAGAGCCGGTCGAGCTCCATCCCCGTGAGCGCCGCTCCATGGCCGCAAGCGCGGCAGCGCACCGTCAGCGGGATGCTGTGGCGGACCAGATCGCCGGTCGTGTGGAGGCGTTTCGTGCTCACCCGCCTATGAGAACGAAGGCGGAACGATTCGCAACGGGCACCTGAGTGAGGTGCCCCCTGCTTTGTTCAGACCAATGTCATCAGAGATCCAGCAGGGCACCCAGCACCACCTGATGGCGCTTGGTGTAAATGCCGGTGGAGATCCCGAACAGGTCATACTGACCGTAGTCGGAATAGCGGTATTCGGCCCGGAAACGCACGCGGCGCATCGCGGTCTCAACGCCGGCACCGACGCGCCAGCCATTGAGGTTCGTCGAACCGGAGTAGGTGGTGCCGCTGGACGTGATGCTCCCATTCACCTTCGCGTTGGTGAAGCCGCCCTTCAGGTACATCAGCGTGTGCGGCAGGAGAACGGCGCCGGCGCGGCCCCCGACATAGAGATCACGACCAGCGCTGATGCTGCCGCTCAGGGTGGGGCTGAAGACGGCAGACTGCTTCGTCGACGAGCCGGTACCTTCGATCTCCGCGCCGACCACTCCGCCGCCGAACGAGTAATCAATACCGGCCAGGCCGCCGTACACGACGCCGTCCTTCGAACCGCTGCCATACGGGTCAGAGACCTGAACGTGGTCGTAGCCGGTGATGACCCCGACGTAAGGATGGTAGGACTCGGCCAGAGCCGGAGTGCTCAGCGCGGCGACGGCCGCAGCCGCAAAGCAGAGAATGGAAGACCTCATTGTAAATTCCCCTGAATGAAGTTGCGCGATCGACCCTTTTTGGCTCTACCGCGCGCTTGGGGAAAAAAGTCCAACTCTGTCAAGGTGTTAGGCCAATCGGAGCGTGCTAGCAGTATTTGCCAAATTCCAGAATTGAGGTAATCTGAGCCCTCAAGTCCGAATGCATCGCTCGACAATGCTGCGAGGTATGTGTGGACACCAATCGGCCGTATCTGATCATGGGCGTCGTCGTCTTGCTGGTGTTCACCATCGGCATGTTGCTCAGCCATCCGAGCTTGCAGCCAACGATGAGCGACACACGCGCATGGCTCTCAGACGAGCGTGACGCGTGGAACGAATGGGCGCCATACCTTCGGATCTGACATGACCCGCCTCCGCGCGCGGTCTTGCCGACAAAGAAGAGACGCCCAAGCCACTCAAGCCGGGCGCCTCAAGGCGAGGGATCGTAGGACGCTGGACGGAGGGGGGAGTGGTCTGCGCGCCTAATGGACCGTCAATCGGGAGGAAGGCGCTAGGTTCCGTGGTGAGCTACATTTTCGTGCCGGGAGCTGCCGTCGGCGACGACGACTTCGCCTGCTCCTTTCAAATCATCGACGCAACCGCAAACGCGCTCGGCCATCCACAAGCCGTCGGGCTGAGCGCCTGCTTGCGTCGACGCCGGCTTGTAGGTTGCCATTGGCCCGCGTTTCCGGCGATGGTTATTGCTATGGTGGCGCCAGATCCGCAGCGAGTTGGTCTGCCTAGAGGGACCTCACCCGTTGTGTGGCTCACGACAGGTGAACAAAAGGAGCAGCAACACATTAGGCCCGTGCTCATCGGGACGGCAAGTCTGCTCAGCTTTGCGCGACCATGTGCTCACGACCTAGGGTTTCCCGCTGCATCAGCCAAATTACCGCAGCAATCCCGAAGGCCGCGGCTGCCGAGAACATTGCAGCCGACAAGCTGAAGGCTGAGGCGATTTCAGCGGTGATGAGGGGGGCGAAGAAGCTGATCACCCGTCCCCAGTTGAAAATTGACGCGGCGGTGGATTGAAGGTGTGGCGGATACAGTTCGGCCATCCACGGGCCCCAGATCACGCTGGAGCAGAGCGTCGCCCCGTAGACCAGGCCCAGAGACTTGAGCAGTAGTTGGTCGGAGGGGGCGAGCAGGTAGATCACGATCGTCAAGGCGGCGATGATGAAGCCGATGGCGTTGAAGCGCCGGCCGAACCGGTCCGCCGCCCAGCCCCAGATGAAGCCGCCGACAATGTTGCCGGTGAACTGCCAGGCGACGAGTTGCCCCGCGACGGCCGGAGAGAAGCCGCGCTCGCCGGTCAGGTAAGTGGTTAGCCAGCCGCTGTACGCGGAGTAGCCGAAGAAGTTGAGCCCGGTCATCGTGGCCAGCATGAGGGTCTGGCGGCGTAGACCCGGCGCGAACAGTTCCCGCACCGGCAGTTTCGTTTCCGCACGGGCCACCAGATCGACGGCGGAACCGGTAGGGATCAGGAACAGGGCCAGAGCCGCGAGGAACAGCGGAGGTAGCCCGCCCACCCAGAGGAGGGTGTGCCAATGGGCCGCGGAGACCATGCCCATGCCCACCCCCAGCATGACGATGGACAAGCTGAAGGTCGCGTTCAGCGCGCCTGCCAGCCGGCCGCGCAGCGCCGGGTTGAAGAGGTTGACGTAGATGCCGACCACGACCGGAAAGGACGCGCCGGCGAAGAACCCCAGCAGGAACCGCTGCGCGAGCAGCTGGACATAGCTGCCGACCAGGGTCCCCGCGAGAAGCATCACGCCGTAGCCGGTGACCAGGGTGGCAAACATCCGCCGTCGGCCGAGCCGGTCGGCCATCTGCCCGATCACGATCGCGCCAATCAGGGCGCCGGCCCCCTGGGCAGAGTAGGCGGACCCGGCCTGGAGCAGGGTCAGACCCAGCGACTCCCGAATGAAAGGACGCAGGACATCGACCGTGTTCCAGGCCCACCCGTAGAAGAACTCGGCGAAGAGCAGGAGGGCGAAGATTGCCAGCTGTCGCCCCAGGCTGGTGGCGAGCTGCTCGTTGCCGAAGGTAGGGGAAACGGTCGTGGCCACGGCGCGCGCGTCCTGTTCTGGAGGAGAGATGGGCAGTAAGGTTGCCGCCCCGACCGTGGGCCGGGGCGGCTTGGCAAGCGATCAGGCGGCGGCTTGGAGTGCCGCGAGCTTGAGCTGCACCAGCATCGACAGTTCGTCGTAGACCGCCCATTCCTCGACGATCTTGCCATCCTGAACGTGGAAGTGGGTGACGCCCATGACATGGAGAGGGTAGCCGGTCGGCGCGCCGAGCGAGCCATAGCCGAGGTGATGGCAGTCCATGGTCCAGCGCAGGGCATATTTCACCCCGCCCTCCTCGCTTTCGACCGAGCAGATGTGCTGCGGCACGAAGGCGCAGTCGGGCATCATGGCGACGAGGCGCAGGGTTTGCTGCAGGACTGAGGCGACCCCGTTCAGCTCGCGCATCAGCGGGCCGTGCCACATGCAGTTGGGCGCATAGATGTCGCGGATAAGACCGAACATCCGCTTGTTGTAGATGTGGTGCAGCCAGCGCAGCAGCTGGGCCTCGCCCTCGTTGTGGGCAATCGAGACGTCCGCCTCGGCTTCCGGCGGGTATTGCCCGAGCAGGCGGCGGTTCTCGGAGAGGTCGACCACGCTTTCGCCAAGTTCGAACTTCCTGCGGGCGATTCCTTCAGCGAAGACCTGCGGGTCGATGCCCACCTGGATCAGCGGGCCCAGGTTGTCGCGGACGATCCACTCCTTGTAGATCTTGTTTTCGAGGATCATGCACTCGGCCACTGTACGGGTACAGAAGGTGCGACCGGTCGGCTTGCCCCAGGCGCCGACCTCGGTATGCCGGCCGAGGCCGTGGGTCATGTGGCTGGTGTAGAACCCGTCGACGTCATTGCCCCGCCAGATCACCTGAATCGCCTGGCCGCGACGGTCGGGGAATTCTGCCAGCCGTTGGATCGTGTCGCGGATGTGGGTTTCGCGGTCGTACATCGTGCCCATCGTGGTGTAGGCAACGCAGTTGTGGGTGTAGTGGCTGTAGATAAGGCCCACGTCGCGCTCGTCCCAGATGCGATGCGTGCAGCGGATGATGTAGTCGACGATGTCGGTATAGCACTCGTCGAAGCCGCGCATGGACTGCACGCGCTCGCGGCCCTGCGGCACCAGCTGGGTGAAGTCGCGGCGCTCTACCTGGAGCACGTTGCGGGCCTCTTCAGGCGCGGACTTGGCAGGTTCGATGGCCTTGACGGGCTTTGCAGTATTCTCAGTCACGGTGCCTCCGGAAGGTGTTGGCGGGTATATGCGGCCGCGTCGGCCAGGTGTTCGGGCTGGCGCGGTTCAAAGGTAAGGGATTGGAGCCATTGGGAAAATACGGCTTGGCAGGCGTCGGGCCGTTCCAGCAGGACAAAGTGGCCGGCCTGCTCCAGCACGACCATCCGGGCGCGGGGCAGGCCATCGGCCAGTTCGCGCTGGACCGCCAGCGGGGTCACGGCATCGTCGGCCCCGGCGAGCACCAAGGCGGGGCAGTCGAGTTCACCGAGCCAAGCCCTGCTGTCCGACCGGGAGAGGGCAAGTTCGGTCTGGCGTTCGGCCGTGCCGGCCGGGCAATCCCGCGCCATCGCGATCACCAGATCGCGCAGACCCGCATCGCCCGCCCGGTCGGGGTGGACATAGAGGGGCCACAGGTCATCGCCGACGAGCGCCGCGGGATCGCGGCCCGTGACGGCGGCGCGGCGGACTCCGTGGTTCTCGGCTGGGACTTCGCGGCAATTGGTTGCCACCAACGCCATGGCTGCAATCCGGTCGGGAGCACGGCGGGCGAGGGCCAGGGTGACGATGCCGCCCAGCGAGAAGCCCACCGGCACGAACCGGTCCGGCGCGGCGGCAAGGATCGCATCCACTGCCGCGTCGACCGCGGAATGGCCGGTGAGGTCCACCGGAACCGCGCCCGCTACATGGGCCACGCTCCCGAAGGCGCGCGCGTCGCACAGCGTCCCGGGCAGCAGCAGCAGTGGCACGGACGGGGCCTCGGTCATCTCCCACCTTCGGTTTTGTGCAACTGACTGTGATGTTGCAGCCTTGCGCTTCGGCATGTGATCTCCTACCACGCGTGAATTCGAATGCAAGCCAATTGGAGCTCTATGTGACTATCTGGACCCGGGAAGCCATGGCAACGAGGCTGGTGCGCTATGCCGATCTCGTTCCGTGCCGCACGGCCTACATCGACACCCGCACTCCGGGGTCGACCGAGAAGGAAAACTTCACGATCATCGGCGCCGGCGTTTCGGAAAGCGCCGACCAGTTCGTGCACATCACGGAGAAGCACGGCTTCAACATCGGCGGCGCGCGCCAGCCCTTCGGCTGCGTCAATTCGCAGCACAGCCACGATACGGCGGAAGTTTTCATGGTCCATTCGGGCCGGTGGCGGCTGCTGTTCGGGCCCAATCGCGAGGACGGCTCGGCGGAGATCGGCCCGGGGGACGTGTGCTCGGTCCCGATCCACATGTTCCGCGGCTTCGAGAAGATCGACGAAGGCGTGGGCATGCTGTTCACCGTGCTGGGCGAGGACGATCCGGGCAAGGTGACTTGGGCGCCGGCCGTATTCGAGGCCGCCGAGGGCCACGGCCTGCGCCTCGCCAAGGGCGGAAAGCTGATCGACACGTCGGACGGGGAATACACCCTGCGTGAACTCGAGCTCGAGCAGCCGCTCGACGAACAGCGGCTGGCGCAGCTGGCGACGCCACCGGCGGAAAAGCTGGCTGAATGCATCGTGCCCGCGGGCGCGGGCGTCCCCAATCCGGATTCCTCGCTGGCTGCAGAGGGCGTGGTCGAGGCCGGCATCATCGCCCCCCGCGCCACCGACGACGGCTTCCCGGCGGGCCCGATCCGCGGCTGGTGGCCTCACGGCTTCAACCTGCGCCTGCTCACCCTGCAGACCAGCGCCTTCATCCCGCAGCATGCCCGCAAAGAGGCCGAGGTGCTGATCGTGCAGAGCGGCACCGTTACCGTCACCTGGTCCGAGGGCGAACTGGTGCTCGGCGCGGGTGATACGCTTAGCGTGCCGATCGACCTGCCGCACGCGTTCCGCAACGCGGCCTCGGTGCCGGCAGAGATTTTCGTTGTGCGCGGGACCGATAATCCGGCGCGTCCGATCTTCTGAAGGGGCAACACCCGATGCAAGAAGGGCGGCGCCGCGAGGCGCCGCCCTTTCGTTTGCGCCCGTGTCGCGGCTTCAGGCGGTGGTCTTCATCCGCTCGAAGCGTATTGCGGCCGCCTTCTTGTGGCCTTCCAGGCCTTCGCTGCCGCTCTGGCGGATGGCCGGCGGCGCCACGGCGGCGACGGCGCTCGGCTCGAGCCACTGGTGCGTGGCGATCTTGACGTAGGAGCCGACCCACAGCCCCCCGGTATAGCGGCCGGCGCCCATGGTGGGCAGGGTGTGATTGGTGCCGACGTTCTTGTCGGAATAGACCACGCTGGCGTTCTCGCCGATGAACAGCGAGCCGTAGTTGCGCAGCTTGTGCGAGAAGGCCATCGGATCGGCGGTGTGAACCTGCAGGTGCTCGGCCGCGACGTGGTCGGAATAGGCGATCATCGCCGCCTCGTCCTCGCAGATCACGACTTCGCCGTAATCACGCCACGAAACGCTCGCCACTTCCGCCGTGGCGAGGGTCTGCAGCTGCCGCTCCACCTCGCGAACTGTGGCTTCGGCAAGCGCGGCATCGGTGGTGATCAGGCCAACCCGGGTGCGCACGTCGTGTTCCGCCTGGCCGAGCAGGTCGGTCGCGATCAGTTCGGCATCCCCGGTCGAGTCCGCCACCACGAAGATCTCCGAAGGGCCCGCGAGCTGGTCGATTCCCACCGGCCCGAAGACCTGGCGCTTGGCCTCGTTCACGAAGGCGTTGCCGGGGCCCATGATCTTGTTGACCTGCGGCACGGTCTCGGTGCCATAGGCCATGGCGGCGATGGCCTGGGCCCCGCCGATGCGAAAGATCCGGTCGGCGCCGGAGAGGTGGCAGCCCGCGATCATCGCGCGGTGAGCGTTGGGCGGCAAGCAGGCGACCACTTCGCTGCAGCCGGCGACCTTGCCGGGGACGATGGTCATGATCGGAGCGGACAGCAGCGGGAACCGGCCGCCGGGAACATAGGCGCCAATCCGTTCGATCGGGATTACGCGGTGGCCCAGGTGCAGGCCGGGCATGGGTTCAAACTCGAGCGGCAGGATCGTGGCGAGCTGGGCCTGGGCGAAGCGGCGGACGTTTTCGATGGCAAATTCGGTATCGGCCCGGGTTTGCGGATCCAGTTCCGCCACCGCTGCCTCGCGGTCGGCCTGCGACACCTCGAAGCGATCGAGCTCGGCCTTGTCGAACTGGCGCGAGTAGCGGGCGACGGCGGCGTCGCCGTTGGCGCGCACGTCGGCAAGGACTTCGGCCACCAGGCCGGCAACGTCGCCGCTGTCGGCGATCTGGTCGCGCGCCGGCGCCTTGGCGTAGCGCGTGCGGTTTTCGAAGCCCTGGGGGGCGGCAGCAGTCATCGGGGTCTCCTCGGTGTGAAGGCAAATGCAGGCCCGACCAGTTATGGGGGCACTGGCCGCCTCATATTGCATCCGAATTCATAAGTCACCCCGGGATCGCATCGCGCAGGTTCCGCACGCCCTTTGCGGCACCCCCGAACCCGGCTAAATGATCGACAAGATGCAGGGGGTACGAATTCATGGCGGCACGCAAGTCCGGCGCGAGCACGGCAGGCAAGTTCCTCGCGGAAACGGGGAGACGACCGACGTCCTATGACGTCGCCCGGCTCGCCGGCGTGTCCCAGTCGGCTGTCTCGCGCTGTTTCGCGCCGAATGCCTCGATCGCTCCGGCCAAGCGCGAGCTGATCCTCAAGGTCGCCCGGGAAATCGGCTATCGGCCCAATGCGCTCGCCCAAGCCCTCATTTCGAAGCGCACCAACCTCGTGGCGGTGCTGATCTCCAACCTGACGAACCTCTACTATCCCGAGGTTCTCTCCGGGCTGGCCGGAGCGCTCAACAACCGCGACATTCGCGTGCTGCTGTTCAACCTCGCCGGCGAAAGCGAGGTGGATTCGGTGATCGACCAGATCTGGCGCCACTCGGTTGACGGGGTGATCTCCGCGGCCCGCCTCTCCGACTCGCAACTGGCAGAGTTCGCCGAGCACCGCATTCCCGTCGTCATGTACAACCGCATGGCCGGCGGCGAGAACGCGGCCTCGGTGCGCTGCGATTCGTCGGCGGGGGAGCGGGAACTGGTGCGCCGGCTGGTCGCCACCGGGCACCGCAATTTCGGTGTGATCGCCGGCCCGGCGGACAGCTATGTCGGTGAGGAGCGGCGACTTGCCGCCTTGGCCACGCTCGCGGAAGCGGGGCTGCCGGCCCCGCCGGAGGTCCGCGGCGACTTCAGCTACGAGAGCGGCCGTTCTGGCCTGCTCGAACTCGCGCGCGGCAAGAAGACGCTGGATGCGGTGATCTGCGCCAGCGATCTCATGGCAATCGGCGCGATGGACGCGGCCCGGATCGATCTCGGCCGGGCGGTGCCCGACGACCTCTCGATCGTCGGCTTCGACGGGTCCGGGCCAGCCACCTGGGCGTCCTATGCGCTCACCACCGTCCGCCAGCCGGTCGAGCGCATGACCGAGGCCGCCGTGGCCATGCTGATGGAACGGATCGAGGATGCCGAGGCGCCGGCGGAGCAGCGCCTGTTTTCGGGCCAGCTGATCGCGGGACGCTCGGGGCGTCTCGCCTGATTCGGGATGCATTCGAAGCCACTCGGTGTGTGACAATTCTGACACATATCCAAGAAAATGCCGCAGGCGCTCGTCCCGCCTTTCACATAAAAAACTGAAGAATCGTGAGAAATTGGGATTTCAAGCCACGAACGCGCAAATGACTTCGAATGCAAAAATTCTGGACGGACGTTCCGACACGCGATAACTCCCATCCGTCACAACATTGCGACAGGGGAGTTCATGAAGTCTCACGCCATCCTCGCCAGCGCCTCCGCGCTCGCCCTCGCCGCCTTCGCCGCACCTTCAGCCCAGGCCCAGTCAGTACCCCAGGACGCCGCAGCAGCAGCCGATGACACGGTGGCCAGCGACATCATCGTCACCGCCCAGCGCCGCAGCGAACGTCTCCGCGACGTACCGATCGCCGTGACCGCCCTGTCCGGCGAGGCGCTCAACCGCCTCCACGCCAACAATGTCTCGCGCGTCGAATTCGCCACCCCGGGCTTCACCTGGGGCTCGCAGGGTTCGGATTCGTTCCCGGCGATCCGCGGCGTGCGCACCAGCCTCGTCTCCGCCCAGACCGACCCGGTTATCGGCTTCTATCTTGACGGCATTTACCAGAGCCGCACCCAGCAGCAGTCGATCCCGCTGTTCGACGTGTCGCGGGTCGAAGTGCTGCGCGGTCCGCAAGGGACGCTCTACGGACGCAACACCTTCGGCGGCAATCTCAGCATTGTCACCTCCGATCCGGGCAAGGACCTCGGCGCCGGGATCAATCTCGACAAGGGCAACTTCAACTCGGCCCGCATTGATGGCTACGTCAACTTGCCGGTCTCCGAGACCCTGCAGCTGCGCGTCTCGGGCGTGTTCCAGCGCCACGACGGCTATGTGAAGTCGACCACCCCGGGCGTGGTCCTCAACGACCTCAACGAGAATGCCCAGCGCGTGGTCCTGAAGTGGACGCCCGACAGCCGCCTGAGCGTGACCCTGCGCGCCGGTTCCTGGCGCCGCGACGATGCCGGTGCGGGCTCCTACGGTTACAAGGTTGCCGGCACGCTGATCAACACGGCGACCGGCTACCAGTCGATCACCGGGTCCGGCCTCGCCGTGAACCCCTCAGTGCCCAATGGCACTCCCAACGTCGCGGGCCGCGACGTGGGCCTGCCGGTCACCGGCGGCGCCTGGACCAACGACTGGGACTACCAGCCGTTCGAACACGTCGCCGAAGACTACGTCTCGGGCCAGGTCGCCTACGATCTCGACTTCGCCACGCTGAAGTCGATCACCGGCTACACCCACTTCCGCGCCCACCGCAGCGCCGACAACGACCAGTCGAGCAAGGTCTTCGAAGCCTATGGCTACGGCTCGGGCGTGCAGGAGCCGAACACCAAGTCGGCCGCATTCTCGCAGGAGCTGCAACTGGCCTCGAACGCGCATGGCGGCCCGCTCGAGTGGCTGATCGGCGGCTATTACCTGCACGATTCGATCTTCGAGACCTACCAGCAGAAGATCACCGCGCCCGGCGCCACCACCACCGGCTTCAAGGCCGACTCGGACATCACCACCAGCGCCTATGCCGCCTTCGGCCAGGCGACCTTTGCGGTGATCCCGGACAAGGTGAAGCTGATCGGCGGCCTGCGCTACAGCCACGAGAAGAAGGCCTTCATCTTCTCTGACTATGCCGACGCCCCTCCGGCCACCTACAACTTCGTCACGCCTTATGTGGTGACCCGCGGTTCGCCCAGCTTCGACAGCTGGACCTGGCGCGCCGGCATCCAGATCACGCCGACCCGCTCGACGATGATCTATGCCACAGCGTCCACCGGCTTCGCCTCGGGCGGCGTGAACGATACCGGCGGCAATGCTGCCATCCCGGCATCCTACGCGCCGCAGAAGGTAACGGCCTACGAGGCGGGCGTTAAGAGCCTGATCCTTGGCGGTAAGGGCCAGATCGAAGCTTCGGTGTTCTACAACAAGTTCTCGAACCTGCAGATCAACGTATACACCCCGCTTGTCTCCTACTTCGGCTCGGCCGGCAAGGCGCGCAGCTACGGTGGGGAAATCGCGCTGCGGCTCAACCCGGTCCCCGCCTTCCACCTCGACGCCACGGCGGCGGTGATGGACGCGAAGTACACGACCTACATCAGCGGCAACAACTTCTACGGCCTGTCCAACGGCACCGATCCGGTGTCGCTGAACCTTGCAGGAAAGGTCATCCCGCAGTCGCCGAAGTTCAAGACCACGGTTGCCGTGTCCTACGACATCGACCTGGGTGATGCGGGCACGGTTTCGCCGATGGGGACCTGGCTGCATTCGAGCAGCTATTTCACCACCGACCGCAACACCACGCTCGACTTCCAGAAGGCCTACGACAAGTTCGACGCGTCGCTGCGCTGGAGCGACAAGAGCGACCGCACCTATGTCGAGGTCTATGGCGACAACCTGACCAACGAGGCGGTGCTGCTCTCCGGCGTGATCGGTCGCCGCCAGCGCATCCAGGTGTCGTACGGCGCGCCGCGCACCTACGGCGTGCGGGTCGGCACCAAGTTCTGATCGACCACGGGCGGGGGGCCTTGGCTCCCCGCTCGAACCCTGTACTCCCGACTGCCGGGACCCGCGCGGGTCCCGGCATTTTTTTGTTGCGGAGGGTGATCGATGGAGGCAGCGCGGGGCCTGCCGGCAGGTTCAGGGACGAGCGCGCTCGACCTGTTCGGCAAGGGTGAGGAGCAGGCCTTCCTGCCCCGGTGGCGCGAGAAACTCGATCCCCACCGGCATGGACGCCGCCGTTACCCCGGCACAGACGGTTACCGCTGGCCAACAGCTCCGGGCCGCCAGCTCGGGCGCCCAGCCGCCACGGGGATTGTCAAGCGAGTCCGGCACGACCTGCGAGGTCGGGTAGACGTAGGCGTCGAGAGCGAGCGCTCTCGCCACCTGTTCGAGATGCTCGGTGAGGGCGCGGTGCCGGGCCAGAATGGTCGCGGTTTCGCGCCCGGAAGCGGCCATGCGCAACTTGAGCGCGGTGGCATGATCCGGAAGCCAGTCACCCGCGGCGAAGAGCTCGGCCAGGTTGCCGGGGGCCGTTCCGGGCGCGAAGTTGCCGGTTAGGTATCGGTCGAAGGCCGAGGCGAATTCCGCGTCGACGATGTGATCGCCGTGATCGGGCCGGCAGGAATCCGGCAGGGGCGGAACGGGGACCACGGTCATCCCCTCGGCGGCGAGCCGTTCCACGGCGCCTTTGCAAACCGCCCTGATGCCGCCGTGAGGGCCGAACAGTTCCTCGATCACACCCACCCTGCGGCAGTGTGGTTGCGCCGGGCCAGGGGGCAAGCCCAGTGCAGCCAGCATCAGGCGCATGTCGGCCACCGTAAGCGCCACGGGACCGACCGTGTCGGTCGACGGCGCCAGCGGGGCGATACCGTCCATCGGCAGGGCTCCGGTAGCGGTGCGCAGGCCCACCAGTCCGTTGTATGCGGCAGGGATCCGGATCGACCCGCCCGTGTCGGTGCCGAGGGCGCCAAGCGCGTAGCCCCGGGCCAGCGCAACAGCCGAACCGCCGCTCGATCCGCCCGCCGTGGCATGGGGCGCCAGTGGGTGCAGCACGTCGCCGCCGAGCGAACTGCGCGAGCGGATCTCAAACGAGAATTCCGAAAGGTTGGTCTTGCCGACAATAACCGCCCCCGCCGACCGCAGCCGCTCGACGACGGTCGCGGTGCGCAGCGGCATGGCCCCGGCGAGCGCGCGGCAACCCGAGGTGGTGGGCAGCCCGACGAGGTCGATGTTGTCCTTGAGGACAATCGGAATGCCGAGCAGCACCCCTCCGCCCCCCTCGGCCCGCAGCCGGTCTGCCGCCGCCGCTTCCGCTTCGGCCAGCGGGTTGAGCGCGATCATCGCGCGAAAGCGGTCCCCGTCGCGTGCCAGCGCCGCCAAGCCTGCTTGGAGCAATTTGGCGGCAGAGGTTTCGCCCCGCGCCAGGAGAGCGGCCGCGGCCGTAATGGTCAGGCCGCCTGCCGTCACCCGCCGGCCCTGCGGATCAGGTCGGCGGCGCCACGGAGCAGGAGGGTGTGATCGGATTCGAGCAGGAACAGCGACGCGCCCTTGGCCCGCCAGGCCGGAACGTCCTCGGCCCGGGCCACGAACATGCCCACCGCCCGGC
>Ga0068859_100004219_pt1 | contig 14662 bp, 11 predicted proteins | sample KBSSwiS22_FD_66585 | JGI IMG/M metagenome (GOLD analysis project Ga0068859, IMG submission 66585) | Switchgrass rhizosphere microbial communities from Kellogg Biological Station, Michigan, USA - KBS Switchgrass S2-2 | ecosystem: Host-associated > Plants > Roots > Rhizosphere > Soil ...
ATTCTTCTTCACCCACGTCCCGACCGGCGAATCGGCCGCGGCCGCCGGCCACGCGATCAGCAACAGCCCAGCGACCACGAGACGTCCGACGCTTGACATTCCTGGGAGCGTCGGCCCGGTCCCGCGCGGTGTCAAGCCACGGTTCCGGCGCGGCGCGATCGGCTATCGCGACGGCCCCCTTCAGGCCGGGTCGCTGCGTTCCATCCCGGCGGGGACCGGGAAATAGTCGCCCTTCGGTCCGATGGCGTGGCCGGGCGAGATGGGGACGCCCAGCTCGTCGACGCTGAAGACGGTGGGCGGCAAGCGCAGCGATTCGCGCAGCCGGTCCATGGTCGCGGGCACGAAGGGGTAAAGCATGATCATCAGGTTCTTCAGCACATAGAAGGCGCTGAAGAGGGCGTTGCGGCGCGCTTCTTCCGGGTGTCGATCGTCGTGCGGCTTGTACTGCGCGAACAGGCTGTTGATGATGCGCGCGTAGTTTTCAACCTCGAAGAGCATGTTCGGGTAGTCGGCCCGGTCCATCGACTTGACGTAGCGCTGGACCATCCGCACGGTGTCCTTGAGCACGCCGTCGACCAGCACGCCGTCGGGGACACGCCCCTCGAACTTCGAGTGCGCCGCCGAAATCGGGCGCTCGAAGGCGGCGTTGAGCGGGCCGGCCAGGAAGCGGTTGCGCTCGTCCAGCTTGCCGAAATCGAAGTCCGACGGCTTCTCCGACAGCCCCAGCAGCGCCAGGTAGTAGCGAACCTGGTCGGCCGTGTAGCCTTTCTCGTCCAGCAGCTGATCGCCGCTGTAGAAGTTGCCGCGGCTCTTGCTCATCTTTTCGCCCGACACCATGAGATGGAAGGCGCTCACGATGTCGGTCAGCTGCAGCTCGCCGGGCAGCGGCAGGCGCTGCGGATCATCCTGCGTCCCCAGCCACATCGCCCCCTGCATCAGCACGTAGAAGAAGACGTTGTCCTGGCCCAGGAACTGGGTGACCCGTGCTTCGGGATCGCGCCAGTACTGGGCGTAGGTCTCCGGGGCCAAGCCCTTCTTCGCCAGCGCCACCTGCGAGAACGCGATCGGGGCAATCAATGAATCGGGCCAGACGTAAAGGGTCTTGCCCGCCAGCTCCGGATCGATGGGTGGCACCGGCACACCCCAGGCGATGTCGCGGGTGATCGATCGGTGCGCCCACTCGTCGGCGATGGTGGACGGGATTCCGGCCGCCGCCAGCGCCGCGCGCCCCGCGTCCAGCGCGGCCTTGTCGCCAAACTGCAGCACCACCTTCTTGCCCGGGGCGTACTTGCTCTTGTGCGCGGGCAGCGTGGCCTTGAGCGCCTTGTAGGACTCCTCGTGCTCGCCGTCGAAGCGCAGCGACGGCAGCACCTTCTCCAGCGTGTCGGCGATGACCGACGGGCGCCACGCCTTCTTCCTGGCCTTGCCTTCAATCCAGGTGCGCAGCGTCTCCGAGACCTTCCACATGTCGAGAAACCAGTGGACGGTGTCGCGCATCTCCGGCGTGGCGTTGGACAGGACGCTCTTCGGGTTGATGAGCGCGGTCGGCTCGTGCTGGTGGCCGCAGCGATCGCACTCGTCGCTGTAGGCGTTGTCGTAGTTGCACTTCGGGTTGGGGCAGGTCCCTCGCACCAGGCGGTCGGGGAGGAAGCGGCTGAGCTGGGGGTCGTACCACTGCCGACTGGCGCGCTTTTCCAACATCCCGTTCGCGTGCAGGCGGGTCAGGAAGAAGTCGCACAGCTGCTTCTGGATCGGAAACGTCTCGGGCTGTGAGGTGCCGGTGTAGACGTCGAGGCCGATGGCGTAGCGCGCGAGCGTCACCTGCTGCTGCGCGTGGATGCCGTCGATGAACTGACGAATCGGGATCCCGGCCGCCGCCGCCGACACCTCGCTGGTCGAGCCATGATCGTCCGTGCCGTTCACGAACAGGACGTTCTCGCGGCCGATGAGCATGCCCATCCAGCGACTGTAGATGTCGGCCGGCAGATGCGCTCCGGCCAGGTGACCCAGGTGAAGCGGCCCGTTCGCGTAAGGCATCCCCGACGTGACCAGGGCTCGTCGCGGGCGCTGGATGGTCTTCAAGACCGACGGCACGTCGAGGGGGACGTGCGGGTTCTTGCCGCCGACATCGGGTGCTTGGGGAGTGTTTGGGCCTGTCACGGGACCGAGGAGCTTGCCTTGAGAATTACGGTCGTACAAGGTGACCGGGTCAGGCGATGGCGCGAACCACGCCGCCGTCGACGCGCAGGGCGGCGCCCGACGTTGGCCTCGAAAAACCGGAGCCACGTCGTCCTCGCTCGGCGTGGCTCCGGAGCTTTTGGCAGGTCATCGGCGAATTTACCCGCCCGACACGAGTCGGAAACCGCCCGCCACCGATACTTCGGACGCTTGTCATCCGAGGATCTGAAGGTCGCGGCCGACACCGCCTGGACCCTGGTGACTGGATTCCTGGTGTTCTTCATGAACGCAGGGTTCGGGCTGGTCGAGGCTGGCCTCTGCCGCCGGAAAAACGCGACGATGATCCTGTCCAAGAACTTCGTCGTGTTCGCGATCGCGACGCTCGGGTACTACGCGATCGGGTTCGGGCTCATGTTTTCCGACGGCGGCGTGGCGGGCACGTCGGGCGGTTGGTTGCTGAGCGGGGCGGATGCCAGCCCCGCGACCGGAGCGGCCTACCGGGGCGTCTTCGGCGCGCTGGGATGGGCCGGCGTCCCGCTGCTGGCCAAGTTCTTCTTCCAGGCGGTCTTCTGCGGAACCTCGGCGACGATCGTCTCCGGATCGGTCAACGAGCGTATGAAGTACAGCTCGTTCCTGGTCTTCTCGGTGATCCTGACCGCGATCATCTACCCCATCGCCGGCCACTGGGTCTGGGGCGGGGGCTTCCTCGCTCGCGCCGGAATGAAGGACTTTTCGGGATCGACGGTCGTCCACAGCGTCGGCGGCTGGGCGGCCCTGGCCGGGATCGTCATGCTGGGCCCGCGCCTCGGGCGCTATCCGCCCGGCGGCCGCCCGGTGAGCATCCCAGGTCACAACATGGGTTACGTCTTCGCCGGCGGCATGATCTTGTGGCTGGGGTGGTTCGGGTTCAACCCGGGATCGACGATGGCCGTCGAACCAGCCGCCATCTCGCGCATCGCGGTCACGACGGCGCTGTCGTCCGCCGCCAGCACGCTGGTGGCCACCCTCTATGCCTGGCGCCGGTACGGCAAGCCCGACTTCTCGCTGACCGTGAACGGCTGCCTGGCGGGACTGGTGTCAATCACCGCACCTTGCGCGTTCGTCACACCCGGGGCATCGATCGTCATCGGCGCCGTCGCCGGTGTGACCGTCACCGAGGCGGTGGCGCTGTTCGACCGGCTCCGCCTGGACGATCCGGTGGGGGCGACGTCGGTGCATCTGGTGCACGGCATCCTCGGGACAATCTGGATCGGGCTGTTCGGGGTGAGGGGTTACGCCGGCCTCGAGAACGACGGTCTATTTCGCGGGGGTGGCTTCGCCCAACTGGGCGTGCAACTCGAGGCGGTGGTCACCGTCGGCGGGTTCTCGTTCCTGACCTCCCTGGCCGCTTGGTTCGCGATAAAGCGCACGATGGGCCTCCGCGTGAGCGCCGAGCACGAGCGCGCCGGCCTCGATCTGTCGGAGATGGGGATGGAGGCCTATCCCGCCGACGCGCTGGCCGACCTCGACGACGAGGCGGCCGGGCCGCCGCCGGTCAAAACGATCGAGCCGACGGCGTGACGACGGCCGCCCTCCCCTTCGTCCTCAGAACGTGGCCTGACCGGGGGCGCGGGGGAACGGGATGACGTCGCGGATGTTGCCCATGCCGGTGGCGTAGATGATGGTTCGCTCCAGCCCCAGGCCGAAGCCGGCGTGGGGGACCGTGCCGTAGCGGCGCAGATCGCGGTACCACCAGTAGGCCTTGGGGTCGAGCGCGTGCTCGGCGAGCCGCCGATCGAGGACGTCGAGGCGCTCCTCGCGCTGCGAGCCGCCGATGATCTCGCCGATGCCGGGGGCCAGCACGTCCATGGCCGCCACGGTCTTGTCATCGTCGTTGAGGCGCATGTAAAACGCCTTGATCTCCTTCGGGTAGTTCATGACGACCACCGGGCGGCCGACGTGCTGTTCGGTCAGCCAGCGCTCGTGCTCCGACTGCATGTCCATCCCCCAGCGGACGGGGAACTCGAAGGTCTGGCCGCTCTTTTCCAGCGCGGCGATCGCCTCGGTGTACGTGAGCCGCTCGAAGCTGGCGGTGACGAACCGCTCGAGCCGGTTGATGCAGTCCTTGTCGATCCGCTCCGCGAAGAACTTCATGTCGTCGCCGCGCTCGTCGAGCAGCGTCTTGAAGATCGCCTTCAGGAAGCGCTCCGCCAGGTCGGCGTCAGCCGCGAGATCGGCGAACGCGATCTCGGGCTCGATCATCCAGAACTCGGCCAGGTGGCGGCTGGTGTTGCTGTTCTCGGCGCGGAAGGTGGGACCGAACGTGTAGACCTTCGACATGGCCAGGCAGTACGCCTCCACGTTGAGCTGCCCGCTGACGGTGAGGAACGCCTCCTTCCCGAAGAAGTCGCGGGAGAAGTCGACCTTGCCGTCGCCGGTCCGGGGCAGGTTGGCGACGTCGAGCGTGCTCACCCGGAACATGGCCCCGGCGCCCTCGGCGTCGCTGGCCGTGATGATGGGCGTGTGAATCCAGAAGAAGCCCTCGTCGTGGAAGAAGCGGTGGATGGCCATGCTCAGGCAATGGCGCACCCTCGTCAGGGCCCCCAGGGTGTTCGTGCGGGGGCGCAGATGAGCGACCTCTCGCAGATATTCGAGCGTGTGCCTCTTCTGCTGGATCGGGTAGGTCTCGGGATCGTCGACCCAGCCCAGGACGTCGAGGCGGGTGGCGGCGACCTCCACGGCCTGGCCCTTGCCTTGGCTCTGCACCAGCGTGCCGGCGACGACGACGGCGCAGCCGGCGCCGAGCTTGACGATCTCGGTGGCGAAGTTCGGCAGGTCGCCGGGCACCACCACCTGGATCGAGTCGAAGCACGACCCGTCGTGCAAGTGGATGAACGAGATCCCCGCCTTCGAGTCGCGCCGGGTTCGCACCCACCCGCGAACGGTGACCTGCGATCCGAGCGGCACTCGCCCTCCGAGCACGCTCGCCACGCTCACCGCTTTGGGTAGTCCAGCGCCTGGTGACTCCATTTGAGGGCGATCGTGCCCTGTCCGGCCGCTGTCGGTCAACGTCCAGCTTTCGCGACACCCGACTGATCACCGGGCATGGCGACGGCACCCTTCGCTTATGGGACGTCAAGACGGGACAGTTGCTGGCGGCGGTCGGCGGCCAGGCTCCGCTCAGCGAGAGCCCCATCGATGTACAATGCAGCGGTGAGCAACGGGCGCTCGGGGCGTTTCCTGGGAGTGTTGGCGCTCGGAGCGGCCGCGATCGGTTGTGGCGGAGGGGCCGGCTCGGGCGAGAGCGGTGGGACCGCGGGGGGGCCTGGAACATCGGGTCAGGCTGGGACCGCCGGCGCCGCCGGAGCGCCCGGCTCCTCCATGGCGACGGGAGGGAACGGCGCCGCGGGGTCCGCGGGCGCTGCCGGATCGTCTGCCACCGCGGGCGTGTCGGGCACGGTGGGCGCGGCTGGTACGACGGGCGATGCTGGAGCAGCTGCCGACGCCGGCGCCGCCTCGGATGGGGCCCTTCCTGCCGACGCCGCGCCAAGTCCGACCGCGTGTTCCGTCGACCTCGTCGCCAGCACGTATCACCTCTGCGCCCGGAAAGCCGACGGGACGCTGTGGTGCTGGGGAAAGAACGACAGCGGACAGATCGGCGACGGAACGAAAAGCGCAAGCGCGCCGAAGCCGACCCAGGTCGCGGCGCTGGGCGCCGACGTCGCCGAGGTTGCCGTCGGCTACTATCACACCTGCGCGCGCAAGAAGGACGGCTCCGCGTGGTGCTGGGGAGCGAACGACTATGGTCAGCTCGGCGACGGAACGACGACCTCGAGCCCGACGCCGGTCCGGGTGACGGCGCTGGGCAACGCCGCGGCCCACATCGCGACGGGGACCCAACACTCCTGCGCGATCAAGAACGACGGCACTTTGTGGTGCTGGGGACAGCGTCTCGACGGCAAGACGAGCGCGGACGGAACGTACATGGCAACCGCGCCCGTACCTATCGACCCGCCCGCCGACATGGGTGTGGTCGAGGTCTCGGGCGCCTACCTGCACACTTGCGCGCGCAAGACCGGCGGCGACGTCTATTGCTGGGGCGGCAACTCCGCGGGTCAGCTCGGCGACGGCACGGGAACGACCCGCAACATGCCGACACCGGTCAAGGGTCTCTCCTCCGGCGCGGCACAAGTGGCGACGGGGTACTACCGGAGCTGTGCCCTCAAAGCCGATGGCGACCTCTGGTGCTGGGGAGAAGACCTGGGCGATGGCAAGCACTCCCGGGATCCGGATCCGACGCGCGTCAACACCTCGAGGCACGGATTCTCGCAGGTCGCCCTCGGTGGCGAGGTCGCCTGCGCCGCCCGGCCGGATGGCTCGCTCGCCTGCTGGGGACGAAATCAATATGGCCAGCTGGGGACAGGAACGACGGACTCGCTCCTGGCGCCGGCGGAAATCTCGGCCATCTCCGGCGTCGTTCAGGTCGCGGTGGGCATTGACACGACCTGCGTCCGCCGGATGGACTCGAGCATCTGGTGCTGGGGTGGCAACCGGTTCGGCGAGATCGGAAACGGAACGACCACCGGCAGCCTCGAGCCCGTGCCGGCGTTGCTGTGCGCGCCCAGCGGCGGCGGCGCCGACGCGGGCGTTCCGCCCAGCGACCCGCCCGTCCCGCGGGTGGCGGGAGCGCGCCGCGGGCAGCTCATCTTCAACGTCGACACCGTGAAGGCTCGCTTCGACTCGGAGCCAGGGTATCCGGAATACGATTGGAGCTGCCACCTCTCCACAGCCGGAGGATGCGAGCAGGAACATTGCGGGACACCTTCTCCCGGTCAACCGCCGGTGTTCCTCGACGTCGGGACGATCCAGCTCGCCAACCTGAGCAACGGCAAGTCTGTGGCCGTGGGGCTCGCGCCCATGACTCCGCTCGCGGCCGATCAGCTCTATGACCACTTCGATCCCAAGGCGCTCGACGCCAAGGCGGGCGATCAGATCCGCGTCGCCACGGCTGGCTCGACGGCCGTTCCCGCCTTCACGGTCACGCTCACGGTGCCGATGGACACGACGTTGGTGTCGCCCTCCGGGAGCCATTCCTTCACGCTCGCGGCGGGCCTGCCGTTCACGTGGGGTGGAAAGCCCGACCTCGTCCGCCTGGGAGCCCGAACGAACGGTTACGGCTTTGCTTCGAGCATCAGCTACGGCGAATCGACCTGGTGCGTGTTCCCGGGAGGAACGGGCCACGCCATCATTCCCCCCGAAGCCTTTGTCCCGACAGCCTGCCGCGGCTTCGGCATCTCGTTCGAGACCGGGGTCGCCGAGGCGCAAATGGTCGTGGGCGCGTACACGGTCACGGTCCAGTGGCTCCAACCGAAAGGCGAGGGCCAGGCGTTCTTCTCGTCCTGCACGCCGTGACGGGATCGTGACCCGGCGGGGGGTTCGGCGTCTTCAATACGTGAAGCTGCCGATCGCCATCAGGCAGGCCGGGACCTGATCGCAGGGCTGGGCGAGGCACGAGGGCACGCCGCCGAGGCTGTCAGCGTTCAACGCAGGGATGGTGATGCAGAGGTCGTCGCTGAAGCCGGGGGTGCCCTCGTTCAGGCACACGGAGCGACGTGACAGGCAATCGGCGGCCGCGCCTTTCAGGAACGAAGAGCACGCGGCGTCGTCGCCTTGAACGCATCGTTGGAGAGCCGCGTGGTCGACGAGGCTGTCGGGCGCGATCGCGAGCGCCGACGCGAGGCATTCGTCGTCGTCGTGGGAGCAGGCGTGATTGATGAAGCAACCGTAGAATGCGGCAAAGAAGTCCGGCCGCCATTTCAGGCGCGTCTTCTCGAGCCACGCGCACAGCAGATCACGCGCGTCGCCCGCATCGCCGAGTCGCCCGCACATCTCCTGGTGACGGACCAAGTCCTCGCAGGTGATCGGCGGAGCCGTGCTCCCGTCGTTGACCGAAGCTCCGTCGGGACCGGCGTCCGCGGTGGCGCTCGGGGTCGAGGTGCATGCGGCGGCCACCAGAGCGCCACCCATGACGACTCCAAGGATGCAACGAACGCAACGCCGGATCGCCCTCATCGTCATGCCACCCGCAATGGTACACGTCCCGAGGTCACCCCAGCGAGGGCGCTCGATCGATGGTCACCCAGGCGGGGGCGTGATCGCTGGCGCCCGGCAGACCGCGCACCCAGGCATCGACCCCGGCTTCGCGCAGGCCCCGTGCGAGAGAGGCGCTGAGCAGGAGGTGATCGAGGCGCATGCCCGCGTTTCTTTCCCACGCCTGCCGCAGGTAGTCCCAGAACGTGTAGACCGGCTCGTGCGGGTGGGTCGCCTTGATCGCGTCGGTCCACCCCTGCCCCAGTAACTTCTGATAGAGCGCCCGGGGCTCTGGCTGCAAGAGAGCGTTCTTCGACCAGGACCGCGTGCTGTAGATGTCGAAGTCGGTAGGCACCACGTTGTAGTCGCCGACCAGAGCGACGGGATGGCCGGTCTCGTGGAGCGCCTGCGCGTGGGTGAGAAGGCGCTGCATCCAGGCCAGCTTGTAAGCGAACTTCGGGCCCGGCTGCGGGTTCCCATTCGGGGCGTACAGGCAGCCGACGAGCACGCCGTGAGCGGCGGCCTCCAGGTACCGGCTCTGCGTGTCGGACGGATCGCCCGGCAGGTGGCGACGCGTCTCCACGGGCGTCATCCCCTTCGCCAGGATCGCGACCCCGTTCCACGAAGGCTGGCCCACCCAGCGCGCGCCGTAGCCGGCGGCTTCGAGCTCTCGGAGGGGGAAGCGTGGGCCTGGGACCTTGAGCTCCTGCAAGCAGACGATGTCGGGGGACGCCTTGGTCAGCCACTCCAGCAGGACCGCCCAGCGCTTGGAGATGTTGTTGACGTTGAAGGTCGCCAGCTTGAGGGGCGGCATGGGGCGGCCTCAACGCCCGAAGCGATGCACCGGCCAAGATATACACCCGAGGGCGGCATTGCGATGACCTTGGTCCATGCCCGTCGATCCTCGCGCAACGCAGAGCGTGGAAAAGAAAAGGACCCGTTTATCGAGGATGCGGTACTTCTTCGATCATGCGGAAAATGATCCCATTGCGGTTCATGGGCCCCGGCGCCCTGAAGACGTCCCTCCCGCCTTCGCATTCGGTCCTATTCTGCGCGCTGCTCGGCGCGCTCTTCGTCGGTGTGTTCTCGCAGGCGTGCGGCTCGAGCGGAGGCAGCGCAATGACCGGCAGCGGCGGCACCACAGGCAGCGGGGGCGCCACTGGCAGCGGGGGAAAGAACGGCGGCACCGCCACGGGCGGCGCAGGGACCGGAGGCGCAGGCTCGGGCGGCAATGGCACTGCTAGCGGCGGCGTAGGTTCGGGAGGTACGGGCACAGGTGGTACGGGCACAGGTGGTACGGGTAGCGGTGGCGGAGGCGCCGGAACGGGAGGTGCGGGCGCCGGCGCGGGCACCGGCGGCACGGCCTCGGGCGGGGTCGGGTCGGGAGGGGCATCCACGGGAGGCGCAGGCGCCGGGGGTATGGGCGGCACGGGTGGCCGGGGCGGCGCAGGCGCTGGCGGCGCGAGCGGCGCCACGGGGGGCGCGGGCGGCGCGGCCGGACGGGGCGGAGGCGGCGGCGCGGGCGGACCGGGTGGCGGGGGGCGCGGCGGCTCGGGCGGCGGTGGCGGCGCGGGCGGCGCCGTAGCGTTCAACCCGTGCCCCGCAAACGGCGCGGCTTGTAACGTGATGCCTCTCGGCGACTCGATCACCGACGGTGTGGGCTCCTCCTCCCCGGGCGGCGGATACCGGGTCCGGCTGTTTCACGACGCCGTGCAGGCGCACAAGGCGCTCACCTTCGTGGGCAGCGCCACCGATCCGAACGGGCCGCCGACGGTCGACGGAAAGACGTTCTCGCGCAATCACGAGGGCCATCCCGGCTACACGATCGACGACAGCTCGACCACCTCGGGCATCTCGCCGCTCGTCGATCAGTCGATCGCCACCAATCACCCGCACATCATCTTGCTGATGATCGGCACGAATGACGTCAACCGAGGCATCGACGTGGCGAACGCGCCCACGCGCCTGGGCGCGCTGATTGATCGGCTCATCGGCGACGCGCCGAACGCGCTGCTGGTGGTCGCCAAGATCACGCCGTGGATGGATGACGGCGGGGCCAACACCATCGTGCAGACCTACAACGACGCCATCACCGGCGTCGTGCAGAGCCGTGCCGCGAACGGCAAGCACATCACCATGGTCGACATGTACGCCGCGTTCACCGCGCAGGCCAACTACAAGACCACCCTGATGAACGACTATCTTCATCCGAACGACGCCGGCTACGTGGTGATGGGCGACGTGTGGTACCCCGCCATTCAGAGCTACCTGCCCGCCGCGCCGTGATCGCGGCGCTCCGCGCCTCTACGGAGCCCGCCCCCGCCGCGGGCTTCGTTCCTATTTAAGGTTACCTGACGTATAGTCCCCGCCCGGTCCGAGGCGGCGCGACAGAACGCGCGCATGTGGGCCGTGGATCCATTGGCTTCGAAACGGGGAGGCGCGATGACGACTTTTAGTGGATCGAAGCACGGCCTGACGACCATCGCATGCGTCCTGCTGGCAGTCGCCTGCAGCAGCAAGGATCGAGGCCTCGCCGCCTGTGGTGGCACGAGCGGCGGTCAGTCCCATGGCGGCGCACCGGGCACCGGGAGCACGACGGGCATGACCGGCGCCGGCGGGTCCGGAGCCGGCGCCAGCGGCGGGACGAACGGCTGCGGCGGCGTGGGTCAGGCCGGCGGCAACGCGGGGAGCAGCGGCGCCATGACCGTCACGCTCCTCGGCACGGGAAGCCCGATCCCGTCGGTCGACCGGTATGGAAACAGCACCTTGGTCGAGGTCCCCGGGCTGCGGCTGGTGTTCGACCTCGGACGGGGCGCGCCGATTCGCCTCTGGCAGAAGCAAATTTCGCTCGGGAGCATCAACGCCCATTTTCTGACCCACCTCCACTCCGACCACGTCAACGGGCTGCCCGATCTGTGGATGAGCGGCTGGATCCAGACTCCCTTCGGCAGCAGAAAGACACCGTTCGTGATCTACGGGCCGCCGGAGACGGAACGAATGATGGCCAATCTGTGGGAGGCGTTCTCCGAAGATCGACGGATCCGTCTCGCCGACGAGATGAATCCGCCGGCCGGCATCGAGATCGAAGCTCACGACGTCGCTCCCGGCCTGGTCTTCTGCCAGGCCGGCGTCTCGGTCTGGACCTTCGACGTCGATCACGGAGAGCTCGTCAAGCCCGCCCGTGGCTACAAGATCTCCTACGCCGGGCACACCGTCGTCATCTCCGGCGACACGCGCTACAGCGCGAACGTCGAACAAGCCGCCAGCGGCGCCGATCTCCTGATTCACGAGGTGGCCATGATCCCGGCCGCCCTCCTCGAGAAATATCCCGCCTACCAGGCCATCCTCGCCCATCACATCACGCCCGAGGATGCCGGCAAGCTATTCGCGGTGGCCAAACCGAAGCTCGCCGCCTATTCGCACATCGTGCTCTCGGGCCTTCCCAGCGAGGGCATTCCCTTCCCAACCCCTGCCGACCTGCTGGCGGCGACCCGCACGACCTACAACGGACCGGTCGTCGTGGGCGCGGACTTGATGGCGTTCAAGATCGACGACAGCGGCGTCTCGATGATCAGCGGCGCGGGAGGCTCTGGCGCGGGCGGCGCGGGGGGAGCGGCCGGCGCCAGCGGCGGGGCTTCAGGAGCCGGCGGGTCCATGGGCGGCGCTGGCGGCAGATGACAAAGCGCGGTCTGCCGGCCGAATGAGGCCGGCCCGCGTTTCAGAGAGGTGACATCAGGCCGCGTCGGCATCACCGACACTTGCGTTCCCGCCCGGCCGCGCGTCAGGCTTCGACCATGAGGACGTTACACAAAGGTCTGATCGCGGTCGCCTGTCTGATGATGTCGACCTCGTTCGCGTGCCGGCGCGGCGCCGAGAGCTCGGCGCCCCCGCCCTCGGGCGAAGGCCGAACCGTCGTCGGCGACGACCTCAAAGAGGTGGGCAAAGCGACCAAGAAGGTCGCCAAGGACATCGGCCAGGCCACCACCGAAGCGGCCGACAAGGCTGGCAACCGGATCGAGGAGGCGGCCAACAAGGCCGCCTCCGGCGGCCAGGACGCGTGGATCACCACCAAGGTCAAGAGCGCGCTGACCAGCGAGGGCCTGGATGCTCTTCACGTTCACGTCGACACCAAGGACAGGGTCGTCACTCTTTCGGGGACCGTCGACTCTCCCGCCAACAAGGCGAAGGCGGTCCGCGTGGCCAGGGACATCACGGACGTGCTCGACGTGAAGGACCACCTGTTCGTAGGCCACGAGCCGCGCTAGCGCGGTGCACTAGGCCCTCGCCCGAGGCTACCCTCCTTTCGGGGCCGCGGCCGTCGCCGCCAGGCGTGGCCCGAGGACCTCTTCGCACCACTGCCGGAAGGTGGTGGGCGTCGTCGCTTCCGAGGTCCTCCGTTCCCCCAGATCGAGCCCGTGGTCGTAGGCGTTCCACATCTCCACATTGGCCTGGGCCATCGCCTCCGACATCCCTCGCTCGAGCAGCCTCGCCTTGAAGGCATCGCCGGAGATCCGCTGGAAGCGCACGGGGCGGCCCAGGACCTCGGACATCGTCCTCGCCATGTCGTTGTAGGAGAGGTCCTCGGGGCCGAGCACGGGCACGCGCCCGCTGCCCGACCAGGAAGGATCGAGCAGCCACCTCGCCGCCACCTCGGCGATGTCACGCGAGCAGGCGCTCGGCTGCTTCAGGTCCCCGTCGATCGGCAGGTAGAACACGCCATGGTTCCTGATCGCGTCGAGCTGCCGGAGCAGGTTGTCCATGAACGACGGGTTCGCCACGGCCCGGTAGGCCGCCGAGCCCGCGGCCAGGAGCTCGTCCATCTTCAGCGAAGCGGTGACCAACCCGGCCCGATCGGCCCAGGGCGTGCCGAGGCCGAGCGCCGATATCCCCACCACCCGCTTCACCCGATGGCGCTCCAGGGCCCCCACGGCGGGACGGGTGAAGTCCAGGTAGGCGGCGTCGACGCTGGCCGCCCCGGGATCGGGCGGCACCAGCCAGAAGACGGCGTCCGCGCCGGCGAACGCGCGGTCGAGCACGTCAGGGTGGCAGTGCGAGCCCTGCACCACCTCGAATCGCGCCCGAACGGCGGGCGGCAACTTTGATGGGTCGCGCGCGATCAGGCGCGCCGGCTCCGACGTGCGGAGGATGTGTTCGACGACTTGGCGGCCGATGGTGCCGGTTGGCGCGGTTACGACGATCATGACGGCGCTCCTCTCCCTTCAGGGTCGTGTTCGGTTCTTCCGTCACTATGAGACGCCGTCCGCTGATCGCAGGGGCGCGGACCTGGCATTTCAAGGATGCGTGGGCGTACGTCTCGCGAGGAGAGCCTCGCCGGCGCCCCTTCGGCGTCGACTTCGACGCTGCGGCGTCAGGCCTTTGACGCGAAATCTTCGCGCTCATGGCGAGGGAGCGCGCAGAAACCGCGCGCTTCGACGGGTTTCGGAGCGCGGCTGCCGGCGCAGCTCGTGCACGCACGGAGATTGCAAGTCGGATGGGACCATGGCCTCTCTCTCGTCGCTGGCGAAGGTGACCGTCTGGGTCGGCCTCGCGGCGGGCGCGCTCGGTTGTGGAGAGGGCGCTCCCGACTCCAACGGGCCCGACGCTGCGGCCGCGCAGGATGTCGCTGACTCCCCGGATACCCTGGGCACGCCCGAGGCTGGCGGCACGACGGACGCCCGCGTCGCCTGCGCACCGAGCAGCGGCATCAGCCCGTCCCCCAACAGCATCGGCGAGGCGATCGCCCTCATGAACGACCTTCTGGCGCAGGGCCGGCCGGAGGTCACCATCCCGTGCTTCGTGGAGAGCCTCGCCCGGCCGCTCGGCGTCTTGGCGGTGAGCAGCACGTTCAGCGCGCAGCCCGCCGAGGGGCCCCACAACCCGCGCATCTTCCTGTTCACCCGCAACCTGGTCCTCTCGGTCGTCTCCGCCGGCCGAGCCGCCACCTTGCTGGAGCTCGGCGAGTACGTGTCGCCCGTCCGGTCCATCAAGGCCGAGATCGCCTTCCCGCGTATCGAGCCCGTGGCGCCCACGGCGCCGTTCGATCGGATCCTGGGCACGGGCGGCACGGTGTGCGGGGCCTGCCACCACGACGAGCTCACCGCCGAGGGCGTCTACGACCTGCACGCCTTCGTCTCCAACGTCGTGCGCCCCCGAGACACCGACGAGGTGCCGCTCTCGGCGGTCGAGGCCGAGGCGGCCGCCTGCAATCCGACCGAGGAGCCCGCCCGCTGCGCCATCCTGGACGCCGTGATGAATCACGGCCCGCTGAACCGGCAGACCTTCTCGCTGGACGCGCCGACGCTCTACGACTGACCGCCGAAACGCGGCCCCGTCAAGGCTGCAGGATGACCTTGCCGGTCACCTTCCGGGCCGCCTGTGCGTCGAACGCCTTCCGCGCCTCGGCCAGCGGATAGAC
>Ga0068859_100004224_pt1 | contig 14658 bp, 11 predicted proteins | sample KBSSwiS22_FD_66585 | JGI IMG/M metagenome (GOLD analysis project Ga0068859, IMG submission 66585) | Switchgrass rhizosphere microbial communities from Kellogg Biological Station, Michigan, USA - KBS Switchgrass S2-2 | ecosystem: Host-associated > Plants > Roots > Rhizosphere > Soil ...
CCCACGAATCGGCGAGCGCGCGCGACGCAGCCGTTGCGCGCATGCCGCTGCCCGCCGCGTCGGCGGCGGCGAACATGCGGTGAAACTGGTCGCGCAACTGCGCGTCGGTCGGCTTCGTGAATTCGCCGGTGTCCTTGCTGATCCAAGGTACGTCGGGCGGTTGCGGTGCTGCCGCTGTCGGCGTAGCTTCCGGCGGCGATGCAGCTTCCTGAGATCCCGTCGCTCCCTGCTCCGCCGCCGATCCCGCCGGCGCTGCCGGTGCTTGCGGTTCCGCCGCTGCGGTTTCTGTCTTGTGAGAATCTTTCGCCGACTGCTCTTCCGCCCGCACACGATCTGCATGCGCGGCTTGAAACGCGGCTTCGACACCTTGAGTGCCAGGTGCAGCACGTGTCTGATTTCCGGCTGCCGTACTACTTGGCTCTGGTTGAGCTGCATCGGCACCGTTTCGAGGTGCAGGCCGAGTCGCTGCTTGCACGTTGGCGGCTTCTGACATGGAGCCAGGAGCAGCATCCGGAAATGGAATCTTCGCCTTCGGCTGCGGACGAGTAGCCGCAGCGCCGAACGCGCCGAACGCGCCGCCTAGCGCAGCACCCGTCGCGGCCATCGCCGCGCTGTTCTCACTCAGGTCACGTTCGCCGCCGGTTGCCTCGTTGGAAGCGGCGATGCTCGCCGCGTTCTGCGCGACCGCTGCTCCCGCTTGGACAGGAGCCTCGAGCGCTGCGCCGGTTGCAGCGCGGCGCACAACGCCTTCGCCAGCGATCTTGCTGAGCGCGCCTTGCGCGTCGTGCAGCAGTGGCGCCGTGCCGACGGCGCCTGCCGCTGTTGCGACGGGCAGCGTCGCAGCGAACGTATCCTCGGCGGATTTCTCGGCGAGCGCCTTGCGCGCGTCCGCGGGACTCATGCCGGCGGCGATGTTCTTCTGATAGCCCGGCAGGACACTCAGGTCCTGGTCGGCAAGCCCCATGATGCGCTCGTGCTCGGCGTCGGCACTGGCCATCGCGCCTTGGAGGCCTCCGATGCCTGCGCCCGTCGCGACCGCGCGCTTACCCGCGTTCGCCATCGCGGCGTTGCCTGCTTCTGCGACGCGCGCCTCGGCGGCCGTCAGCGCCTCGCCACGCTGCAACTTCGCCATGACTCCCGGCAGCGCTTCAGCAACGTCGGGTGCGACCTTGAGCGCGCGCCCTTCGAGCCCGCCGGCCAGCATGGGCACGGCCTGCCCGACGAGGTTCGCAGCGCCGAGCGCGAGCGACGCCGGACTCTTCGCACCTTCGCCGAGCGCGAGCGTTTCCGGCTTCGTGATATCGCCGGTCACGATCGGCCGTTCTTTGGCGGCCTTTGCGGCGTCGCTTTCACTGGCTGCGACTTTCTCGCCGGCGCCGGAGACGATATTGCCGATCGGCTTGAACGCGTTCACGGGCTCCGGAAGCACATCGCTGCCGGCAACCGCGTTGACGCCTGAGACGATGGGGCGCGCGACCATGCGGCCTAATTCGCCGGCGCCGCTCACGGCCGCGCCTGTACCTTCCAGCGCTCCCGCAACGACCTCTTTCGGGATGTCGGTCGCACGGAACGACGAGGGCGGCGGCGGCGCTGCCGGCGCGCTGCGAAATTCCGCCGGAACGTCGGCGTCGTTTGCCGCCGCGACGGGACGCGCGGTCGACGGATCGAACTTCGCGACGGCCGGCGTTGGACGCTTCACCTGATCGAGCGGGAGCGCCGTGCTGGGATCGAATGCCATGTCGCCTTCCTTCGTTAGACCGGCACCCACTGGCCGTTCGCCCAGCGCGCGCGATTGCCGTTCGCGTCCTGCCGCACCTCACCTTCTTCGGGCGGTGGCGGCTTTCGTTCGTCGTCTGCACCACCGCGCGCGTTCGGGGTCGGCTTGTCCGGCAGCGAGCCTGGACCTTCGCCGACGCCGTACTGCTCATTGGTCAACTTGCGCGCCTGCACGCTCGCGCGGTAGAGCTCTGCCGCAGTTGGCGCGCGCGTCTTGCCCGGGTTCGCCGGATCCGGAATTTGGCCGCTCACCGGATCGACGCCGAGCAACTTGTCGACGTTCGCCTGCAGCGACTTTCCGTACGCTGCTGTGTCGAGCGCGGGTTTCCCGACCTGCGGTCGGATCGGGCGACCGTTCGTGTCGACGGCCGGACGAACGACACCGTCCGAACCGATCAGCCCGAGCGTGCCGTCGGCGAGATTGACCTGCTGTCCGCCGGGCTTGCGCAAGCGCTCCGCTTCGATCGTCGCAGCCGCCGTCGTCGCGTTTCGCTGAGTCTCGCCGGCCTGACGCACCTGCTCGCTCGCGATATCGGCTGTCGGCTTCAAGCTCGCCGTCGCGCCGCTGTTGAGCGCCGTGAGCGAATCTTGGTACGCCTTCTCACCGCCGGGACCACGCGACTCTCTCTCGACGGCGGCGTTGCGCGCCGCGGTGCCCAGGACCGAACGCGGGTCGCGGTTCGCGATCGACGCGAGATCGGACACCTGATCCTGTGCGGCGCGCGCAACATCCGCTTGCGCACGTGCGGCGACATTCGGCTGCGGGCGAGCGCGCGAAAGTGCGAGACCTTCCGCGCTACCGAGAACGGGCGTCGTGCCCAGAGCTTCGGACGCAATGTTTCCACCGACTCCGGCATCCGCGCGAGAGAGACTGCGCCCTTGCGCTACGTCTGTGAGAGCGGTTTTGTCGAGCGTGGCCGCCGGCGCGTTCGCGCCGCCGCTTCCGTCGGAGAACACGCGTACGCCGTTGACGATCGCGCCGGGGATCGGCCGTGCATTTGCCACATCAGTTCCCGCGCCGCCGGAGGCAGCTGGTGAGGCGACTGCATTTGGCGTCGTCGTAGTGGGCGTGGCAGCAGCCGCGATCGGCGCACTTGCGGGCGGAGCGGGAGTCGTTGATGTCGGGGCAGGCGCGATCGCTGTCGCGAGTGTGGGCGCTGGCCGCGGCGGGTTGTTCGGGTCGAGATTCGAGGGGCTGTAGTTGCCACTCGTGGGACGGAGGAATCCGGGATCCTGCGCCGCCTCGGTCGCGGTCGGGTTCACGGCGACGAGCGGCTTTCCGCCAGTGAACGCCGGCGCCTGCGAAGGGCCCGGCGCCACGGAAGGCGTCGGCGGACCTACGGGATCGGCGTTGATCCGCTGCTTGTCCAGGTACTGCGACAGCTTCGGGCGATCGTCGGGCAAATAACTCGTGCTGGCCATCTCTCGCCCCTTATTGGCTGACCTGGTAGTTGAAGCGCGTCTCGCAACCGAGGCTCTGCGACAGGCTGCTGCTGATGCCGGCGTGCACGCTCATCGCGCTCGCGAATCCCGCGGCGAGCTGCGCACCGATCTGCGCGATCGCCTGCTTGGCCGACACCAGAATCTCGGTGAGCTTGGCCGCTTGCGTTATCGCGAGTTCGCTGTTCTTGAGTTCCGTTTCGACGCGGGTGCGCTCCTGCTCCACAGCCAGCTGGAAGATCCGGCTGTTCCCGTCGCTGATGACCTGCTCGACCTGCGCGTCCGCGCGATACTTCTCGACCTTCGAGACGAACACGCGCACGAGCGCGTCGATGCGCTGCGCCTCGGCCGTCAGCGCGGTACGCACGGCTTCGAGCCGCGAGTCGTAGCCCTTGAGATCGAGCTCCTTGTCGGAAATCCGGAGCCGCTTCTGATCGATCAGGTTCGTGTTCGTCTTCGACCAGATGTCGATGCGGTTCTCGAAGACCTTCGTCTGCAGCTCGTAGAGACGATATTTAGACTGGTCGGCGTCGAGCTGCTTGCCGAACGCTTCCCACTCGGTCTCGTAGGCCTTGACCAACTCGGCGTACGCCTGGGTCTGTGCCATGTAGGCCTGTGTGCGCGCGACGTTGACGTCCGCCTTCGCCTTCGCCCCCTCGATCATCGCCTTGTAGAGCTCGACGAGCGAGAAGACAGCTTTGACGCGTTCGCTGTAGATCTGGACCGTCTGCACGTTGAGTTCGCCGCGCAGGCGCTGACCTTCGAGCTGCCCCTTGTAGAACTCGATCTTCGCGAGCTCGGCCTGGATGCGATCGCGGAACACCTGGGCGTCAGCTTGGTAGAGCTGAAGCTCGAGATTCGCGAGCGCCACCTGCGCGTTGAAAATCTCGATCGCGATCTGGATGGTGAACTTCGCGACGTCGAGCATCATCCGCTGCGTCTCGATGAAGGTGCTCATCAAAACGGTCTCGTACGCGATGCCCTGGGCCACGGCGAAGCGAAGGTCCTCGACGGCGATGTCGACGTCCTTCAGATACACCGTGCGCGCGGCGTCGGCGAGCTTGTTCTGGCCATCAGCGCGCACTTCGAGAAGAGCGCGCGCGAGCGTGCCGTTCGGACGGCCGAAGCCGCGCGCAGTGAACTGCTCGACCTGTTCCTGCTCGGCGCGAGCGGTGTTCGCGTCGATCGCGGCGTACAACTGCTCGCGCATCTGCCGGCGCGCGGCATCGGGAAGCCCTGGCGCGCCGTTGATCATCACCTGCAGCTTTGTCCTGATCGCGTCGGCGAGCGGACTCGCGTACTGCTGCACATCGAACGCGAAGTTGTTGGCCGGAGCGATCAACGTCAGGTTCGGCCGCACGCCTTCGAATGTCGGCAGCGTGATGATCGGCACCTCGGGAAGGTCGATCGTCAGCAATTCCGGGAAGTCCGGCAGCACGATATTCGGTGCGTCCGGCACCGTGACGGTGTCGAGCACCGGCGCGGCGCCAGGTGGCGTCGCCGTGAGCGGTCCCGGGCCCGTGCGCGTCGGGATGACGGGTTCGGTCGCGGTGAATGTCGGTGCGTTGACAAACGCGGGATCCGGGCCGGTGTCGATGTTGGGCGGCGGCGGCACGATCCCAGTGTCTGGATCCCACACGAGATTCGGATCGGTCGGTCCTGTCGGCCGCAACACGCGCCAGAGGTCCGTGTCCGGATTGAAGTGCACATCCGTGCCGATCGGATTGAGACGAAGCGTGCCGAGGTCCGACAGCGCCTGAATCGATACGTTGTACGCGTTCTGCGCGTTCCCCCACATGCCGTCCATGACGGACAGCACCTGGCCGTACACGCCGTCGGAGATGAGGGTTGGGCATCCGGTCGCAGCCATTTACCGCTCCAATCAGCTGTTGCGCCGGCGGATGCGCCGGTCGAGGATCATCGGGAAGTAACGCAGCTCGGAAAGGCGCAGCTTCGTGTTGCCGCAGCCCACGAGTTCGAAGTCCCAGTAGACGGACTTGATACCGCGACCGATCTGGATGCGACCTTCGCGCACGCCTCGGCCGCCGGTGGGATTGAGTCGATACCAGTTGGTGACGCGCTCGCCATTGCTGCGCGTGCTGATGACCTTCAGCACCATCGCGCCGGCGGTGTCGTAGGCGAGATACATCGCCGGCAGGCGCTTTTCCTTCATGCTGCCGAGGTTGTTTAGGCCGAGACGCGCGCGCCACTTCACGTCGGCGCCGTTGTCGGTGTCGCCTTCGAGCTCGTACATTCCATCAGGCGCGATGCCGTAGTGCCGCGCTTGGAACTCGAACATCGAGTTGAACGGATAGTTCTCGTACTCCCACGCGGCGCGCGTCTCGGTGTTCACGACCCACGCCATGAACACGTCGTCTCCGATCGAGACCGTGACCGCAAAGTTCACGGTCTCGACCAGTCGCTCGAACGCTTCGAGGCTCGCCGGCGCCGCGTCGCTCAGCGCGATGTTCTCCTCGATGAGGAAAGAGAACTGCGCGGCAGCCGTCGGCACGGCGGTGAGCACGAGATCGTCGAGCAGCCGCTCCTTCGCGGCGAGCATCGTCGAGAACACGCCGTCGAAGTCAGCTTGTTCGCTGATCTGCTCTTTCGCGACGACGGCGAGCGTGTCGTGCACAGCCAAGGTTTCGGCGACGAGCGAGCGCACGTCGATCGAACTGCCGACGCCGGCGACAAGGCGCATGTTCTCGACCATGCGCTCGGCCGCTTCGAGGATCCCGACGACTGGGTCGGTGAATTTCGTGCGATCGGCCAGCAGCATCCGCCAGACGATGCCGACGCGGTCCGTGAACTCGAGCGCTTCGCCGACGCGGTTCAGTCCGTCCAGCAGCGAGGCCGGCGTCTCGGTGAGCTCTAAGCTCTCATTGATGACGTTCGTCAGCTGGACGATCGGGTTGGCTGCGACGTCGATGGTGTCGGTCAGCGTCTCTTTCGCGTAGCCGATCGTCATGATCAGCCACCCGGGGTTCATCTGCAGCATGATCACGCCGTCGGTGATCAGCGGCGCTTGCTCCGCGTGCGCCCGCACGCGCATCCGCGCGCGCATGTAGTTCGCGAACTCGCTGCCCTTGGCGCGGACGTGCATCGTCGCGTGCATCGTCCCGTGGTAGCCAGCGTGTCCCGACGCGCTCGTGCGCACGCGCATCCTGGCGCGCATGCGCGACGGCGTAGGTGTGATGATTCCCGAGAAGCCGGTGAAGCGCCCGCCCATGCGCGCGCGCATCGAGCTCGCGCCTTGCCCGCCACGCACGCCGACGCCCATCTTGGCGCGCATGTGCGATCCGACGCGGCCAGTCGCACGCACCCTCATCACCGCGCGCATGCCATTCGCGAACTCGGAGCCCCGCGCGTGCATGCTGACGCTGCCGCGCATCTCACCGTGACCCATCGGGTCGGCAAGCACATCGAACGTCGGGCTCGGAACTGCATCGTCGCTCGAATAGAGCGATGCTCCGACGGCCGTCAGGCCGACGAAGATCGTAGCCATCGTTACGATCGTGCCGTCGATCTTGAACACCGCACGATTGCCGACGTGCTCGATGCGCAGCGTGTTCGACGAGTTGACACCCATCGGCGACGTGCGAGCAGAGGCGCCCGTGCGCGCCTGCACGTACATCGTGCCGTCCACCGTGAACACGTACCAAGCGGCAGCCAGCGTCGTCGGGTCGCGCACGTTGCGCACCGTACCCGCGGGAAAGAAGCCCATCACAGCGCCGCCTGTCCCATCAAATGGTTGCCACTCGACGAAACACGGCGCTTCCTGGACCTCAATCAGGTCTGCCCCCGTGTCCCACGCCTGAACTTCGATCTCCTCGAAGTGCGCCGGCACGTACGGAATTTCCGGCTGCTCGGCGCACTGCACGCAGTAGGCGCCGTCTGGATAGTCGATTCGGATGCACCGGTCGGTCACGGGCAAACCCTCACGTATCCGACGAGGAGCGTGGTGAGCACGCAGGGAAATTGCGCGCGCGGATCGTCAGGCGGATATCCGCCGCACGACCAAATCTGCTGGTACACCGCCGCGAGGTAGCAATCGCCGCCCGGAGGGTTGCTGCCCGCGCCACCGCCACCCGGCGGATCGCCACTCGGCGGATCAGGAATGGGCGGATAGCAGTTGAATGAAGGTGGCAGGTACGACTGTCCGTCCTGTTGTGGGACGAATACGAGTTGACGGTCCTTCCTAAGCATCGGGAAGCTCCGAGCAACCAATACGACGCGTCCACAACACGGAATCGCTGACGGTGAATGCGCCGTCGACGAACGTCACGTCGTAGCACTCCGGGTGCACGCTAGGATCGGGACGCCCGCGCACGGTCCAGTCGCCAGGCGCCTCACCTGTGACGATGACTGAAGCAAAGCCGCTTGAATCGGTGACCTTTGTCACCGGGCCGCTGCTGCCGTCGATCAAGACGCCACCGTCGGGCACCGTAAAGATCACGTCCGCGCCGATGATGGGGTCGCCATTGCCGAACGTGAGCGCGACAACGAAAGGATCGGGCGCGTCGCCGCCTACGTCACACGACTGGCTGCCACCGCTTTCGACGCTCGTCTCGCACTTGTCATCGTCGAGATACAAACGCAGCAGCGCCGGTTGACCTACTGGAATCTCGTAGTTCGTGGACCCTGTCGGAGCGTTGTTTGAGCTGAAACCCAGTTGCCCGAGGAGTGCCGTCGTCCCGAGCGATCCAGGGCAGAGTCCCAGTGGGAGATCGAAACTCAATTCGGCGTGATCGAACGTCGCCGGGCTGGCGCCTGGCGCTGGAAGCAGCAGACTGGGGTCGCTTACGGCGACTTGGTCGCCGCGACACCATACGAAGAAGCCGTGGAGCGTCCCGGTCTCGTCGACTTGCCCTTGCAGTTCAAAGCCGCGGATGACTTTGCCATCGTACGCATCGATCGAGCTTCCGATGCGAAAGAGGACGAAGTAGAACTCGTTCGGTGTGGTCGACAGCGAAAACGCGTGCGGTAGCGTACGAAGGGTCGCGCCGATGGCGGTTGTGCCGGCGTAGACGACGCAGTCCGCCGTGAAGTCGACCCAGCTTGCGCTCACGGATCGATGTCGATTTCCGCCGAGTCGAGCGTGAAGTCATCGCCGCTCACTACGCTCGGGTTGCCCATCGTGATGTCCGCGCCGGCGACGCCGACCGTCATCTGGACGCGCTTCGACGTCGTCGACGCCGCGGTTGGATCATCGCCCGCCGCAGTGAAGCGCGCGATCGCGGCGACGCCTGTGGCAGCCCACGTTGTCATCCAATCCTCCACCGCTTTCGGCAATGCACGATTGACCGCGCTACCCCAAGACAGCCCGGTCGAGCCGTCGTTGTCCTTGGTGAACGTGCCGAGCAGCGTCGAGCCGGTGAGCGCATCGTCGGGCCCTGCGTTCGGATCGGTCGGCGGCGTGTACAGCGTGAGGAAGCCCAGCTGCAGCGCGGTTTTGACGCTGCCGGTGGCGGCGACGTAGTTCGCGAGGCCCGTTGAAAATTGCATGGTGCGGTGCTCCTAGAACAGCGGCGGATAGCCGAAGATGAAGTACGGGATGGCGCGCTCGAGCGCGGCGCTGATGTTGGCGTCGGCCATGATCAAACCGATGCCGTCGGAGTCGTTGACGCCGAAATCAAGGCGCACGGCTGACGCGGAGTACACGGGCGGGTCGGTGACCGCGGCCATGCGGCACCAGACGGCGAGCATATTCGTGCCGAGCGCGTTGAGCTGCGGCTGGATGCCGCTCGCCAGCATCACAACGCCGTTCGGCGCGACGGTGAACGACAGGCCATGTCCAGGTGCCGTGATGCCGTCTTTCGTGATGTTCGCGAGCAGCGTTCCCGTCGGCGCCATGTCCGCATTCGCGGGGCGGGGCGCGCCGCCATAGACGCGCACGACGCAGTCGTTCATCAGCGCGGGGAATCCGCCGTTCGCGAGTAGCTGATAGCGGAAACCGGTTGAGGCGATGAGCATCAGACCCTCGCTGCAAAATTGAACCAGTCGGTCGCGGTCGGCGCCGGATCGACAGTGCTGTAGCTCGCGACGTAGGCGACGTTGCTGTAGCTGCCGGTAAAAACGTCGTCGGTGGGATCGCCCACGATGTCGCCGGGGTGGACGCCATACCAAACACCGGCCGCGTAGTCGGCGCCGTAGCGCGCGAAGGCGATCATTACGCGAGGATGCGGATAGTCGGAGCGCGCGAACTCATCGCGCTCGCACCAGTCCGTCGTCGCGCCTGTGCCTCCGAGACCCGAAAACCCGACCGTGATGCCGCCCGGCACCGATCCCGCGAACGTCTCGATATCGGTGCTGTTCACGCCCACGCGCACGTCCACGCCCGCGACGCGCGTGTAGTCGATGAACGAGTGGCAGTGCTGGACCGCGAGCACGTAGTCGTCAGTGCGCGCGTCGTAGTACCAAGCCGTGCCGATGTCGAAGTCGTCAGCGGACACGCCTGGAATTGCGTACGTCACCAGCGACTGGCCTGCGGTGTCGCTGACGATCACCGAGCCGTTGTCGCCGCCGTCGATCGTCCAGCTGAGCGAAGCGCGTCGATCATCGCCGGCGGCGTTGTAGTCCCATGCGAAGTACGCGGGCTCGCTCTCGAAGGGAAGGAACAGAATCGCTGTTTCCTCGTCCATCTCCCACGCGATTGTCAGCGTCGGCGAACCGTCCGCCGCGATCGCACACTTGAGCGCCTGCACCGGGCCCATGACGCCGCCGATCGAATTGCCCGGGAACACATAGCTGCTGCTGCGCAGGCATACAGCTTCGGTGCCGTCAGGATTGAACATCCACGGCTGCCAATACGCCTTCGGCGAACAGCGCGAGGCCTCGTCCGGATACCCGGTGTCGTCGCCTGCGTCGACGTAGATGCCTGGTCCGTGGTGCAACGTGCTCGTCAGCGGCCAGAGTCTTCGGCGCCCGCGATCGGTCCATCCGCGCGGATTCGTCGTCTCGTCGTAGATATCGCTGACGACATACTCCGGCGCGAGCGCGAGGCCCTGGCGCAGCGGGAGATCAGCCGTCCACACGCGAATATCGCTCGTCGTGTCGAACAACGCGACGAGGCCGCCATCGCCCACCTGATAAAACTGGTCCGCGCGGTGCCATGCAATGACGACGAGACGGTAGATCAGCGGCGTGCTGAGTGTCGCCTCGATGCGCTGACACGCGGCGCCGAGCACGAACCCATCGTTGGGCAGCACACCGAGAACGCGACCGCGCGCGAACACTTCACGTCCGAAGATGCGGAAAGGGGCTCCCTGAAAGTCAGCCTCGACGCCATCGACGAAGTACGGCTCGCCCAGGTGCGCGATATCGAACCTCTGTCGACCGAACGCGAGCTCGCGCGGCGGGATGCTCCTGCCTTGAGGCCCGCGCCAGGTGAGTGTCGGGATCTCCGCGTGGCTGCTCTGCCAGTCGATGTTGCCGCAGCGGATCCAATTCTCGCGATGGTTCAGCAGCGCGAGTGCGAATGCGTTCCCGCCGACGATCGAGAGCGACGTTCCTTCCGGGTACGTCGCGTCGATGATGTGCGGGTTCGCCGCGGCAAGGTTGTCGACAATCTCCGAGACCGTAAGACCCGGCGGCATCGTGCCGATGGCGAGTTCACCGACAGCTGTCGTCGAACCCGTGACGCTGCACGTGCCATCCTTTTCGATACGGCGGAATAACGTTGCAGCGCCGAGCGGATACGCGCTCGAATCGGTGCCGAACTGAGCGACGAGCGAACCGTATTCCGAGGCCATGTCCTCGTAGCCGTAGAACGGCGGACAGAGTGGCTGGTCCGGATCACGGCGCCCGTTGACTTCGGCCAGGATCGCTGCGTACGTGCTTCCGAGATCGCGAAAGCGAATCCGAAACGCGGTCCACGCTTGGTCGAGCGGCGGCAGCGTGGGATCCTCGCTGGGCGCCTCCCACGTATCCCAGAAAATCGGCGGTGGTGGCTGCTCGTCGGGGTAACCAGCGTTCGCCGCCTGCGTCATCAGCACCTGCGCGCACGCGCCGCCGGCGGTCCAGCCTGCGGTGTTCGTGCCGGGATCCAGCTTGCCGTCGATCGATGGAATTCCAAAGCCGATTGGCGCCGCCGTTGTCGCCGGCGTCACCACGATTCCCTGCGGAATCCAGATCGGCGCGGTTGTCTCGTCCTCTTCGACGGCCGCGGGCGGCGAGATCGAGACGACCGTCGGCACGGTTCCGTTGTGCTTGGCAATAAGCAACGTCCCGTCCGGCAGCCACTTGTGCCGCGCGTTGACATCGATGTTGCCGAGCCGGTTCGCATTAAGCAGATCGCCGAGGAGCTTGCGCCCCTCGGTCTGCATCACTTCCGCGTTGCTGCCGTTCTGCCCGCGGAAGCGGGCCCAGCTCGAGTGTCGGGCCATAGCAAGAAGCCGCGCAAATTATTCCGAGAAATATTCCGCGTTCGGCTCTTATGCTTGAGCGGTCACGTACCGTCAGCAGCTGCGATCGCGTACTCGACGCTGAGCTTGTCGCCGGCGAGCAGCGCGCGTGACGCGCCGAACTTCGAGCAGGCGACGAGGATGCCGCCGGTGTTGCTCTTGGCAGCCACGGTCACCAGTGCGGCGCCCCACACAGTGCCGCCACCGGTGTCGGCCGTGAACAGCGCCGGCGTCGTCGCGTTTGCAACCGCCTGCGAGGCTTCGGCGTCCGACGCCCAGGAGGGGCGCGCGCTCTGTGTGTAGTTGGTGAACTCGGTCTGCGTGGCAACGAACGTCAGCGCCGTGAGCGTCTGCGCCGGATCCACGTTGCCCGAGAACGGTGCGACGTAGAACGCGGTGCGCTGCGCCTGCTGCTTGAAGTAGACCTTGAGGATGTCGTCGAGGCCTTCGTAGACCATGACGTTGGCGTCGATGCGCTCGTCTGCATCGTTGACGCGGGTCCGGAAAACGCCGTTGACCAGCGCTTTGCTTTCCGGGAAGTAGATGCCATCGGGCGTGCGCTCGTAGCGATGGTTCGCCAGAGCACGACGAAACTCGGGCGCATAACGCTGCAACAGGTCCTGTCTCATTGCTTACCACCTCGGGGGGTTATCCGGGCAGTGCGCCCGCTTCGTTGAAAATTTCACGAGAGGACAGCCGCACACACCGCAGCGGTCGATCCCGTCCTTGATCAATTTCGGGCACGCATGGCAGACGGACATGCGGCGCTCGCGCTCTGCCGGCGTGGCGAGCGCGAAGTGGCCAGCAACGTTCACGACTGCGTCGCGAAGCGCGGCCGGCAATTCGCGGAGCGGCACTAGATCGGATTTCCCTCGTCGTCGATCTGGACGCCGTTGCGGTACACCTTGGCGGAGGCCGAATCGCCCATCGCGAGACCCTGGCGCATCGGGTTCATCATCGTCGTGATGATGTGCCGGATGCCGTTGCGTTCGCGGAACAAACTCGCGGCCTTCACGGCGTTCGGCGCCACGGCTTGGTCGCGCGCGGTCGGCTTCACCGGCACAATCTGGCCGCCCGGAAGGCCGAGCATCGCGATGCCGTTGCGCGCGATCCAGTACGCGACCGGCAGCGACGTCTCAAGTCCGAACATGCTGGCAGGCACGACACACGAGCTGCCTGGAATCGCGCCGTACGGATACTTCACCGTCATGTTCTGCGCGTCGGCGTGCTCGCCGCCGAACCAGTACGTTCGTCCCTTGCCGGTTCGCTCGCTGTAATCGGCCACGAACATGCCCGGCGCGTCGCCGCCCTCGCCTACCGGCTCCATCATGTCGATGACGGATTCCCCGATCTCGCGGTAGTTCTTGGCGAGATTCGTGAGCCCGTAGCGCAGCGGCTCCGACCAGCGCTGCACGTTTCCGATCACGCTGTAGAGCCGTCCGCCCAAGGCGCGCACAATGTTGCCCGGCGGCAGCGGCGAGAACGCGAGCGTCGCGAGCGGGCGTTTGGTCGGCTGGGGAGACAGCACCGCCACCGTCTGTCCCAGCGGAATATCCCGCGCCATGTAGAGCACGGTGCCGTTGGCGCCAGAGAGATACGCGCGCACCTTCGCGACGTTGGTCCCGACCGGCTGCGGAATGTTCGTCAGCGTGATGCCGGCCTTGTCGGGGACATCAATCTGAACCGGCAAACCGGTGCCGCTCTCTTCGCCTGCCGCATCCAAGTACGTGATCGCGTACTGATACTTGCCGCCGTCGAATCCGCCAGCGCTCGAAATCACCGCGAGCGGCTGGCCTGCGGGTGTCTCGACGCACCACGGAAGCGCATCGCCGCCGGCTGTGACGCACCAGGCTTGCTGGCCGTTCGAGCAATACACCTTGTCGTCGTTCGGTAGCGCGTAGCTGATATCGCGCAGCGCGAGCGCGTCACGCACGAGGAACGGCGTCTGTCCTGTCGTCCATGCGTATTGCGAATCGCCATCGGCGAACAGCACGAACGGAAAGTGGCCGCCGTGCCAGCCGCTGTGGCCGTCCTCGAGCTCAACGACCTTCGCGTAGCCGGGCCGCGTCTCCGGCATGCCACTCCGCGGGATGTCGAGGTTGACGACCTCCCGCAGTGCAATCGTGCGGCCCTTGTCGTCTTTGGTGAGATCGTCCTCGCGGTTGAGATTATCGACGCCGGTCGGCCACGGCCCGAGCGATGGCGTTTGCTTGTCGCTCAGTCCGGCCATTGCTCACCCAAAAAGGATGTTGAAGTTCGACTGCGGCGTCTGGAAGTCCGTAAAGTTTTCCGGCGCGACCAGCGGCGCGTACGGCGACGGAAGCACGTAGAACGTCCCGAGCGTGCCGAGCAGAACAGCGCCTTCCTCGGTGTCGATCGTTTCGAGCGGCGCGGCGAGCTTGTCGGCCATGACCTATTCCCAGAACATCGCGGCGCCGTACGTGTTGTTCGCCACGATCGGACCGGTGTTGATGTAGGTGTGAGACGTAGTGCCGATCAGCGTGGCCGTGAAGGTCGTGCCTCGCGTGATCTCTGAATCGATGACCGCGCAAAGGTGCAAAAACGGTCGCACGCGCGGAGTCACATAATAGGTCTTGTATATCTGGGGGACTCCGCCGACCAGGCTCGATGTCACGCTGTAGTGAATCAGCAGCCAGTCACCCTGGCCGCTCGATGAGTAGACCGTCGACGTGAGGAAGCTCACGGTTCTACCGACCCACGTCGCGCTACCAGACCCGTAATACGTGACTAGGGCATCACCGGTTGTCGCACCCGCGCTGTCGGTGCTGCGGCCAATGGTGATGTGCGAACGCGGCTGACCAGCACCGCCCACCGATGAAACTTTCCAGCTGAATCCGAAAAATCCGTACGTCGCGTTGTAGCAGAAGTAAGACGCATACGGCGTCACCGTGCTGAGTGTCGCGGCGGCATTGGATATGGTGTCCGTGTTCGCTGAGCCGGTACCACTGAGTGTGCCGGAACCGTTGGAAGCCGTGCCTACCTGGATGCGAAGACGGGGAACGGTGTTCGCCGAGCCCGA
>Ga0068859_100004225_pt1 | contig 14657 bp, 9 predicted proteins | sample KBSSwiS22_FD_66585 | JGI IMG/M metagenome (GOLD analysis project Ga0068859, IMG submission 66585) | Switchgrass rhizosphere microbial communities from Kellogg Biological Station, Michigan, USA - KBS Switchgrass S2-2 | ecosystem: Host-associated > Plants > Roots > Rhizosphere > Soil ...
CGTGAAGCAATCGGGATTCTTATCAAGCAGCTCGAGCACGGAACCGAAGTTTCCCGCCCTATTTTTGTCCCCATTCATCGCTTCGGGGAGTGCAACTTGGGCGCTGCTCGTGACGATCGACATCCTCAAGCACAGCAGATTTGCTGCGAGTGGCGAACGGGATGCGCGAGTCCTAATCGACATAGCTACCGATGGTGAAGAATAAAACCAATCCCGGACGCCAACTGCGTATGGCACAACGGCCAAATCAGAGTGGCAATCGTTCTCACCCCTTCCACTCCTCCATCAGCTTCACAAAATCTTTGAACAGGTAGTGCGAGTCGTGGGGGCCGGGAGCGGCTTCCGGGTGGTACTGCACGCTGAACAGCGGCAGGTTGCGATGGCGTAGACCCTCCAGTGTCGAGTCGTTCAGATCCAGGTGCGTCAACTCGACTTCAGATTGGGGCAACGAGTCGGGATCGACGGCAAAGTTGTGATTGTGTGCGGTGATCTCGACCTTGCCGGTCGCAAGTTGCTTCACCGGATGATTGCCCCCATGGTGCCCGAATTTGAGTTTGTAGGTTTTGCCACCGAGCGCGATGCCCGTAAGCTGGTGACCTAAACAGATGCCGAAGATAGGCTGGCGTCCCATCAGGCGGCGAATGTTGTCCACCGCGTAGGTGCAGGGTTCGGGATCACCGGGGCCGTTCGAGAGAAAGACACCGTCAGGCTTCAGCGCGAGAACGTCTTCGGCGGGGGTCTGCGCCGGGACCACGGTTACCTTGCATCCTTCGCTACGCAACTTCCGCAAGATATTTTGCTTAATCCCGAAATCGTAAGCCACCACATGAAAGCGCTCCGGCTGATCTTTCACCCCCACGACTTCCACGGGCTCGTGCGAGCGCTCGCCCACATCCCAGACGTAGGGGCGGTTGGTCGTGACCACCTTCGCGAGATCGGTGCCGTCCATCTTCGGAATAGAGCGCGCCTTCGCTACCAGCTTGTCTACGTCGGTTTCGATGGTCGAGATCACCCCCCGCATGACACCGTTGTCGCGCAAGTGGCGAACGAGAGCGCGGGTGTCGATATCGGCCAGAACGGGAATCTTGAACTGCTCAAGATATTCTTCGGCAACCTGCTGCGAACGCCAGTTGGAGCTGACTTTGGAAAATTCGCGGACAATAAGACCCTCAATGTAGGGACGGGTAGCTTCGTTGTCTTCCGCGTTCGTTCCGTAGTTGCCGATTTGAGGATTGGTTAAAACGACGATCTGTCCGGCGTAGGACGGGTCAGTGAAAATCTCCTGATAGCCGGTAATGGAAGTGTTAAAAACGACCTCGCCGTAGCATTCGCCTTTGGCGCCGTAGCCTTTGCCTCGGAAGACGCGACCGTCCTCCAGCGCAAGGATAGCCTGCATTGGATCTCCGGGGAGTGGATTTTATAGATTTTAGCAGAGATGCGCAGTAAGCGGAGCGTGTGGAAAAGAGGGGCGAAACCCCAGTGTCTCACGGCCTCCTCAAGCCCAAGACGGGCGGTGCAGGCGACATTTAGCCACGGATTACGACGGCAAGCCACCCTTCAGCGCCGGCCTATGCTCGTGCAAGACTTTTAGCACGAATTCGCCGAACAAAGTATTCGCCCAGGCGAACCATGCACGAGTGAACTTGCTGGGGTCGTCCTGGTGAAAGGATTCGTGCATAAACCCGGTGCCAGCATGAGTGCGAATCAACGTATTGAGACAGGAAACGATTTCGGTTTCCTGATTTGAGGTCAGGCCACGCATGATGATCGAGAGCGGCCAAATCATGTCGAGGCCGACGTGGGGCCCGCCAATTCCTTCCGCGGCTTTGCCCCTGAAGAAATAGGGGTTATTACTTCCGAGGACAAAGCGACGCGTGTTCTGGTAGGTGGGGTGGCTCGCGGCCACACAGCCGAGGTAAGGCAGCGCGAGCAGGCTGGGAACGTTGGCGTCGTCCATGAAAAGCTGATTGCCGAAGCCATCGACCTCGTAGGCATAGATTTTTCCGTGCTCGGCGTGAACGGCTGTGGCATGAGTTTGCAGTGCTTGGTTCACCTCCTCAGCAAGCATTGAAGCGTCGCTTTCGAGATCCGGGTGCCGCGTCGCCTTCGATAATTCGGCAAGGTCTCGCAGCGCGGTGACCGCAAACATATTTGATGGAATCAGGAATGGATATATGCAGGAGTCGTCAGAGGGTCGGAACCCGGAGGCGATGAGCCCGCACGGCTTGATCGGATTTCCGTAGCCGTCCAGGTTCAGGGTGTCGTTAGGCGTCGTGGTATTGCGGCGAAAAGAATACGGTCCGGCTCCCTCTCGGCGCTGCTGCTCGCGGAAGGTCTTAATGACCAAACGCATGGAATCGTACCAACCAGTGTCGAAAGGCGAAATATCTCTGGTGACTGTCCAGTATCCATGCGCCAGGCGAATGGGGTAACAGAGCGAGTCGATCTCCCACTTACGTTCATGTAGTTGAGGCTTCATGACGGTAAGGTCGTGATCGAACTCGCTGCCCTCGGAGTCGAAGTTGAAGGCATTCGCGTAGGGATCGACGAGAATGCAGCGAGTCTGACGGTTGATGACGCCGACGATGAGTTGCTGAAGAGCTTTGTCATCGTGGACGAGCGGTAGGTAGGGCCAAACCTGTGCCGTGGAGTCGCGCAGCCACATGGCGGGAATGTCGCCGGTGATGACGAAGGTGTCCGGCTTCCCCTCCAGCGTGCCGAATCGAACCGTGGTGTCGAGGGTATTGGGAAAACAGTTCTCGAACATCCACGCCAGTTCGGAGCTTGAACCGAGCGCCCGCTTTACCTCCCCGATCTTGGCTTCTACCGCTTCACTCTGAAACTTGCGGTCAGCCGGGGCAGGGCGCTTTGAGGAGCGCTCGGTGGAAGGAATGCGAGTCGTGAAGGGCGCGAGAGCCGATCCCGCAATTGCTCTTCCGGTCAACTGCATAGCCTGACGTCTATTCATTTCGATCTTCTCACCCCAAGTAGCCCTTCTTGGCCGGTCCCGGACTCTCGCTGTAATCGGTCAGTCTGGGTGCAGCCCGAGATCGTGTTTCGCCACTGGACCGAGGATTCTAGCAGGACGACGTGGAATGGGACGGCGAAGGTCGAGAGACGGCTGGTTCTAAGCGAAGACAATCTTGGGATGAACGAGAGTCCCTGCGATGCGGGTGGCAATGCAAATCAGATCGCGTTGCCCATAAAACACCTTTACTTCTGGAGCACGGGAGAGCTCGGGCACGTTTACAGCTTGGCCGTGCCGGATGCGCGCGGCAATCTCCTCGGAGGCGGTGACCGATGGCATGTTGGGGAGCAGCTTGCGGGGATGAACAAGCATCGACTCTAATTCCCCGGCCTGAACAGCTAACTCGAGCTGATCAAGCGTTTGAGCCTCGGCAAGGCTGAATTCGGCAACCGAGGAGCGGCACAGTGCCTGCAAGTGAGCACCGCAACCGGCAAGCTGCCCAAGATCGTGAGCGATTGAGCGCACATAGGTGCCGGAGCTGACACGGCTGCGGAAGGAAGCGCACTTATTCTCCAGACTAAGCACCTCGAATTCCTTGATCTCTACCTGAACCGGTTGAAGAGGCACTTCTTTCTTCTTGCGGGCTAGCTTGTAGGCAGGGACGCCTTGGATCTTCTTGGCTGAAAATGGGGGCGGCACCTGCTCGATCACTCCTCGCAAGCTCGACGCAAGTTCGCGCAGTTGCTCGAATGAAAGCTTAAGTTCTTGCTCTTCGCGCAGGGGCTGGCCTTCGGAGTCATAAGTGTCTGTGGGGAAGCCAAAGCGGATCACCCCCTGGTAGCTCTTTTCCGACTTCAGGTAGAACTGCGCCAGACGAGTCATGTTTCCGAGCACGATGGGGAGAACCCCGGTGGCCATGGGATCCAAAGTCCCCAGATGGCCGACGGAGCGCTGCCCAACGATACGGCGGATGGCATAAACCACGTCGTGAGAGGTCAGGCCAGAAGGCTTATTGATGATGAGCACGCCGTTGGTGGATTGGGTCATGGAATCCTTGAGCAGTTGAATCATTGTAAAATCTGGCTACGTCGAACGCGCGAGTCAAGGGTTCAATGACTCTGGAGTTTGATGATTCGATTCCATGTTTCCGATTCGCGATGACCAGCCGAGTTTCAGCAAGCCATTCGTCACGTATTTCATCATCGTGCTGAACGTGGTGGTGTTTGTCTTCTTTGAACTTCCCCTTCAGGCTCAAGGTCCGCGTGCGATTAATGGCTTGATCCTCCAGTTTGGGCTGATTCCGCGCGACTTCACGCGAGCCTTGACCGGTGCGACCGATTACCCATTGGCGGCGAACCTATTGACAGTCCTGACTTCAATGTTCATGCACGGCGGGTTCACTCACATTCTCGGCAACATGTGGTTTCTCTGGATTTTCGGGGATAACGTTGAAGACCGGCTTGGGCATTTTGCGTACCTGATTTTTTATTTGATTTGCGGGGTTGCAGCTGCACTCACCGATATTGCGCTCAGTCCAGGATCATCGGTGCCCATGATAGGAGCGAGCGGTGCAATTGCCGGGGTCATGGGTGCCTACTTTGTTCTGTATCCGAGGGCAAGGGTTTTGACCTGGGTTTTCTTCATATTCTTTTGGTGGTTGCCGGCTTGGATTTGGCTGGGGATTTGGTTTCTGAATCAGTTCTTCTCGACCGCGATGGCCGCAAGCAATGCCTACCATCAGACGGGTGGCGTTGCCTTTGCCGCGCACGTTGGGGGATTCTTGACAGGGCTGCTGCTGATCAAAGTATTTCCCGCGCGGACCCGCGCTTATCGCTACGGTAGTTGGTGAATTCTGCTCTTCCGTCCTTTCGAACCTTTCAACCGGGAAACCAGGTTTCCAGACTTCCCATCGGATTCTTGAACGACTCGATTCGGCAGTCGGTAGGATGGCCCGAAAGGGCGGATTTCAGCCCGCTTTATCCACAGACGTGGTGGGGGTTTACGGCTTTCGGGGCCAAGCGCTACCGATTTAGAATCTAAATAGCGCATGTCCCAATTCGTTCACCTGCATCTTCATACCGACTATTCCATGCTCGACGGCGCGTGTGACGTCGAGAAGCTCTGCCAGCGGGCCAAACAGTTAAACATGCCGGCGGTTGCCATGACCGATCATGGCAACATCTTTGGCGCGGTTCACTTCGTGAATGCGGCGAAGGCAGCGGGAGTCAAGCCCATCATCGGCTGCGAGCTGTACGTCTGCAAGAAGCAGGACCACCGAATCGAACGCACGCCTCCAGAAGGCGACACCTACAACCATCTACTCGTGCTTGCGGAAAATGACGAGGGCTATCGCAATCTCGTAAAGATTACCTCCGAAGCCTCGCTGCACGGCTTTTACTACAAACCGCGGGTGAGCAAAGCATTTCTTGCCGATCACGCGAAGGGACTGATTGCCCTTTCTGGATGTTTGAAGGGCGAAGTTGCCGAATATCTGATGGAAGACAAGTACGACGCGGCACGCCAGGCGGCGGCGAGCTACGGCGACATATTCGGCAGGCAGAATTTCTTCCTGGAAATTCAGGATCAGGGTCTTGAGATGGAGCACCGCATCCATCCCGGGCTGTTTCGTCTGGAGAAAGACCTCGGTCTGCCGCTCGTCGCCACCAATGACAGCCATTATCTGTGCGAGGAAGATGCCCACGCGCAAGACGTAATGGTCTGCATTCAGACCGGCAAGAGCATTCAAGATCCCAACCGAATGAAGTTCCAGGGTACTGACTTCTACGTCAAGAGCCACGAAGAGATGTACCGGGTATTCAAGGACGCCCCGGACGTTCTTTCGCGCACCCTGGCCATTGCCGAACGCTGCCAGGTGAAGCTAGAAAAAGTCAGCAATCCGTTTCCGCGATTCGATGTGCCCGAAGGCTACAGCCTCGACAGCTACTTTGAGCATGTCACGCGGCAAGGGTTTGCGCGGCGGATGGAAACACTGCGGGAGCTGTCCTCGGCCGGAAAACTCAAGCATGGACTAGGCGACTATGAACAGCGTTTATCGCGCGAGCTTGCCATCATCCAACAGATGAAGTTTTCCGGATATTTTCTTATTGTATGGGACTTTATTCGATACGCTAAAGAGCACGACATTCCCGTCGGACCCGGTCGGGGATCGGCTGCGGGATCGCTCGTTTCCTACGCGCTCGAAATCACCGATATCGATCCCCTGCAGCATGAGCTGCTGTTCGAGCGATTTCTCAATCCCGAACGCATTTCGATGCCCGATATTGATATCGACTTCTGCATGAACCGTCGCGGCGAGGTCATTGACTACGTCACGCGAAAATACGGTCGCGAAAACGTGGCGCAGATCATCACTTTCGGGACCATGGCGGCGAAGGCAGCGATCAAAGACGTGGGCCGGGCCATGGATGTCCCCTACAACGACGTGGACCGGATCGCGAAAATGGTACCGACCACGCTGAATATCAAGCTGGAGACCGCAATCAAAGAATCTCCTGCCTTGCAGCAAGCTTACGAGAACGACGCCCAGGTCAAGCAATTGATCGACACGGCAATGAAGCTGGAAGGCCTGGTGCGCAACGCAGGCGTTCACGCTGCCGGGGTCGTCATTTCGCCACGCCCGCTGAACGAGCTCGTTCCGCTCTACAGGACCAAGAACGACGAAATTGTCACCGCCTTCGACATGGTCGCTATCGAGAAGATGGGCCTGTTGAAGATGGACTTCCTCGGCCTGACCACGCTTACGATTCTTGATGACACGCTGAAGCTGATCAAGCAGACCCGGGGTGACGAACTGAGCTTGGAGACCCTGCCACTGCATGATGAGACAACCTACGAGAAGGTTTTTCACAGCGGCTTGACTTCAGGCGTGTTCCAGTTTGAATCACACGGCATGCGCGATGTCCTGCGGCGCTATAAACCAAATTCGATTGAAGACCTCACCGCCCTGAATGCCCTCTATCGCCCCGGCCCCATCCAGGGCGGCATGATCGACGACTTCATTGATCGCAAGCATGGGCGAAAGAAGATCGAGTACGAATTGCCCGAACTGCAGGCCGTGCTCCAGGAGACGCTGGGCGTCATCGTGTATCAGGAACAGGTGATGCAGATCGCGAACAAATTGGCCGGCTATTCCCTGGGTGAGGCCGATCTGCTCCGCCGTGCCATGGGTAAGAAGAAGGCCGAAGAAATGGCCCAACAGCGGGAGCGCTTCACCCAGGGCGCCGTGCAGCGAGGATATCCGCAGAAGAAGATCGAGAGAATTTTTGACCTCATGGCCCAGTTTGCAGGCTACGGATTCAACAAGTCGCACTCCGCGGCATATGCTCTGCTCGCCTATCACACGGCATATTTGAAGACGCACTATCCGGTCGAATTCATGGCGGCGCTGCTGACGTCGGTAACCGGAAGCACCGATGATGTCGTCAAGTACATCAATGAATGCCGCGAAATGGGGATTCCCGTCGAGCCGCCGGAAATCAATGTCAGCGATGCAAACTTCACCCCGCATGGGCAAGCAATTCGGTTCGGACTGGCAGCAGTAAAGAACGTCGGTCACAATGCGATCGAATCAATTGTGACTGCGAGGGAGGCATTGGCGGACGAAGGCGCGGGCCCTACCTCGGTAGGAACCTTCAAGTCAATTTACGAGTTCTGCGAGAAGGTTGATCTGCGATTGCTCAACAAGCGAGTCTTGGAGTCGCTCATCAAGAGCGGCGCCATGGACTCGCTCGGCCGCCGTGCGCAACTTATGGCTGTGCTCGACAAGGCCATCGAGCATGCGCAAAAGGAGCAGCGTGATAAAGAATCCGGACAGCACGGGCTGTTCGGGGTTTTCCAGCAGGAAGCAACGCATGTACCGGAGGTCAGACTGCCGGATACTCCCGACTGGGACGAGCACACCCGGCTGGCCAACGAAAAAGAAATACTTGGCTTCTTCATCACCGGACATCCACTGGAGAAGTATCGCGAAAAGCTGGAGGATCTCCGCGCACTTTCGGTTGGAGAGCTTTGCGCGATCAAGCAGTCCACAGGTAAGGACGAGAACCTTACGACCGCTGGCATGGTGGTTAACCTGCGTGTCCTCAAGTCAAAGAAGGGTGACTTCTACGCCCAAGCAACGCTTGAAGATATGTCCGGGTCAATGGACATGCTGGTTTTCCCTGAAGCATATAAGAAGGTTCAGGACAAACTGAAATCTCTCGCCGAAGTTCCCGTGCTCATTCGCGGCGGGGTTCGCATCGAGGAAGGCGCGAACCCCAAGTTCACCGTCAATGACATCAATTCCCTCGAAGATGTGAAGGTCCCGCTGCCGAAGTCGCTGCGCATCCGAGTCCCTCTCGAAAATGCCTCTGCGGGAATGATTGACGAACTGCATCTCCTTTTTTCTCAACGCCGAGGCGAGGCCAAGGTATTGTTTGACGTGGAACGCGAAGGAGATTTCATGGTGGTTATGGAGGCGGAAGGCTATAATGTCCTGCCAGACCGCGCCTTCATTGCCAAGGTCGAGGAGCTTTGCGGGCGTGGAGCAGTGCGCGTCATCAATTGATCAGGTCATCTGACCATCGAGTGATCGGTTGGTCTGGTCAGCTGTTTCATCCGATGATCCGATCACCCGATCATCCATACTTTACGAGGATAACGATCGCTACGGCGAAAATACACCCCATGAAGTCAGCGGACATTGGCGCAGTTCTGACCGGCGCCCAACTCTTGCTATCGATGGTGGAGACTCGCCGTGCTACCCGCAACGGCAACAGACACGACTCTACCGCCAGCGACGAACTCGCCAAAATCGAGCAGCAACTTGGGCATCTTGAGTCTCTTGAGGGCCAGAGCGACGATATCCGCAGCGAGATCGACGACCTGCGCCAGCGGGTGCATGCGTTAAGAAGCGAGATGGAGCATCGCGAAGCCTGGGTTAAGACCGAACTGGCCCGACATCCCCAGCGACCGTACTTGCTGGACTACGTAGAAAAGATGTTCAGTGATTTCAGTGAAATACACGGCGACCGGCGATTTTCGGACGATCCCGCGATGGTGTGCGGCATGGCGCGATTCCATGGAGAAGAGGTGCTGGTGCTCGGCACGCAAAAAGGGCGGGACACGAAGCAGAAGGTGTATCGCAATTTTGGCATGCCAAATCCGGATGGGTACCGCAAAGCCTTGCGCGCAATGAAGATTGCCGAAAAATTTGGGCGGCCCATTTTCACCTTTGTGGATACTCCGGGGGCGTACCCTGGATTGGGGGCTGAGGAACGGGGGCAAGCGGAGGCCATTGCCCTCAACCTGCGCGAAATGGCGCGGATGCGCGTGCCAATCATTACCGCCATCACTGGCGAGGGGGGAAGCGGAGGAGCTCTCGCCATTGCGGTTTCCAACCGTGTGTTGATGATGGAGAACTCGATTTATTCCGTGATCTCGCCGGAAGGCTGTGCGTCGATCATGTGGCGCGACGCGTCCAAGCGTGAGTTGGCTGCCGAGGCCATGCGGATTACCGCTCCGGATCTCAGGGAACTCGGGTGCATCGATGACATCATTCCGGAGCCAGAGGGTGGCGCACACTCCGACCACGATGCCGCCGTAAGACTGGTAGACGAAGTACTCCAAAAAAACCTAGCGGAATTGAAGGGAATGTCGGCTGAAAACCTAATCGCCGCCCGTTACGACAAGTTCCGCAAGATGGCACAGTACTTCACGGAAGGATAGTTCCTTTTCGGTTATCCCCGGCACTCGGTGCCCGTTACCATCATCAAACCACTGCCGTATAATTGACTGTAAGTTCCCTCACGAATCCAGCGTAGTGTGGGCATGGTTTGCCTTGCAAGATCGTCATGGCGGGAAGGACCTCCTAATCTAAATGGCTACAACCGACGTTGGGCTGCACGAGTCTGCCAGTCAGGCCTCGATCGCGCCTGTTGTCAATAACATGAGCATCCAGGTCGCGACCGTCAATGGCAGCGGCTCCCAGAGTTCCAACACAGTTCTACTGCGCAGCATTTTTCAGATGGGTATCCCGGTCTCGGGTAAGAATTTGTTTCCGTCGAACATTGCCGGTCTTCCCACTTGGTACACGATTCGCGCCAACAAAGACGGTTATGTCGCGCGCAAGAAGGAAATTGACTTCCTGGTTGCGATGAACCCGGAAACCGCCTCCGTTGACGTAATGTCGCTTTCGGCTGGAGCCGCCGTGCTCTACGACGAACCATTGCGGCTCGATTCGCTGCGTCAGGACCTGATCTTCTACTCGGTGCCCTACGACAAGCTGGTGGCAACCGTCTGCCCTGAGGCCAAGCTGCGCAAACTCGTCAAGAACATGATCTACGTCGGGGTTCTGGCCAAACTGCTTGAAATCGACATGGGCGAGGTTGAGAAGGCCCTGCGTAAGCAATTTGCGAAGAAAGTAAAGGCAGCCAATCTCAACTTTGCGGCCGCGCAGGCGGGCTACGACTACGCCGTAGCAAATCTGAGTAAGCGCGATCCATACCGCGTGGAGCGTATGGACAAGACGCAAGGCAAGGTCATTATCGATGGCAATTCTGCGTCGGCGCTGGGCTGCGTGTTTGCCGGGGTCACCATGATGAGCTGGTACCCGATTACGCCCTCGTCTTCTCTGGCAGAAGGAGTGATTGAGTACCTGAAACGTTTCCGCATCACGCCTGAGGGCAAGGCGACCTTTGCGGTGGTGCAAGCCGAAGATGAACTGGCGGCCATTGGCATGGTGCTCGGCGCCGGCTGGGCTGGCGCAAGAGCAATGACCACGACCTCCGGCCCTGGCATCTCGCTCATGAGCGAGTTTGCGGGGCTTGCTTACTACGCCGAGATTCCGGGGGTGATTTGGGATGTGCAGCGGGTGGGTCCCTCGACTGGTTTGCCGACACGTACGTCGCAGGGCGATCTGCTTTCGACCGCCTTCCTATCGCACGGCGATACCAAACACATCATGCTCTTCCCTGCTTCGCCACTTGAGTGTTTCGAAATGGGGATGGAGGCTTTTAATGTCGCCGAGAAGTTCCAGACGCTGGTGTTTGTGATGTCTGACCTTGACCTCGGCATGAATAATTGGATGTCGGAGCCCTTCGCCTATCCGGAGAAGCCAATCCAGCGTGGCAAGGTGCTCACGAAAGAAGATCTTGACCGGCTTGGCAGCTTCGGTCGCTATCAGGATGTGGACGGAGATGGCATCCCCTACCGCACTTTGCCGGGTACCGAGCATCCTAAGGCGGCTTACTTTACGCGCGGCAGCGGCCACAACGCGATGGCGCAATATAGTGAGCGGCCCGAGGATTATGAGAACAACATGCTTCGGCTCAACCGCAAGTTTGAGTTGGCTCGGCGTTTGCTACCGGGACCGCTACTTCAAGGTTACGGGAAGTCAGAGATCGGGATCATTGCTTTCGGCACGTCACACTGGGCGATTACCGAGTCGATCGACCAGTTGCGCGACGAGCACAACCTGACGCCCGACTACCTGCGCATTCGCGCCTATCCATTTGCGCCTGAGATTGCTGATTTTGTTCGCTCCCATCGACGCGTGTATGTTGTTGAGCAGAATCGTGATGCGCAACTGTTCAGCTTGTTGAAGCTGGATCTTGAGAGCGAATTGACGCCGCGGCTGCGCAGCCTCGCGCGCCTGGATGGCTTACCGCTCGACGCCCGGTCCGTTACCGATGAACTTGCAGCTAAGGAGGCCCAGTAATGTCAACCACATCGACCCCTCCTCCGAAAGTCAACCGCTTGGGCTTATCCGCAATCGATTATCGCGGCGGCAAGACCACCCTATGCGCGGGTTGCGGACACAATGCGATTTCCGAGCGAATCATTGACGCGCTTTATGAAATGGGTGTGCAACCTGAACGTGTGGCTAAACTGAGCGGCATTGGTTGCTCCTCGAAGAGCCCGGCTTACTTCCTGAACCGTGCACACGCCTTCAATGCGGTGCATGGACGCATGCCCTCCGTAGCGACTGGTGCGGTGCTAGCGAATCAGAGTCTGATGGCGCTTGGCGTCAGTGGCGACGGCGACTCAGCTTCCATTGGCATTGGCCAGTTCGTCCACCTGATGCGCCGTAATCTGCCGATCATCTACATCATCGAAGACAATGGCGTATATGGTCTGACTAAAGGCCAATTCTCCGCGACAGCCGATGTCGGCTCAAAGCTGAAGACAGGCGTCATCAATGAATTACCCCCGATCGATACCTGCGAGCTAGCCGTGTCGCTTGGCGCCACGTTTGTGGGACGCTCTTTTTCCGGAGATAAGCGACAACTCAGCGCCATGTTGAAGGCGGCGGTCGCACATCGAGGAACCGTAATGCTCGACGTGGTCTCGCCATGTGTGACGTTTAACGACCATGAAGGTTCGACCAAGTCCTACAAATTCATGCAGGACCACGACGAGCCGCTGCAAGAGATTAGCTTCATTCCGGGATTCGAGGACATCGAGATAGAGTACGATCCGGGTACAACGCTTGAGGTTGAGATGCACGACGGTTCACGTCTGCGTTTACGGAAACTCGAAGAGGACTACGATCCGACGGACAAAGTACGCGCCATAACTCGGATGAACGAAGCCAAACGAGACGGCGAGATCCTCACTGGTGTGCTGTATGTGAATACGCAAGCCCTGACGTTTCTGGATATGCTGAATCTCACCGACGATCCACTGGCCACTCTGCCGCAGTCGGTGGTGCGTCCAGGGCGCGAGGTTTTGGAACAGGTGATGGAGGAGCTGCGGTAGGGGTTCTGTCCTCTCGAACGCGCTTCACCGTCTCGAAACAGCCTGTGGTGAAGATGACTCCGCGATCTGAGGAGGCCTACTTCCCTTCCGCTCTAAATCCTGCCAACTGCATACCCCTCTGGGCTTCGGGATTTTGCATGAAAACATCCCAGATGTAGCCGCTGCGGGCGTTTTCCGCCATGAGCAAAATGATTCCCGTATCGATGCCGACAACGTCCGAATCGAACCAGTTCTTCAAGGGATTGAAGGCGTCTACGAAGCCATAGGGGCTCACCGCCATCGAATAGCGATCGTGAATGGTGCGCATCACACGCATACATTCCTGAGGAAGAAACGGCAAGGAGCCCCCAGCTGCTGCGGGAACGATGGTGCCGTCGATCGGGCCGACTGCAGGCGGTCCGCCCCAGACGACGTAGCCTTTCTGGGAGTCGGACGCGGTGATTCCCCACAAGTCGTCTCTATAGCTAGGAAACTGCTTGCCGAGCTCCAAGCAAAATTGCCGATGTACCTCCGTGGCGGTTTTCGAATTCTCGAAATAATTGGCGTACTTATCGTGCTTACCGCGGAAGTCGAACCATGCTTGTGAGTACTGATGCACAAAGAGCGGCGCAAACGATCCGATGTAGCGCATGCCGTCGTACTCGAAAGTTGTGCGTTTCCATGCATCCCACGCTTCCGGGCGCAAGGGATAGGTAGGCGATCCAAGCCCAAGCAGATACATCATCATCATCTCGTTGTAATAGTCCCAGCGGTAGGGCAGAAAGCCCATTTCCGGAAGCCATCCGTGAGGCAGGAGCGACGTATCTTCTGAAAGCCACGTCCACTCGACGCGATTACTGATCTCATGCGCGAGCAAGGTGATGTCGGTGTCGCGAAAGTGGGTGCGGCAAGTAAGAAGGCCGCACAGCAATATGGCAGTATCGATGGAGGAAACTTCAGAATCCCAAACACGCTCGCCGGTGTTGATATCAGCCCAGTGATAGAAGAAGCCACGATGATTGGGCAACTTGGACGCCAAAAATTGAAGAGTTGTGATTACCCGCTGCCTCGCATCGGAACGGGCGATGAACCCACGGTGGTCGGCAATACAAAGCGCGGTCAAGCCAAAGCCGGTGGCAGCGATACTGGCGACGGTTGAGTTGTCGGTGGCCGCCTTGCGGGCGTTACACCGGTCCTTCACCAGCCCGGTTTGCGGATTGGCCTGCTCCCAGAAAAAGCAACAACTGGCGCGCTCAATGTCATTGAGGAGTTGATCGTCGTCCGGCGAGAAGGACGACACCGGTTTGGGAGAAGGCGAAGTCCCTGCGCAGCGCGGTTGCGCAAGCGGCGAGGCGACGGCGGCCCCAAGAAGGCCTTTGAGCAGAGTGCGCCGGTTGAGGCGCAGGCGCGCATTGGTCACCCGAAGATGTTAACTAAAGTCTCTGTGGATGCACACCCCCAAGTTACTGTTGTCGTTTCTGATTCCGCATCTGTTGACCAATCTCCATCACGCGCTGGAACGTCGACTCCAGCTGCGTGGGATCGCGGAAGCAGGCGCTGAAGGTTTCGCGTATGTCGAACGGCATAAGATTGGCGCCGAAGAAGTGCCAATCTTTTCGTTCCGGCGGCCCCCCGGGCTCACCCGCTGGGGGAATCGGGTCTGGCAAATGGAATGCATACATGCTCCCGCCGGCCAGCGCCTGGGGCGAGTATTTCATCAGCCACGTACAATTGCGCGCGTCGGCTAGATTGTTGCTGGAAACGATCGCCCAATGCCCGGCATCGGTTGCCGCCGGGGTCTGGCAATTCCATAAGCGAGCATGCGGCGCGTAGAACTCGGGCTCGGAGAATCCATAGCGGTCGAGCAAGACAACAGAATGAGAGTGTTTCAGCGCAAACTGCTCGACTTCGGGAAAGGCATGGTCCCAATCAAGATTCGAGTCATTGACCAGCG
>Ga0068859_100004229_pt1 | contig 14654 bp, 10 predicted proteins | sample KBSSwiS22_FD_66585 | JGI IMG/M metagenome (GOLD analysis project Ga0068859, IMG submission 66585) | Switchgrass rhizosphere microbial communities from Kellogg Biological Station, Michigan, USA - KBS Switchgrass S2-2 | ecosystem: Host-associated > Plants > Roots > Rhizosphere > Soil ...
CTGCTGCGCATTCTCCAGACCGGCGAACTGGAACGCCTGGGTTCGTCGCGCACGCGTCAGGTGGATGCGCGCGTGCTTTCAGCTACGAATGCCGATCTTAAAACGGAAGTGGAGGCCGGCCGGTTCCGGGAGGACCTGCTTTTCCGTCTCAATACCATCGAAATTCATCTTCCTCCTCTGCGCGAGCGCAGGGAGGATATTCCGTTGCTTGCAAAATATTTTCTGGATAAGCATTCGAAACGCTATCGAAAATCCCTGATAGGGTTCGATAACGGCGGAATGCAGCTTCTTCTTGAGCACACATGGCCTGGAAACGTTCGGGAACTGGATCATGCGGTGGAGCGAGCGGTTCTCATGACGCAGGGCACCTCGCTCACCGCGGCGGATCTTGGTTTGCGTTCAGCAAAAGGAGGCTCCGGCGGCAGGCTGGAAGACTTGAGCCTGGAAGAAGTCGAATCCTTCCTGATCCGCAAGGCTCTGGCCCGTCACGATAACAATGTCAGTCACGCCGCCGAGGCGCTCGGCCTGAGCCGAAGTGCGCTTTACCGGCGGATGCAGCGCTACGGAATTTGAATGAAGCTTCGCTACGAGCTGCGCATCCTTCTCATGGCGCTTGCCGTGGGACTGCCGGGGTTGGTATGCGCGCTGCTTCTTTTCTGGGAACCCGCCAGGTGGATCGCGACATATTCCTGGGCAATCCTGCTGGGCGGCGTCATCGTGTGGATCGCCCTTGCCGCTGCACTTCGACGTCACATCGTGTTTCCGCTGCAGACGGTCTCTAATTTGGTTGCAGCACTTCGTGAAGGCGATTTTTCCGTGCGCGGCCGGCAAAGCCGGACGCTGCGGCCCCACGACACTCTGGAAGAATTGATTCGTGAGATCAATGAACTTGCCACGACGCTGCACACACAGCGCCTCGGGGCAATCGAAGCGACAGCCCTGCTCGGAAAGGTCATGGAGGAAATCGAAGTGGCCGTCTTCACCTTCGACGCCGAACACCGCTTGAAACTCCTCAACCTTGCTGCAGCACGGCTCCTGGCGCTGCCGCCCGAGCGCGCCATCGGAGAAACCGCCGAGTCTCTTCGTCTTGCGGATTACCTGAAAGTCGGGGGACCTCGATTGCTCGACGCCTCGTTTCCCGGAGGCACGGGACGATGGGAAATCCGCCGGTCCTCGTTCCGGCAGGACGGTCTTCCTCATCAGCTTCTTGTTCTGTCCAATATCACGCGTGCGCTGCGTGAAGAAGAATTGCTGGCGTGGCAACGTATCGTCCGCGTGATCGGCCACGAAATCAACAACTCCCTGACGCCGATCAAGTCGATTTCGGAAACTCTTCAAAGTCACCTCAGAATGGAGAACCGCCCTCCAGACTGGGAAGACGACCTTGCGCGCGGACTTGCGATCATCGGCTTTCGCTCGGAGTCCCTCACCCGCTTCATGACGGCCTATGCCCGGCTGGCGCGGCTTCCTCAACCAAAACTCCAGCCCGTCGACATCGGTGCGCTGGTACGGCGAGTCGCCGAACTGGAAACGCGAATACCCGTAGACATCCGGTCCGGTGCATCCATCGTGGTCTCCGCCGATGCCGATCAGATCGAACAGGCGCTCATCAACATGTTGCGCAATGCGGCCGACGCTTCATTGGAAACCGGTGGCGGAGTTGCTGTGACCTGGGTTCGACTGCCCGCGCACGTCGAGATTCAAATTGAAGACGAAGGCCCTGGGCTCTCGAACACATCAAATCTCTTCGTGCCCTTTTTCACAACAAAGCCAGGAGGCTCGGGCATCGGTCTTGTGCTCAGCCGCCAGATCGCTGAAGCCCACGGCGGCTCCCTTCGACTGGATAATCGCGTCAACGGCCGCGGCTGCGTCGCGCAGGTACGCTTGCCGCTTTAGCCGTCATCGTAATGCGGCACGCGAACTCGCCTCACACAGTCCCGGACGAGAATACTGCCAATTCCGAGCGTATAGGAAGTTTCTCATGTCTTGACGACACCACGAATGATGAAAAGTAAGCCGGGAAGGCCGGGAAGGCCGGGCTGTGAGATACGGTTAGATTGCGCCATCTCGCGGCACGGAGATCGTCTTATGTTTGGAGCGGCTGTGGCGACAGCCAGCCCGATAGGAAGTTTGATCCGGACGTTTTAGTGGCACCACGAATTGTCCGCCTTCTGCCGGAGATGGGCTAAGCCTGAATTTGGCTGAAGAGCACGAGAGGGAGACTCAACGCTTCCAGCGTCCTCTGCGAGTCGGCGCAAAAGGAGGATGCATGCGAATGATCTATGAGCGTTGTTGTGGCTTAGATGTTCACAAATCCAGTATTGCCGCCTGCGCGTTGATTAGCGGGAAGGGAAAGACTCAAGAAGAAACGCGGCGTTTCGGGACGATGACATCCGAACTGCGTGAGCTGGCGGGATGGCTCCAGCAGAAAGGAATCCGGCACGTCGCGATGGAATCGACAGGAGTGTACTGGAAGCCGGTGTGGAATATTTTGGAACCCGCCGGGTTCGAGTTGCTGTTGGCGAATGCACAAGAAGTGAAAGTGGTGCCCGGACGCAAAACGGATCAGAAAGACAGCCAGTGGATCGCCGATTTGCACAAGCATGGATTGCTGCGGAAAAGCTTTGTGCCGCCGCGGGCGATGCGGGATTTGCGGGATTTGACACGAACGCGGGCGGTCCTGACCCAGGAGCACAGTGCGATATGCAACCGTATTCAGAAGGTATTGGAGGACGCCAACATCAAGTTGGGTTCGGTGGTCAGCGACGTATTTGGCGTTTCCGGGCGCGCGATGCTGCAGGCTTTGATTAAAGACGAGAAGGACGCCGAAACTCTGGCCGGGTTATCCAGGGGAAAGCTTCGGAATAAGATCCCCGCTTTGCAGCGCGCGCTGGAGGGACAAGTCACCGCGCATCATCGATCGCTGCTGGCCGGACACTGGAATCGGATGGAATTTCTGGAACGGCAGATTACCGATTTCGAGACGCAAATCGCCGAACGCCTGAAGCCAACGCCTGAAGAGATGACGATGGCGATGCAAGATGCGAGCGAAGGCGCTCCGGTGCCTTTATCTGCATGGGAGGAAGCCATCCAGTTGTGGATGGAGATACCGAGGGTCGGGTGGACGGCCGCATGCAGCATGGCCGCTGAGCTTGGGATCAATATGGACCAATTCCCCTCTGCAGCCCACGTGGCCAGTTGGGCCGCGTTGTGTCCTGGCAATAACGAAAGCGCGGGGAAGCGACTCAGTGGCAAGACCCGCAAAGGAAACGTCTGGCTTAGGCGGACCATGTGTGAGGTCGCATGGGCGGCATCCCGCACCAAGGACACCTATTTCGCGGCACAATTTCGACGCATTGTTTCGCGGCGCGGCAGCAAACGCGCCTTGATGGCCGTCGCCCACAGCATTCTTGTCGCGGCTTACCATATGCTGAAACACAAACGTCACTACAAAGAACTGGGCGGAGACTTCTTCGATGTCATTCACCGCGATAGAATCCGCGACCGTCTGGTGCAGCGACTGACAAATCTCGGCTTTGATGTGTCATTGAACTCTACACCGATGACGCAGAATGCGGCCGGCACCCACCCGGCCCTGACAGAAAAACCGCTCGAGCACTAACTAATTCATGCGGTCAATGGACTCGAACGTTTCTCACACCGCAGTCCCGGATGAATCTTAAACTCCATGCTGTCGCTCAGGCCGCGGTTCTCTCAAACGCGAACGTCCGTTGTCCTCACTTCTTGACGGTCCCTCGATAACTCCCAGAGATCACCCTCAGGGAGCAAGGGGAGCGGTGTATCCAACATGACCTCATCCCCAGTTTTCGAGGGAGAATAAGCGGCTATGCCGGAGCAAGCCAAGATTAACGTCGGAGAAAAACCGTTATGCTAAAGAAGAGTTCGGACTCAACTGCGCCCCCCGTATGGTCCAAAAAATCGAACGTGCTGAAAACGCGGCCAAAGCCCTGAACTCTGTGGATGTTGCGGGACTGTAAATCACCTGCTTCCGCTTGAGTTGGAGGATCCCATGCGGTTGGAAGTGACCGCGCTGCTGAATCGGTTAATGGCAGACACTATGACCTTATATATAAGGTTGGGCTTCAAATGCCCTATTTGCGTCGGCCGAGACAGGTATATTCGGCCGGATCATGCTCACAGAATGATCACAAAACTTCGAGAACAAGTGTGAAAACCGAACACTATGGGGTACCAAATGCTTTGAAACGAAAGGACTGGCCATCATTAAATTGTGCTCATAACCCAAAGGTCGGAGGTTCAAATCCTCCCCCCGCAATCAAGGGGCTGAGTAAGCCGCCTTTTTTATTGCAGTTGCGAGGACTGCAACCAACGACCTTCCGTCGAGGTTCTGTTCCCAATCTGTGCTTCTGGAACAGTGTTCTCCCGGGGCCCAAGCATTCTCACAGGTGAGTAGTGGCGCAGCTTAGAGCAATCATAAAAGCACTTCGAGTTGCCACGTGCACCCAGTCTGATCTGCCTTGTAGCCGCCTTCTCCCGTGATCTTCGACAGCTCGCCCGTTCCTGAGCCGGCAACCAAAGATGCCTTTGAAATGGCGGCGCCCGCTTCATATGTCCCGTTGTCTATCATGGCAAAGCTGCCAAATTTACCTTTCAATGTTCCAGAGAACTGAATCAGCCCGACGTATTGAGCAACACTTCGATGGGGATCTACCGGATCAAACGCCTTGTAAAACATCAGGTATTCAACGCTCGCGGTTCCCTCCAGATCCCCGGAAAATGCAAATTCTGCGGAGACCTTTGTGGACTTCATTCTATTTTCGATTACGTCGTATGGTTTCTCATCCCACTTCTTCGGGTATACGTGCCAACAATCTTCACTAAATCCTCCTCTGGGGTATGGCAGACAACAGCGTAAACACAAAACCTCCGTAAGAGGTCTGCTGCCAGTAGCTCGCCCGGCACATGCCCTGCTCGCTTGTTTTGGCAACTCCGAGTGCAATACAGCGGGGCTCCGATCCCGGTATTTTTACTTGATATACTGCCGGGCGATCTGCTTCGTATTGTAAAAACACGACTTTTTTTGATGAATTGAGCAATGGTCAAACTGAAATCCAAGGCAACCCGAGGCGTTCTTAATGCGAAGACTAGAGAGCGAAAGTTTACCCACGCTCGCTTCCAGCCGTCCCTGGAGCTCCAAGCTTTTATTGAATACTATTGGGTTGTGAAGTGGGACCTTCGGGGTGTTAAGCCATACGTGGCAGAAACGCTCCCGTTTCCATCAGTCCACATCGTGATTGAGAAGGGTCAAGCAAAGGTTCACGGAGTGGTCACGGGAAAATTTTCGCGGCGCCTTCAGGGCAAAGGCAGAGCGTTCGGAATTAAGTTCCGGCCCGGAATGTTTCATCCCTTTATGGCGCTTCGATGTCGTCGCTAACCGATCGTGTTGTGGATCTTGAATCGATTTTTGGAAGGGCCGGATTCGAACTTAAACAAGCGATCCTTGAAGAGATTCACGACAGGCGCTGCGTTAAGAGAGCAGACTCTTTTTTGAGAGAACGGATTCCTAAGGCGAAAGTAGCGATTCTGGAAGTAAGGGATGCAGTTGAGAAGGTTGCGGAGGACCGAGGTATTGTCCGCGCTGAACAAGTCGCTTCTATTATGGGCATCAGTCTGCGTCCCTTGCAGCGGATATTTAGTAAATATGTTGGTGTAAGTCCAAAATGGGTGATCCAGCGTTATCGACTCCATGAAGCTGCAGAGGCTTTAGCGAAGGACGAAATTCAGAATCTGACCGAGCTTTCACTTCGGTTAGGTTACTTCGACCAGGCCCACTTCATCCGGGACTTCAAATCGGTTGTCGGAGCAACACCAGGGGCCTATTCCAAAACCAGCAAACCCTCACAAAGAACCATTCCCGCCGCCTGAATTTGCTGACGACCGCCTAGCGAATTTCTTAGTCCAGGAACGACGAACCGACACGGTCCGAGGAACAAATCGGGGAACAATTTGGGATCGGCAGGAATCTGAATAATTCCTTAAGTTTTAGTCAGATCCCGTACTGACTTTTTAGAACTTTGTGGTTCACGTGTTCGGCAAACCAGCCTGCCAGTCGGTCGTACGCCGCATCCTTCGCGAACACTGAAGACTCCTGAAGGGAGTGCCCCAGCAATTCCTCCAACACGGCGCGATTTTCGAGGGCACCATGCAGGTATGTTCCTGTCACGCGTCCCGTACGGACGCCGTCCTCCACTCCGTCCTCCAGGATCGCGAACGGTTTCACCATGCCCTTCAACGCGGTGATACCCATGTGGATTTCGTAAGCGTCGAAACGCAACCCGGAAACAGTGCGAGCAGAAACGGTGCGTGTCAGCTTTCCCTTCATGAGGTGTGTTTTGGCGGGAAGGAATCCCAATCCCGGAGCTTCCAGAACCGGCGACTCCACGTTGTAAGAATCGCTGATGCATTCGCCAAGCATTTGATAGCCGCCACAGATTCCGATCAGACGACTTCCAGTCTCGAACTGACTTCTCAACCATTGATCGAGACCCTGCGCACGCATCCAAAGCAGATCTTCGATTGTCGATTTCGTTCCCGGGAGGATGATGGTGTCGAACTGTCCCGCCGTTGGCTGGGTGACGTAGACGGCATCCGGAAGCAGTCGAAAGTCCGTGAAGTTCGAGATGTGAGGGAAGCGCACGATCGCTACCCTGCTCCGTCCATGAAGCTCATTCGATGCGGCGCATTGCGGCGCGGCATGATCTTCGAGACTCACGCTGTCTTCAGGATCGAGTCGGACATCCCCGAGGAAAGGAAACACGCCGAGACAGGGCCTACCGGTCTTGTCTTCGAGAATGGGAACGCCATCGCTGAAGAGAGTTCGGTCACCGCGAAAGCGATTTACGAGAAATGATTTCACCAGTGGCGCTTCGCGCCCGTCAAGAAGGTGGAAAGTCCCTATGATTGACGCGAACACGCCGCCTCTGTCGATATCGGCCACCAGGATGCAAGGCGCATGCAATCGAGCCGCGAGTCCGAGGTTCACCAAATCGAAATCCTTGAGATTGAGTTCGGTGATGCTTCCGGCACCTTCGATGATCACGAAGTCATAGGTCTCACTGAGACGCGCATAGGAATCGAGAACGCTTTCAAGAAAGAAATCAAAATGCTTGTAGTAATCTTGCGCGCTTAACGTTTTCCATGGTTTTCCGTTCAACACGACCTGACTCCCGAATGTTCCGGTAGGCTTCAGCAGAATCGGGTTCATATCCGTGTGCGGTGGGATTCCGCAGGCTTCGGCCTGTGCAGCCTGTGCTCTTCCGATTTCGCCGCCGTCGGGACACACCGCGGAGTTATTGGACATGTTTTGCGCCTTGAAGGGAGCCACACGATGCCCATCCGATAGAGATAGCGGCAGAGCGCCGCGGTCACCCAACTCTTCCCGACATGGGATCCCGTCCCGCCAATGAAGATTGCCTTCGCCGCCATCGTTACCAGGCGCGAGACCAGCGAGGTCCGTCGTTTGTTCGCAATTTCGAATCGACGTTTCTTTCAAGCTCCAGCGTTCGGCTGAAGAGCCACAGAAGATCCGACAAACGATTCAGATAACGCAGCACATTGGGAGCGATCGGTGTGCCCTCGGCAGAAACTCGCACGGCAAGACGCTCGGCGCGTCGACAGATCGTTCGTGCCATATCGAACGCTGCCGACGCGGCGTCCTCGCCGGGCAGCGACCAGTCTGCGAGCATCCCATCGCTCGCTTCGATTCGGTGTACGTCGGCGGTGAGGCGCGCGACCATGCTGTCGTCGACATCCGCTTCGGGCTTTGACTCTGCGCGTGGTCCGGCAAGTGCGGATCCGACTTTGAACAGTTCTTTCTGAATGGATTTGGCCGACTCTGAAATTTTCGCGTTTGGGCAAAGGGCTCGCGCGAATCCTATAGATGAGATCAATTCATCTATAGTGCCGTATGCATCAACTCTCGAATCGCCTTTCGAGACTCGCGCTCCGCCGGGAAGGCTCGTCTGCCCGCCGTCTCCACGTTCGGTGGCAATCGACATGGTTGAACTCCTTGTAAGGAGCCCACGGAAAGTCGGATTTTGAGGGGTTTCCTATTGAAGCCCATCCTGCCCTTCCTCCCGAAGGCTCGAATGAAATCGGCATCTTGTGCCGGTTGTCGGCAGGTTTTCGGACTTGCAGGCTGAGGAGACTGTCCAGGAGAACTGGTCTGCCTGCTCGAGATGACGGGAGCCCGAAATCCCGATGCGTGCATTGATGCTGTCGGCATGGAGGGACATGGCATTACCGCGGGTGCTCTTTATGGCCGGGCCAAACAAACTCTGATGCTGGAGACGGACAGGCCCAACACGCTTCGACAAGCCATCATGGCCTGCCGTAAAGGGGGCACCGTCTCAATCCCCGGTGTATAGGCGGCCTCATTGGCAAATTCTCAATTGGAGCCATCTTCGCGAAGGGATTGAGTCTCCGTGGGGGACAAACCCACGTGCATCGCGATACATGAAGCCCTTGCTGAAGCGCATTCAAGATGGTGAGATCGATCCCTCAACCATCATTACGCATCGATCGCACTTGATGAAGCCGATCGCGGATATCGTATCTTTCAGAATAAGGAAGATCAATGCGTGAAGATCGTGATGAAGCCGTGACCTCCGGAGTTAGTGGTTCGCGGGCGGCCATTTCCGCGCTCCCTCAACTGAGGGCCATGTTTCGAAGAAGCTGGGTGAACTCGTCAAACACAACATTACTGACAAGCGCCATTGCAGCGGAGAGCAACGATCGAATTAGAGAATTATCGCAACTTAGTCCGCATAGAAGCTGTTCGCTTAGGGACTATTTCTGTATGTCGTCTGGATCATTATGGCCCGCACGAAGAAGCATTTTTTCAAGCACTCTGTCTTCGTCATCGAGCGTTCTCAGGATGCTTTGCGTCAACTTCCGCAAGTCGCGGTGAACCTTAAGGACGCGTGGAAGGTGTCCGAGAAGCCTGGCAACACGACCAGACCTTGCTTCCGTTCCAAATATTACAGTGAGTAAATAGCCTTTCTCTTGAATTGCGAGTAGCAACCCGATCGGGATTTCGCTTTCACCACGCTCATAGGAGTTGATCTGTCTTCTCGTGTAGTTGCCAAATGCTCTGCCAAAGTCCTCCTCAGAAATGGCCAAACTCTTTCTAAATCGTCGCAAGTTCACCTTAACGTCTGGCGTTGTTTGCCCCACCGAGTTTTTGCCCCCGTGGGGGGTGCGGTTTCTCATTTCGTGTTAATCAATCCTTGAAGCAATTGCGATAGGCTTCTAGCCGTCGAGACAGGATAGAGTCAGAGTTTATTTTCTTCCATGCAACTTTAGGGTGCGGCACTAAGAGCCGAGCCCACCGCTGAGCCTCCGTCTTTTATAGCCTTCTTGTCGAGAACCTTGGCGAAACCAGCCCGAAAGGAATTGTTGATTCTTCTAGCCCGGCAGTGTTCGCGTTTACCTACAGCATGTAAGCATTTCTTACAGTTCCCCACTCGATGTCCAAACTTCTTCAACTTGCTGGCTCGTGTGGGTTTAACACGTTGTGGGCGGCAAGCGGGCCTCGAATCGTCAGGATTCTTTACAGTAGGTCGTGAAGGTCCAGCGGTGCTCACGAGAAGTAGATCTTCGTCTTGATCAGACTGTCATTGTGAAATCGACGGTTATGTCTATGCACGAAATCCGTTCATCAGATGGGTAATGGGCACGAAAATGCACCGGAATCCACCTCGGAGCGAAACCCATCAACAGTGCAGAAGGCACGAGCTCGAACGCACTCCGTTTGCTGCCCGAAATTTGGTCAAAGAGCACTACGTAACAACGCCAAACCTCGCAAAGGAGAGTAATCATGCAACGAATTGGGCTTTATTTGGCATGCACGATTCTTGTCGGTGGTCTCGCCTTCGGCCTGAGTCCCTCGGCTCAGGCCCAGGCCCCGCCCTCCCCCGGATTATCGGCCCTAAACCCCACCGGTCCCTTCATCGTCCGCTTTGACGAAAATGGGAACGCAACCATTCAAGTGGGCAACGGCCCAGTGTTGACACTGCAAGGCACACTGATGCTCGATCCGACAGGTGCCGTGGGATCGGGCGCGATGTCGCTGACCTACTTGTTACCCGAACCAGTGATAACAGGCACCGTTTCGTTCACTGAGCCAGGCTCTTCGCTGCCCTCCGACTGGCTCCGCTTCACCGATGCCGTCGGTACGGTCAACGGGGCCGCCACGGGGGCGGGACCGCGAATGCTCTTCTATTCCGATTTGCCGGAGGCCGGCGAAACGCCTTCTCTGGCGGATACCGGACCGCCTCCGGTCAAAGCCGGAGACAACATCCTTGCTTGTGGAGTATCACCTTTCTGTCCTGGAGAAACCGGTCCCGAAGGAAACAACAGTTTCGATTATCGGCCCGGCGGCGTTTCAGTTCCCTACCCTATAAATAACGAATATGTAGGCATCAGCGACACACCGGTAACGGCGCCGGAACCGATATCGCTGGCGTTGCTGGGCAGCGGCGTAGCGGGACTGGGACTTCTTTTGCGCCGACATCGATTATGACGTCAAGGCTGAGCCAGCAGCTTCAATACCCCCGCGAGACCTGATCGAAGTTCAAAACTGCTGACGGCCATAAACGTTCTCAATGGAGCGAGTTTCGAAGTTGACTGTCGGACTGTCTTTTGCCTCCTGCGCCCACGAGGGCGGGCTTTGCACATCGACTGACGGCCCCGTCGGCTTTATGTGCAAAGCCCATTCTTTCCGAAGGAGAAACAACAGGGACTTATTGGCAATCCACCGACGGCAGCAGCCTTCCCGAGCGCTAGCAAAGACCGCGAACAAACTCATCTGCCATGACGATAGCCTACTTTATTCCACCGATGCTTCTACGTCGCCGTGAAAGCTGCCGGAAGGGTCGGAATGACGTTACGAATTTGAAACACGACGGGATAGCGCCATCCTTTCAAGGCCGATCGATTTCAATCCGGCAGTCTTGTCTCCAACGGGAGTGGTCTTTGGTTCCAACTTGGGAAACCCTTTGCTGTTCGAGGCGCTGACGGACTTCTAGCTGCTACCGTCCAGAGTTGAATTCGCCGAAGCGTCCCTTCTGTCCGTCATGGACCTTGACTCTGACTCGATACAGCCTTCTTCCTTCGTGGTAGCAACGTTGCGATTCCGATCGGTGGGCGTTGGCGTCAGTGCGTTCACTTGTCTGAGCAAGCGATCGTTTGTAAGCCGCGGCCTTATGTGAATCCACAAACACGGACGGAAAGGCGACCCGATCGAAGAGATTTCGTGCGGGGGCGGGCCAGAAAGGAAAGTTTTAACCGACACCAAAGGAGGCTAAATTGAAAACGAAGACATCACCCATGCCGCGGCTCGGTATTGTACTTGGGTTATTGCTGTGCATCGCTCAGCAGGCATACTCGGCGCCCATCAATTGGACCTCGTCAGCTTATTTCTCCTTGACACCTACGGTAGGTGGCATCGGGACAACCGGGAGTCTCACGGTTGGAGGAATTCCCGGTACAACGGGGCCGACCCTCATGAATCTTCCTAACGGTTTCAGCTATACCGATGTCATGCTCACATACACCTTCAGTTCAAATGACTTCGACCCCATTGACAGACCCATCGTGCGCCATATCACTTGGGTGATCCAGCGTGACTTCTCTAACGAACCTGCCGGATCATTCATTAATACTAGTAGGCTCAGCGGAACTGAACTCATCGGTCCGGTGCCCTTAGTAACCGGACATGTTGTCGGAGTAATGATGACGCTAACGACCACTCATACAAATGAAGGCGACGCCTCGGCTGCAGTTGCTTTAGATCCGCTCTTTCGCTTGGACGCCACGACTACTAACGCGACGTTCAATGTAACAGGGTCAAAGTTCTTTCAACATCCTGATGGTTCCGAATCTTTGCGACAGGACGTGGACATTGAGTTCTCCGCGCTTTCGACGGCAAGCGTCGGAAGCATTGTGAGATTCTTCTTCCGCGGTTCGGTTGATTCGCTTACCGATCCTGTTTCCGTCCCAGAACCCTCGTCGCTTCTTTTATCGGCGGTAGGGCTGAGTGTATTCATTCTTAGGTCGTCCGACGATGCGTCGTGTGAATTGATCCATCACCACCAAAACCCAGTACGTCCGCCGTCGCGCCGTAGTTATGGGACGCGATCTTTTCTTGCCACTGGCTCTCTCCATCGTGTTCCTTTTGTTCCGCGCAGTATTGCAGGCGCAAGACCTTCCTTCGCCTGATGACGTCGTCGCAAGAGTCAGAGCGAACGGTGCTCCGCTCCTTTAATTCCCTTCTCGAACACAACCTCGGAGTGATCCGCACTTCTGAGGAACAAATCGAGGAACAACTGGGGAACAGAATACAAAAGCGCTAAAAAATATCGATACCTAGACCAACGGTTCCAAAAACTTTCGAGAAGCAGATCCCTATCCGTATTCCATCGAGGATTTCGAACTCGTTTCGAAAGATTTATCTTGGTCTTGACGCCGTGGGTTGCGATCAACTGCACGAGTCTGAGAGGCAATCAGAAATCGGACGAGAGGATTCGAACCGGTGGCCTTCTGGTCCGGAAACAGATTTAAGGTGCTTATTAAAACGCGTGGAAAGTTGTGGATTCTTGTTGCTTTAGTTTTGTATAAGATGGCGAATGTCAGCCTTCCTTATTGAAGCGTGAGGAAACGTGATGCTTTTTCATCTACAAAATTGATTGCATTTCGGGTTTACCGTGTTCGTTCTGAGAGCCCACACAGAGGAACTTGGACAGTGTATTCAGCACGTTCGAGTTTTTGGACGATACGGGGTCGGGCGGGGATTGGCTGGGGACAGGGATATCGCGTCAAAACGACTTTCGGGCTTTCCTGTCACCCCGACTAGAGTTTCTGCCATGCATTGTCATGGACAATGTTAGGCAAGTTCGTGTCAAAAATTTGGAGGAGCAGATTTATGTCGATCGGTTTGAGGGGCCTCATTATTACGCTGGTTGTGGCGGGAAGTTTCGGCTGTTCAAGGGACGTTTCCAGTAAGGACGTTTCCATCACCGAGACCCAGGGCGCTTGCGCGGACATCCACAAGTCTCAGGTTTGTACGTGGGCGAAGATGCAGGGAGAGACCGTGCTGGAGGTCGGTGCTACAGTTCCAATCGGAAGCATCGAGAATGCGCCGGCCGACACGACGATGGTTTGGCCGCCGGTCCCGGTCGCCACCCTCGACATTCCCGAGGTTGCGCGTCAAAAGAGTGGCATGGTCAATTTAAGCGTGTTCTGGGAACCCCACGGGCATCCCACTCCGACCTTCCTCACTCCGCACTTTGATTTTCATTTCAACGGGATTTCATCCGCGGAGCTAGCCGACATTGATTGCAAAGACCTGACCAAGCCGGCCTCACTCCCAGCCGGGTACGCGCTGCCGGACTTTGACTTGCCACCCGATATGACCAAGATGATGGGCGTGTCGACCATGGTCGGGCTGTGCGTGCCGAAAATGGGCATGCACGCAGTTCCGGCTGCGGATGTCGATCGCAAGGAACCATTTCAGGCTTCTATGATCGTGGGATACAACATTGGTAAGCCGATCTTCTTCGAACCCATGATTTCAAAGGCGCTGCTGATGCAAAAGCAGGCCTTCGATCTCCCGATGCCAGCCGTTCCCGGCCGGACAGGCGCGCAGGCACTGAAGTTCCACGCGGAGTATGACGCGCAAAAACAGGAATACCGCCTGATCTTTTCCGGCTTTTCTGCCGGCGACTGACGGATGGAATGACGACAGCGGGTTGCGCGCCGGTGCCAGATACTGCATGAAAAACGGAAGTGACCACTGGTATTCCGCGGTGGCTCGACCTGTGGAACGTCGCGGCGGCGCAGTTTTTGGACCCCACGGGCTTTTCCGTAAATTGATCACACGGACGCGGCATCTGAAAAAATCCCCCGACTGTAAGCCGGGGGATTTTGCTCGTGCAGAAGGTTTGCTGCTTACCGGCTGGCCTGGAGGCTGGCTCCGCCACTAGGGCCGGCGTTAGGGCCGCTGCCAAGGATGTCACCACTGGAGACAAGCTTGACCCAAAGCGAACCGTTGGCCTTGTAGTACGAGGTGGTGTTGGCCTTGCGCAGCGCATCCAGGCTGTCCTGCGCCGTACCCGAGGCTGCGGTGGTGAATCCCGGCAGCTCGAACATCACCCACGAACCGGCATCCAGTTCCGACACGCTGAGGGACAGAGACGGCCTTTCGGTGGTTACCTTGTACTCGGTACCCGCTCGTACGTTGGTTGAACCGGTGTCGGGGAGTTCCTTGCCGTTGCGGCTGAGAACGACTGGGGGCTGAGCAGGAGCAGCAGCGCCACCTCTACCACCCGCACCGGGAGCACCACCAGGAGCACCGCCACGAGGAGCGGCCGCAACGGGAGCACCTCCAGGGGCTGCACCACGAGCGCCACCTCCGCCAGAACCGGCAGCTGCGCCTCGAGCACCAGCTCCGGCAGGACCAGCAGCTGCGCCTCGACCGCCAGGTGCGCCAGGTCCGAGAGGTCCAACGGCTCCGAACCCGGCGGGACCACCGCCGCCGCCTACAGTCATGCGCCCGACATCGCCCTTGCACACCGCAGCGTTCCAGGTGGGCTTGACCTCGCAGGCGTCGTCGA
>Ga0068859_100004230_pt1 | contig 14651 bp, 19 predicted proteins | sample KBSSwiS22_FD_66585 | JGI IMG/M metagenome (GOLD analysis project Ga0068859, IMG submission 66585) | Switchgrass rhizosphere microbial communities from Kellogg Biological Station, Michigan, USA - KBS Switchgrass S2-2 | ecosystem: Host-associated > Plants > Roots > Rhizosphere > Soil ...
CCTGGGAGCTGGCCCTGGGGGCGATGTTGCCGCTCATCCAGCCGTGGTTTCACTCGCGCGCCTGGGCGAGGCAGCTCGCCAGCCTGGCCGGCCTGGCCGCCATCGCCGCCGGCGTGCTTCTGTATTCGCCGGTGATCCCCTTCCCCGGGACTTTCGCGCTGCTTCCGACGCTGGGCGCCGCCGCGCTGCTGCTGGCGGGGACTTCCGGGGGGTCCTTCGGATCGCGCGCGTTGTCGCTTGCGCCGCTCGTCTACATCGGACGCATTTCGTATTCCCTCTATCTCGTGCACTGGCCGGTGCGCGTGTTGATCGCCGAGCGGATCCCCGAGTACTCGCTCGGCTACCGGTGGCTCTCGTTCGGGATTTCGTTCGCGCTCGCGGCGCTCCTCTTCCATTGCGTCGAGGACCCCGTGCGCAGGCAGCGCCTGTTCCCGGGCGCGAAGCGGTTCGTGGTCGCATATGCGTCGGGCTTCGCGGTGGTCATGTCGTTGGCGTTCTCCGCTCACGCGAGCGCAGGCTGGAGCTTTCGTTTCGATCCCGCCGCTCTGCGCATCGCGAACGTCGAGAACGATCGAGACGCAGCCGCTCGGAAGCGCGAATACGACGGGTCGGGATGGCGAGCTCGACTCGATGACTTTCGCGTCGGCGCTCTGCACGCGAAACCGGAATGGTTCGTCTTCGGCGATTCTCACGCCTGGGCACTCGCCTCGGCGTTCTCGCGATTCCTCGAGGGGCGAGGGCAGGCCGGCTATTTGGTCTTCCATCATGGGTGCATGCCCGTGCTTGGACTGGGGGGCGACGAGTGCACCAGGTTCACGGAAGACATCGTCCGCTTCGTCGAAGCGCAGCCCGAGGTTCGGATCGTGGTCTTGGTATCGATCTGGCGGCAAGTGTTCGAGGGGGAGTATCTGCTCGGCCCGAACCAGGCTGCGTTCAGGGGAGCCGAACGCTTCGCCGCCTTTCGGTCTCAGTACGCCGAAACGATCGGGCGCCTCCACGCCAAGGGGAAGAAGGTGATCGTCTGGGAACCCCTCCCGGCCGCGAAGATGTCCGTTCCGCGCGTGCTCGCGTGGGCACGAAGCTCAGGAAAGCCGCCGGAGGACATCGCGCCGACGCGGGACGAGCACGAGCGCCTGTTCAAGTTCCTGACCGACGCGACGAACGACAACCGCGCCCGCATCCTGGGTACGATCTCGCCCGCCGCCGCGCTGTGCGCCACCGGTCGCTGCGAGCTCGTCGAAGACGGTCTGCCGCTCTACTTCGACAACAACCACCCGACGCTCTCCAGCGCGCCCTTCTTCGCGGGACTGATCGGCGCTCAGCTGACGCCGCTGCTCGATGCCCGTTGAGCGGCATCGTCGATCGTCGGAGATCCGGGCTCAGATTCCGATGCCGACCTTCAGCGACCAGGTGTCGAGCTTGACGGAGCCGAGGGTCTTGTCGGCATAGAAGAGGTTCCCCGGGCGCAGGTAGCCAAGGGCCAGGCTGCCGTAGGCGCGGTTCGCGAAGTAGATCTCGACGCCGGCGTCGATCCCGAGCTGCCAGTACGCGCTGGGCTTGTCCGCAGTACCTTGCTTGCGTCGCATGTAGCCGCCGCCGGCCAGCGCTTCGGCGAACGGCGTGAACCGCCCGGGCCACTGGATCCCGAGGGTGGCCGACTCCGCGATGAAATAGTCGCCCGTGCGCTGGAACTGGCCGCTCTCCCACCCGAACTGCGACGAGAAGCCGATGCGCATGTACGAAGACATCGGGTAGAGGTCGAGCGACAGACTCTCGAATGCCTCGTCCGCCGGAGCGCCGGTCGTCGTGACGCCCGTGGCCGAGGTCTCCGCCACGGGCATGCGTGAAAAGCCGAACCGCCGATACGCGAGCTTCGCGCGGGGCGCGTACGACCACCGCCCGCTCGCCTCGCCCCCGGCGGCCTTGGTGCTCGGATCCGGCTCGGTCCCCGCTGTCTTGACCGCGATGTCCGAGCCGACGGGCTCGGCGTGGGGCGGGGCGTGATCGGCGGGGGACGCGACGGAAGGAGGGGGCGCGGTGACGGTCGTGGTCGGCGCAGAGCCAGACGGGGAACCTGGCTCCGGCGACGGGAGCGGCGGCGCGATCAGGAACGGCGCGTGCGGCGCGACCGAGGGGGCGGGCGCGGGAGCTGCGCTCGCGGGCGGCGCGGCGGCCTGCATTGGCGCCGCCGGCGCAGGCGCAGCGCGCGTCACAATCGGCGCCGGCGTGGTCGCCGCGTTGACCGGGGCGGGCGCGGGCGCGGGGGTCGGACGCGCCGCAGGCGGAGCGGCCTTGGGCGGGGGCGAGGCCGGCGCTGTCTTTGGCGTGGGGGCGACGGGCGCACGCGCCGCCGCCAGCTCGCGCGCCAGCTTTGGATCGTCGAAGTCGTCGTCGGGGGTGGCCGCGGGCGCGGCGGCCGCCTCGCGGGAAACGAGCGGGCCGGCGGCTGGCGCGAGCGCGCCGTACGCGAGAGAGATCGCCAAGATCTTCTCGCACGCCCGACCACACCAGGCCCGGAGGGACACCACGATCGTTGTCTCGGCGGGTGGGCGGGCTCGCTGAAGAAACCTTCGGCCAACAGCGTCAAGGGCCCCGGTACCGGCGACCCGCTGGTGATCGCCGCGTCGTCACGGGCCTCGCCACACCGCGAAGGCGCGCTGCCACAACACCAACCACCCGGGCAACCCGGCCGCGAGGGCCGCGTCGACGGCGCCGAGGCCGAGCAATAGCAGTCCGAGGCCGAGGAGCGCCTTGGCCGGCACCGCGGCCAGGCCGAGCGGCAGCTGGGGCACGACGCGCGCCAGAACCCCCAGCGCTGCATCGCCCAGCCACATGGCCACCAGCACGGGCGCGGCCAGGCCGACCGCGCTCTCGAGCAGCTTGGCCACGCACGTGATGACGAGCATCGCCGCTGGACGCAGGCCGGCGAACGACGGTCCCCCCGGGACGACGGGCACCGCCTCGTAGCTCCGGCCGAGCGCGGTCGCGAGCGCCCCCAGGCCGCCCACCTCGAAGAACACGAGCATCGCGAGCAAGACATACAGCTCGGCCGTCGGGCTGGTGCGCTGGCCCGACGTCGGCGACAGGATCTCGGCGACGTTCGTTCCGCGCGCCAGGTCGACGAGGCGCCCGGCCGCGGCGGCCGCCGCGAACATGGCCGCCGCGCAGAAGCCGACCGTTGCGCCCACCAGCAGCTCGCGCGCGCCGACCAGCGCCCAGGCGACCGGCCCCAGCGCCGGCGCGCCGGAACGACCGATCGGTCCCGGAACCACGGCCGGATACACCGCGGGCAGGCACAGCAGGGCCAGCAGCACGCCGAGGCCGACGCGAAACGGGGCGGCGACGCGAGGTCCTCCGAACACCGGGACCAGCCAGGCCAGCGGAACCGTCCGCGCCGCCGCGAGCGCCACGGCGCTCGCGAGGGCGGTGGACGTGGCGGCGGCTTCGGACGACAGCCACGGCGCCAAGGACGGGGACGCCAGCGCCAGCGCCAGCGGCGAGGCCATCATCGTCAGCGGATCCCGGGAAACGCGAGGAAGACCGCCTCGGTGAAGCGGACCAGCTGCGCGCCCAGCACCGGCCCGAGCGCCAGCAACGTCAACCCGACCGCCACCAGCTTGGGGACGAACGCCAGCGTCTGATCGTGGATCTGCGTCGCACTCTGGAGCACGCCCACCAGAAGCCCCACGAGCAAGCTCACCACCACCGGCGGCCCCGACACGAGCAACGCCAGCAGCAGGCCCTCGCGCACGGCCCGCAGCACCATCTCCGCCGAGGACGCCGCCGTCATCTCGCGCTGCGCCTCACAGGTAACTCTCGACCAATCCCCGCGCGACCAGGTGCCACCCGTCGGCGAGGACGAAGAGGAGCAGCTTGAACGGCAGCGACACCGTCGACGGCGTCAGCATGTGCATGCCGAGGGCCAGCAACAGGTTCGAGATCACGAGGTCGAGCACCAGGAAGGGAATGAAGAGGAGAAAGCCGATCTCGAACCCGCGTCGCAGCTCCGACGTGACGAAGGCCGGGACCACCACCAGCAGATCGGCGTCCGTGATGGCGGCCCGCTCGGCGGGCGTGCGCATGCGCAGCGCCAGACCGTGGAACGTGGCCCGATCGCGCGCGCCCGCGTGCTTGAGGAGAAAGGCGCGCAGCGGCTCCTTCGCGCGGATCCCCGCCTGCGCCAGCGCGTCCGCCGTCTCCGCGCTGACGACGTCGGCGCCCGCGCCCAACGAAAGCACGGGCTTGATGGCCTCGTACATCCGCTCGCCCGTCGGCGCCATCACGTAGCAGCTCAGGATCAGGGCCAGCCCCGTGATCACCTGCGTGGGCGGAACCTGCGGCGTCCCGATCGCGCTGCGCAGGATCGACAGCACCACGTGGATCTTCACGAAGCTCGTCGTCATCAACAGCGCGAACGGCACCAGCGACAGCGCCCCCATCGCCAGCAACAAGACCAGCGGCCGCGACGCCACCGCCCCCGTCCCGGCTCCCATCGCCGCGTGCGAGGCCCCGCGAGCGATGCCCCCAGCGAGCACGCCGCTCGTCACCACGAGAAGCCCGACCGCCCGCGCGCCCGGCGCCCTCGTCACGATGGCCCCGTCCCGGAGTCACGCCGCCCCAGCACGCGCGCCATGACCTCCGCGAACTTCGAGCCGCCATCGGTCGGCTCGGGCAATGACGCCCTCACCGCGTCGGTGCCGAGCTCGGCCAGCATCGTCATGGGCCCGTCGCCCACGCCAATCAAGAAGCACCGCCCCGCGGTCTCGACGACGTACAGCGCGCGCCGCGGCTCGAGCGGGCACCGCGCGACGACCTTGATCGGTCCGCTCGCCCGCCCGAACCCGCGCCGCCCGAAAAACCGCAGCGACACCCACGCGATCACGCACACGACCCCCAATGACACCAGCGAGATGGCCAGCGATCCCCCGAACCCCGGCAATGATCCCGACCCATCCATGGGCCCGTTATCCGCCGAAGGCGACCGCGGAGTCAATCGCGACTGCGCGATGGCTCCGTCCGAGGTCGTGTCATGGCGACCGAGGCATCAGAGCGAGCGCAGCGAGCGGGTCCAAGGACCCGGGAGGCGCGGCTTCGCCGCGCCGGCGTCGACGGCCTACGGGGGGGAGCTCGTGAGGGGGGCCACCCCCTCACGCCGGCGAAGCCGCCGCAGCCCCCTTCGCGCTCATTCGTCGTCGTAGAGCAGCGACTCGCGGCTCTCGAGGAACTTCTGGATCGTCTGGGCGTCGGAGGGGGCCATATCGATGAACCGCACGCCCATCCCCGGCGACGACTCTGTCCGCATGAGGGAGGAGTTCTCGCGGATCCATCGAACCTCGGTCTCGACCTCGATCGCCTTGGCGGCTCCCGGGAGCGTGAACTTGAGGTGGATGCGCTCGCCCACCTTCCGGATGAGGTGGGTGGCGATGAAGAGGCCGCCGGTGCTGATGTTCTGGGTCAGGCCGGCGTAGAAGTTCGAGTCGCTCTCGAAGTCCACGGAGACCTCGACCTGGTGGCGTTCCGCCCTACGTTGCTGAGGCTCGCCGGCGGGGTGGCTGACTGCGTGGTGACCTGCGCTCATGAAGATCTCCCCTGGTCGACCGCGCGGGTCACCGGAGAGCTCACGAGGCGAGCCCAGCGAAACGCGTCGGTCGCTGGGATCCTTCGACCGACCGCCCGCAAAACTGAAGCGATCGGGACGCAGAATATACGCAGCGGACCCGGGACGAGGGGGACAGGGCCCGGTGAGCCCGCAGCCCCCCCCTGCCCGGTCGGACCTACTCCTCTTTCTTGGCCTTCTTCTTGGCAGGGGTCTTGGCGGTCGCGCCCTCGGCCTTGGCGGCGGACGCCTTCTTCCGACCACCGCCCTCGGCCGCGCCTTCGGCCTTGGGAGCCGCCGTCTTCTTTTCCTTGGCCTTCGCCTTGCCCTCGGCCGGAGCGCCCGCAGCGCCCTTGTCCGACTTGCCGCCCGGAGACGCGGATTTGACCGTGTCGTCCGGGATCAGCTCGAGCAGCGACATCGGCGCCGCGTCACCCGGGCGCTGGCCAATCTTCACGATGCGGGTGTACCCGCCGCGCCGGTCCAGGTAGCGCGGGGCCAGGTCATCGAACAGCTTGGACACGGCCACCCGGTCCCGCAGGATCCGGCGCGCCATGCGCACCGCGTGGACGACGCGAGCCGACTCGTCGGGGGTCCGGCGGTCCGCCTTCTTGGTGAGGATGTCTCCCACCCGTCGCGCCCAGGTGATGGTGCGCTCGGCCAGCCGCCGCGTCTCTTTGGCCTTGGCGTCCGTCGTCTGGATGCGCTCGTTGGTCAGCAACGCCGCGACCAGGTTCGAAAACAGCGCCTTCCGGTGCGCCGTCGGCCGTGAAAGATGAACTCCCGCTCTACGATGTCTCATGACGATTTTTCCTGGGTACCTGCGATTTCCAAATCAACTTCCGACGACTACGGCCCACTGATCGGAGGCGGGCTTTGCCCGCCGGAGACACCGCCCAACAACGAGATCCGGGCTCGGCTCTGATCCTGGGGGTCTCGTAGGGGGGCAACGCCCCCCTACGCCCGCTTGGGCGGCCCGTCCCCCGGCCAGCCCTCGAGCTTCATGCCGAGCGACAGCCCCATCTCGGCCAGGATCTCCTTGATCTCCTTCAGCGACTTGCGGCCGAAGTTCTTGGTCTTCAGCATCTCGGACTCGGTCTTCTGGACCAGCTCGCCGATGTGCCGGATGTTGGCGTTCTGGAGGCAGTTCGCCGAACGCACCGACAGCTCCAGCTCGTCCACCGACTTCCAGAGGTTCTCGTTGAGCTTGGCCTGCTCCTCCGAGACGGGAGCCTCGTGGGCCGGCTCGGCGCCCTCCTCGAAGTTGATGAAGATCGACAGCTGGTCCTTGAGGATCTTCGCCGCGAACGCCACCGCGTCCTCCGGCCGGACCGCGCCGTTGGTCCAAACGTCGATGGCGAGCCGATCGTAGTCGGTCTGCTGCCCGACGCGCGCGTTGGTGACCTGGAAGTTCACCTTGCGGATCGGCGAGAACAGCGAGTCGATGGGGACCACGCCGACCGGCGTGGTGGCCGACTTGTTGCGGTCGGCCTGGACGTAGCCTCGGCCCGTCCCGACGTACAGCTCCATCCGCAGCTTGGCGCCCTTCGAGCACGTGCAGATCACGTGGTCGGGGTTCAGCACCTCGACGCCGCCGGTGACCTGGATGTCGCCCGCGGTGACCTTCCCCTCGCCGTCCTTCTCGACGCGCAGCACGTGGGCCTTGGCGTCGGCGGACTTCAGCAAGACCTCTTTCAGGTTGAGCACGATGTCCGTCACGTCCTCGACGACGTTCGGGATCGACGTGAACTCGTGCAGCGCACCCTCGATCTTGACGGCCGTGATGGCCACGCCCTGCAACGACGACAGGAGGATGCGGCGCAGGCCGTTCCCCAGCGTGGTCCCGAAGCCCCGTTCGAGCGGCTCGCAGGTGAACCGGCCGTAGGTCGCGGTCAGCGACTCGGCGTCGACCTCGAGCTTGCGCGGTCGGATGAGATCGCGCCAGTTGCGCGAAACAAAAGAATTTTGCGAGCCCTGATTGCCTGTCATTCCAGCCGTAGCCATTCAGCTCTCCTCTTACGATCCGTTTGATCCGGATCAAAACCAAATTGCGATCGGGACGCCGCCGCCCGGCTCAGCGCGAGTAGAGCTCGACGATGAGCTGCTCGCGAATCGGGAGCGTCAGGTCCTCGCGCGACGGCAGCGACGTCAGGCGAGCCTTGAAGCCCTCCTTGTCGAGCTCGATCCAGCGCGGAACGCCCCGGCGATCGACGGCGCCCAGGCTCTCCAGGATGCGCGTCACCTTCTTGGATCCGTCCTTGACCTCGATCGCGTCGTTGGCCTTGCACAGGAAGGAGGGGATGTTCACCTTCTGCCCGTTCACGCGGAAGTGGCCGTGGCGAACCAGCTGGCGCGCCTCGGCGTGATCCGACGCGAAGCCCATGCGGTACACGACGTTGTCCAGGCGGCGCTCGAGGAGCTGCAGCAGGTTCTCGCCCGCCACGCCCTTCATGCGGATGGCCTTGTAGTAGTACCCGCGGAACTGGCGCTCGGCGAGGCCGTAGATGCGCTTCACCTTCTGCTTCTCGCGCAGCTGGGCACCGTAGTTCGAGACCTTCCGGCGGCGCGCCTGGCCGTGCTGACCGGGCGCGTACGCGCGCCGCTCGTAGCCGCACTTGTCCGTGTAGCAACGGTCGCCCTTCAGGAACAGCTTGGTGTCCTCACGCCGGCAGAGGCGGCACACCGGTCCGGAATAATTCGCCATCTCTCTTCAGTGTCCTTTCAAAACCGAGCCAGAACGAAAACGCGTGATACGAAGGAAACGAAGTCGGGTCGTCAGACGACTTCAAACACGGCGCCGCTTGGGCGGCCGGCAGCCATTGTGGGGGATGGGCGTCAGGTCGCGGATGAGCGCGATCTTGAACCCGGCGGCGGCCAGCGCGCGCAGCGCCGATTCGCGCCCCGAGCCCGGCCCCCGCACGAAGACCGACAGCGAGCGCATCCCGTGCTCCATCGCCTTGTGGCCGGCGTCCTCGGCCGCCAGCTGCGCCGCGAAGGGGGTCGACTTGCGTGAGCCCTTGAAGCCCTTCACGCCGGCCGACGACCACGACACCACGTTCCCCGACACGTCCGTGATCGTCACGATCGTGTTGTTGAACGAGGCCGTGATGTGAGCGATGCCGCTCTGGATGTTCTTCTTGACCTTCTTGGCCTTGGACTTGGGCTTGTTTTCGGTAGCAGTCGCCATGTTCGATTATCTCCGGGTGGTTCTCGAGCGTCCGCTTAGGTCGCCTCTTTGCGCTTGATGGCCTGACCCTTGCGCGGTCCCTTGCGCGTCCGGGCGTTCGTGTGCGTGCGCTGTCCGCGGGCCGGCAGACCCTTGCGGTGGCGGAGCCCGCGGTAGCAGCCCAGGTCCATCAGGCGCTTGATGCTGAGGCCCACGTCGCGGCGCAGATCGCCCTCCACCTTCAGCCCGCGCTGCTCGATGGTCTCGCGGATCCGGCGCGCTTCGTTGTCGTCGAGATCATCGGTGCGCTTGTCGAGCGACACCTCGGCCGCCGCCAGGATCTGGCGCGAGAGGACCTTGCCGATCCCATACAGATAAGTGAGGGCAATCTCCATGCGCTTGTTGCGCGGGAGGTCGACGCCGGCGATGCGTGCCATCAGGTGAATCCTTTCCTTGTTCCTTGAACCGAGCTGGTTCAGCCCTGCCGCTGCTTGTGGCGGGAATTCTCGCAGATCACGCGCAAGACTCCGCGACGGCGGATGACCTTGCACTTTTCACAGACCTTTTTGACCGATGCTCTGACCTTCATGTGTCGCTCCGGATGCCGCGCGTGATTACCAATTCCCGTCGAGAAAATCCCCCGAAAACGTTCTCGTTGCCTCAGGGCCTCGACAGCACGAACGGACCATTTTCAGTTATGGCCACGCTGTGCTCAAAATGGGCCGAGAGGCTACCATCTTTGGTTACAGCCGTCCAGCCGTCTTCTTCGGTGAAGACCTCGGCGCCCCCGGCGTTGATCATGGGCTCGATGGCGACCACCAAACCGGCCGAGAGCCGCAGGCCCCGCCCCTGGACCCCGTAATTCGGAACGTGGGGCTCCTCGTGCATCTTGCGGCCGATCCCGTGACCCACGAACTGGCGCACCACCGAGAACCCGAGGGGCTCCACGTGGGACTGCACCGCGTAGCCGATGTCCCCCAGGCGCTGCCCCGGCACGCAGGCCTGGATGGCCTTCTCGAGCGACTCGCGCGTCGCGTCGACCAGCTGCTGGGCCTCCGGGGTCACTTTCCCGATGGTCAAGGTCCGCGCCGAATCCCCGCACCAGCCGTCTTTGTAGGCGCCGAAGTCGATCGACAGCAGATCGCCCTCTTTCAGGACGATGTCCTTGCGGGGAATTCCGTGGACGACCACCTCGTTGACGGAGGTGCACAGGACCGCTGGGTAGTCGTGATAGCCCAGGAAGGCTGACTCGGCGCTCAGCTGCTTCAGCCGGCGCGCGGCCAGCTCGTTCAGCTCCCACGTGCTGACGCCCGGCTTCGCGAACGCCTCCAGCGCGTCGAGCACGTCGTTCACGATCAGGTTCGCCTCGCGAAGCTTCGCGATCTGCGCCGGGGTCTTGAGCTGAATCGCCATGGTGCGCCTTCGGCGCTCGCGAAGGGGGCTACGCCCCCCTCGCGGGCTCCCCCCTGCTGGCCGACGACGCCGGCGCGGCAAAGCCGCGCCTCCCGGCTGCTTGGACCCGCTCGCTCCGCTCGCTCCGACGCCGTGATCGCCGGAAAAAGGCTGAGTCGCTGGTCGAGGTTCTCGTCACGTCGGACATTGAGTCAGCTCAATTCCCCCAGAAGATGGCGGCGTAGATGCGCCCGAAGATTTGTTCGACGTCACCCATGGCGTCTATCTTCCGCACCGGCCAGCCGCTGCGCGCGAAGTACTCGATGACCGGCTGGGTCTTGACGAGGTAGTCGGTCTGCCGGAAGCGCACGGTCTCCTCGGCGTCGTCCTTGCGCTGAATGAGGGCGCTGCCGCACCGGTCGCAGGTCCCCCTGACCTTGGGTGGGCTGGCCCGCAGGTGATAGCTCGCCTGGCAGCTCTGGCAGATGCGGCGCCCCGAGAGCCGGTCGACCAAGGCATCGAGGGGAGCCTCGAGCACGACGACCGCGTCGACCGGCGCCCCTGCCCCGCCCACGATTCCGACCAGCCCCCCGAGCGCCTCGGCCTGGAAGACCGTCCGCGGAAAACCATCGAGGATCCATCCGTCCCGGGCGTCGCGCTCGGCCAGGCGGGCCCGCACCACCTCGACGATGGTCTCGTCGGGCACCAGCGCGCCGCTCTCGACGAAGTGCCGGACCCGGTCACCGAGCGGGGTGCGGGACTGGAGCGAAGCCCGCAGCATCTCGCCGGTCGAGATGTGAGGCACCCGCAAAGTCGCAGCCAGCCGGACGGCCTGGGTGCCTTTACCCACGCCCGGCGGCCCGAACAGCAGGAGCTTCTCTCCCATGTCACTCGCGGCGCTCCACGACCAAAGCGCGGCTGGGTGGGACGGCGTCGCCGCGCCACCCGGCGGGAGTATGGGGACACGCAGAGGCGCCCTTGGGCGATCGCTTCAACTTCGTCCTCCGCGGCGCCGGGCGGTCCCCCCATCAGGATGTCGCCGCACCCGTGACGCGGGTGCCGCGGCCCCGGATCCTCGGGCCACGCGGGCCGGTGAAGCCCTCGTAGTTACGGGTGATGAGGTGCGACTCGATCTGCTGGACCGTGTCCAGCGCCACTCCGACCACGATCATGAGGCCCGTTCCGCCGAAGTAGAACGGCACCTTCAGCTTCTCGTGCAGCAGGGACGGCAGAACGCAGATGGTGGCGATGTAGCAAGCGCCCCCGAACGTGATGCGGGTCAGCACCTTGTCGATGTACGCGGCGGTGGCCTTGCCGGGCCGAATCCCCGGTACGAACCCGCCGTACTTCTTCATGTTGTCGGCCACGTCCACCGGGTTGAAGGTGACGGCCGTGTAGAAGTAGCAGAAGAAGAAGATGAGCCCGACGTAAAGGACGTTGTACCGCCAGTCGCCCGGGTGCAGCGCCTCGGAGATCCGGTTCATCCAGGGCGCCTGGACGAACGACGCGATCTGCTGCGGGAACATCAGGATCGACGATGCGAAGATGGGCGGGATGACGCCGGCCGTGTTCACCTTCAGCGGCAGGTGGGTGGTCTGCCCGCCGAACATCTTGCGCCCCACCAGCCGCTTCGCGTACTGGACAGGGATCTTTCGCTGGCCGCGTTCGAAGAAGATGATGGCCGCCACCACCAGGACGATGACCAGGCCTATCACGGCCAGGTCGAACGCCGTGATGTCGCCGGTCCGCGCCTTCGAGAACATGCGGGTCGCCGCGTCCGGCATGTCGGTGACGATGCCGGCGAAGATGATGAGCGAGATGCCGTTGCCTATGCCTCGCTCGGTGATCTGCTCCCCCAGCCACATGATGAAGGCCGTGCCGGTGGTCAGCGAGATCATCGTCATGATCCGGAAGCCGATGCCCGGATCGATGACGACCTGCCCGAACTGCGCGTAGGCGCGGTTGTTCCCCTCCAGCCAGCGGGCGATGAAGAACGACTGGATCAACGACAGGATCACGCAGCCGTAGCGCGTGTACTGGTTGAGCCGCCGCTGGCCCATCTGCCCTTCCTTCTGGATCTGCTCCAGCTTGGGCACGACCACGGTGAGGAGCTGCAAAATGATGGACGCGCTGATGTACGGCATGATGCCGAGCGCGAAGATCGACATCTGCTCGAGCGCGCCGCCCGAGAACATGTTGAACAGACCCAGGAAGCTCCCGGAGCCCTGGTTCACGATCTTGGCCATGATCGCCCGGTTGACGCCGGGCGTGGTCACGAAGGCGCCGATCCGGTAGACGGCCAGCAGCGTCAGCGTATAGAGGATCCGCTTCCGCAGCTCCGGAATCTTGCCGATGTTGCCGAATCCGGACGCCATGGTCAGCCGCCCGCCGCGGCCGGCGCCGCCTTGGCCCTGGCTTTGACGGTCTCGATGACCTCGACCACCCCGCCTGCCTTCTCGATCTTCTCCTTGGCCGAAGCCGAGAACTTGGCCGCCTTGACGGTGATCTTCTTGGTCAGGTCGCCGTCTCCCAGGATCTTCACGGCCTTCTCGCGGCGCGGGACCATGCCGGCCGCCTGCAGCGCCGCCAGATCCACCGTGCCTCCTTCGAAGCGCGCGTCGAGATCGCCCACGTTCACCGCGAAGACCTCCACGCGGAACGGGTTCTTGAAGCCCTTCTTCGGGAAGCGCCGCTGCATCGGCATCTGACCGCCCTCGAAGCCGAGTCGCGCGCCGTGGTGGCCGGTGCGGGCCTTCTGGCCCTTGACGCCTTTGCCGGACTGCTCGCCGGTGCCCGACCCAGGGCCGCGGCCGATGCGCTTCCGGTTGCGGGTGGCGCCCTTCGGGCCCTTCAGAGTGTGCAGCGTGGTTCCCATCGTGGTTCTCGCTCTCGCTCGCTCGGTGTGGTGATGTGACGGGCTACTCGGCCGCGTCGACCCGCACGAGGTGCGACACCTCGCGGATCATGCCGCGCACCGAAAGGTTGTCCGGAAGAATCGACGTTTGCCACATCCGGTGCAGGCCCAGCGCCCGAATGGTCCGCTTGTGCGGCTCGGGGCGGTTGATCCCGCTGCGGATGAGGGTGACTTTCAGCTTCTTGGCCATGGGGATGATTCCTCTTTGCCTGGGGCTCGAAGGGCGCGCGTGACTTACGCGCGAATTTCTTCCAACGTCTTGCCGCGCGCGCTGGCGAAGTCCTCGGCGCTCCGCAGCTGCTCGAGCGCGTCGACCGTGGCCCGAATGACGTTGTGGGGGTTCGACGTGCCGATGCACTTGGTCAGGATGTCCTGAACCCCGGCTACCTCGAGCAGGGGTCGCACGGCGCCGCCCGCGATGACGCCAGTACCGGCGCTGGCCGGACGCAACAGCACCGAGCCCGAGCCAAAGTGGCCCTGGACGTCGTGCGGGATGGTCCCGCCCACCAGCGGAATCTTGAAGATGTTCTTCTTGGCCTGCTCGGTCCCCTTGCGGATCGCCTCCGGGACCTCGTTGGCCTTGCCCAGGCCGGCCCCGACGTACCCCCGCTGGTCACCCACCACCACGAGCGCCGAGAACGAGAACCGCCGGCCGCCCTTCACGACCTTCGCCACGCGGTTGATGAACACCACGTTGTCGACCAGCTCGCCAATGTCTTCGAAATTGATTGCCATTCAGATGTTCTCTCGTGTGCGTGCGTTCTAGAACTTCAAACCGGCTTCGCGGGCACCGTCGGCCAGGGCCGAGATGCGGCCGTGATACTTGTAGCCCGCGCGATCGAAGACCACCTTGTCGATGCCCTTCTCCAGGCACTTCTTGGCGATAGCGGCACCCACCTGCTTGGCCCGCTCCTTCTTGGGAGCCTTCGCCGTGGCGGCCCGCAGCGCCTCCTCGATGTCGGCGGCCGACACCAGCGTCTTCTGATCGAGGTCGTCGATCACCTGCGCGTAAATGTGACGCGTGCTGCGGAACACCGCCAGCCGCGGGCGCTCGCTGGTGCCGTTCACCCGCTTGCGCAGCGAGCGATGACGCTTCTTCCGACTTTCCTTCTTGTTCAGCATGTCCGTGCTCCCGTGACCTCGTGCCGGCGCGGCTAGCCGCCGCTGGTGGCGCCGGCCTTACCGACCTTGCGCTGAATGACCTCTTCTACGTACTTCACGCCCTTGCCCTTGTACGGCTCGGGCGGGCGCAGCTCGCGGACCTTGGCCGCGGTCTGGCCCAGCAGATCACGGTCGGCGGCCGACAGGATCAGCCGGTTCTTGTCCACCTTGGCGCCCACGCCCTTCGGCAGCTTGAAGACCACCGGGTGCGAGTAACCGAGCGCCATGGTGACCGTGTCGCCGGCGACCTCGGCGCGGTAACCGACGCCGTTGATCTCCAGCTCGCGGGTCCAGCCGTCGGTCACGCCCTTGACCATGTTGGCCAGGTGAGCGCGCATCAGACCGTGCTTGGCGCGGTTCTCGCGCGAGTCGTCGGCCCGCTCGACGACCACCTTGGACGGGTCGATCTTCAGGGACACCCC
>Ga0068859_100004233_pt1 | contig 14651 bp, 12 predicted proteins | sample KBSSwiS22_FD_66585 | JGI IMG/M metagenome (GOLD analysis project Ga0068859, IMG submission 66585) | Switchgrass rhizosphere microbial communities from Kellogg Biological Station, Michigan, USA - KBS Switchgrass S2-2 | ecosystem: Host-associated > Plants > Roots > Rhizosphere > Soil ...
ACCACCGCGCCGCGGTCGAGGCCCACCCCCGCCATCCACTCCAGCGTCTTCTGCACCTCGGGCAAGCTCTTGCAGCTCTCGCCCGGAGCCAGGTCGAAGCGATGGAGCTTCACGCCCGACAGACGCGCCGCCAGCGCGTCGACGAGCGGCGCCACCCGCGGTGACCGCCGGGCGACGTTGGCGTCGACCAGCACCGCCACGCCGCTGGTCGAACCGATGGCCGTCGCCAGGGCCTCGGCCACCTCGGCGGGCTCGAATTGGCCGATGCGGACCTCGTAGGCGCGCTCGCCGAGCGGCACCGGGATCGTGATCATGGGGTCCGCTGCTCTAGCACCCGGAGGACCTCGGCGGCAACCTGCTCCGGGACGCGGCCGTCGGTCTGGACCCGAGCGTGCGCGCGCGCGTAGAAGGGCTCGCGAGCGCGCTGCAGCTCGATCACGGTCGCCCGCGGGTCGGCGGCGTTGGCCAGCACCGGCCGCGACGCCCGAGGGCCCGCCCGGCGCAGGACCTCGTCGGGGCTGACCTCCAGGGTCACCACCACGCCCGCCGCCAGCATCGCCGCCAGGTTCTCCTCGCGGCAGGCGGCGCCGCCCCCGGTGGCCACGACCGTCCGGCGAATCTCGGCCGAAGCCCGCACCGCCTCGGACTCCCGCAGCCGGAAGCCCGCCTCGCCCTCGGCCGCGAAGATCTCCGGGATGGTCTTGCCGGCGGCGGCGGCGATCAGCTCGTCGAGGTCGCGGAACTCCCAGCCCAGGCGCTCCGCGACGAGGCGCCCGACCGTGCTCTTGCCCGAGGCCATGAACCCGACCAGAAAGAGCGGCCGGTCGGCTGACGCGAGGTCGTTCACGGAAGGGAGTCTACTCGTCCGCCACGACCCGCGGACGAGGACGAGTTCGGGCTACCGGCCGGAGCCGCCGTCGGCGCGCAGAGGCTCGGCGTTGCGGTTCGAGATGCGGGGCGTGATGAAGACCAGGAACTCGGTCCGGTCGTCGGCCTCGACCCGGTGCCGGAAGAAGAACCCCAGGATGGGCAGATCCGCGAAGAACGGCACCTTGTCGAAGCGCAGCGTCGAGCTCCGCTGATAGATGCCGCCGATGACCGCCGTGTCGCCGTCCTTCACCAGCATGACGGTCTTCGCCTCCTTCTTGAGGATGGTCGGATCGCCGCGGGCGCCGGTGTGGGCGAAGTCGGGCTCGTTGCGCGTCACGTGGACGTTCATGATGACGGTGCCGTCGTTGGTGACGTGCGGCTTGACGGTCAGGTTCAGCTTGGCGTCCACGAACACCGTCTGGATGCCCTGGGCGCTGATGATCGAGATCGGGATCGACACGCCCTGCTCGATGGCCGCCTCGATGTTGTCCATGGTCGAGATGCGCGGCGACGACAGGATGCGGATCTGTCCGGTCGACTCCATGGCCGACAGGCGCAGGTTCAGGTTGAACGCGCCGCCCAGCGAGCCGAGCACCAGGCCCAGCGCGCCACCGCTGTCGGTCGCGACCTTGGCCGGCAGGTTGACGGCGTAGTTGGGGCTGGCCGTGCCGAGGCCCAGCAGGCCGGCGGTGGGCGCCGTCGTGTCGGTGGTCGCGCCGCCCCCGACGGCGACGTTGCCAGGGAAGGAAAGCCCGGTCGACGTGCCGTGGGCGCGGTCGGCGAACGCCGAGCCGCCCCACTGCACGCCGATCTCGCGCGCGAAGTTGGAGTTGGCCTCGACGATGCGCGCCTCGATCACCACCTGCGACGTCTGCGAGTCGAGGTTGCGGACCAGATCCTCGATCATGTTCAAGTTGCCGCTCAAGTCCGAGACGATGAGCTGGTTGGTGCGCTCGTCGACCGAGATGCGCCCGCGCGGCGACAGCAGATCGTGCGCGCGATCGATCAGGGTCTTGGCCTCGGCGTAGCTGACGGCGATGATGCGCGTCTCGGTGGGCGCCACGTCGGCGAGCTGCTTCTGGCGGGCGATCTCCTGCTCGAGCTCCTTCTCCAGGGTGACGAGCGGCGCCACCCGGATCAGGTTGCCCTCGCGCACCTGGCCGAGCAGCTTCGAGCGCAGGATGACGTCGAGCGCCTGGTCCCACGGGACGTTGCGCATCTTGATGGTCACCTCGCCCTTCACGTCGTCGGAGGTGATGATGTTGACCTTCCCGACGTCGGAGAGCAGCCGCAGGATGTTGTGGATGTCGGCGCCCTTGAAGTCGAGATCGATGCGCCGGCCGGAGTAGCGCCGGCGCGCCGAACGCCCGGCCGAATAGCCGTAGCCGGAGGCGGGCGGCCCACCGGCCCCCGCTCCGGCTTCGCCGCCGCCAGGCCGCCCTTGACCTGCGCCCGCGCTGCCGCCGGGGCCCGCGTCGGTGCGCGGGTTCGAGGTGGTGATCTTGGTCTCGCTCCTGGGCTCGCCCTTGCCCGCCGGAACCGGCTGGACCGTCAGGCCCTTCTCGGGCGGCGTTGGCGACACACCCGAGACGTCCTGGGTCGCGGCGGCGCGGGCCCCCGCCGCCAGCAGAAGGCAACCGAGGCTCGCGAGGCTCGCCGTCGCCACCAAGGCGCGCGCGCGGACACGGACATGGCTGGCGCGGCGGGGCCACCTCCGGACGCCGGGACCGACGGCGACGACGGGCTTTGGGGACGGCATGCTCATGGGCCTTCTTCCGGGTTGACCAGGATGGCTTTCTCGACGACGCGCGGCTCGCCCGAGCCCGGTGTCTCGGTGACCTCGACGATCACGCGATCGGACAGGATCTTGGCGATGCGCGCGCCGCTGCGGGACAGGAAGTCGCCGCGCTTGACGGCCTGGCCGTAGCCGGAGGCGTCGCGAAACATGGCCCGCGGCGTGTCGCCGCCGGTGACCACCGCGATGAGGGTGAGCTCTTCGATCCCCACCTTCTCGAACGCCGACGGCACCTTCTTGCTCTCGATGGGCGCCACCTTCTCGACGAACACACGCAGGTAGGGGTGGAAGGGATCGCGGTTCATCTCCTCGTTCTCGACGAAGTCCTCGTCGTGCAGCACCTTGTGGCGGAGGGCCGCCAGCCGGTTGGCCAGCGCGTCCGCCGGGCTCGCGGCGCCCGACGAGCCCGCCGCGCCGGCCGAGCCCGCCAGCGGCAGCGCCACGACGGTGGGCGACGGCACCGCCGCCTCGAGCGCCCGCGCCACCCTGACCCCGAGCCCCATCGCCACTACGGCCAAGAGGACGACGGCCGCCAAGCGCGACCCATTCGATCGGGACCACCAGCGTTTCATCGGGGAGTTCCTGAGGTGGGGCCGCCCGCGGCGACGGCGGTCTTGTCGTTGAATCGGAAGGTCGCCGCGACGAACTTCGCGCGCAGCTTGGGCGGCGCGGAGCCCTGGAGGTCGATCGCCATCTGGCCCATCGGCCGATCCTTCTCGATGGCCAGCGAGAGGTTCTCGATGTTGACGATCCGCTGCAGCTCGCTCACGTTGCGAAAGAAGCGCGCGATCTGGTGAAAGGTCCCGCGGACCTCCATCTTGACCGGGATGCGCAGGTACAGGTCCTGGGGCGCCTCTGCGCCGATCGACACGTTCAACAGCTCCAGCCCCACGAGCTCGGCCTGCTCTTGTACGCTGGCAAGGAAAGTGGGGATCTCGGCGCGCTTCGGCAGAGCCCGCAGCAGATCGCGCTGCTCCTCCTCCAGGGTGCGCAGCTCCGAGCGAAAGCCCAGGTATTCGCTGCGCTGGCGCTGGTATCCCGCGATCTCCATCTGGAGCTCGCTCTGCTGGGCGCGCGCCGACTGCGCGCGCGCGGCGACGTCCGAATAGAAGAACTGATAGTCGACCAGCGCGAAGAGGCCGATGAGCCCGAGCGTCACGGCCACCTTCTGGGCGCCCGTCAGCTTGCGCAGCTTGCGAAGCAGCTCGTCCATCAGTAGACCACCCGCGCGCTGAGGTTGAACGACACCCGCTTGGCTCCCGCGGCCACCGTGCCGTCGCCGATCTGGGAGGTCGACTCGGGCGTCACCTCCGCGAAGAACACCGACAGCTGCAGGCGCTTGAGCAGCTCGGCCACGTCCTCGTTGGTCCGCGCCGCGCCCTGGATGTGGACCTTGCGGTCAGCCTCTTCGAAGCTCTCCAGCCAAAGGCGGTGCGAATCCCAGGCCGGGTTGAAGCCCACGTTGGGATCGCGGCGCACGTGCTCCTCGTAGGTCGTGCGGTCGAAGGTGGGGCCCTTGCGTCCCGTCAGCACCTCGGACAGCTCGCGCATGACGAAGACCGGCCCGGTCCGCCCCGACTTCAGCGCGTCGATGGTCTTCTGCTGCTTGAGCAGTCCCGTGCGCTCGGCCTTCACCTTCTCGAAGTCGCCCAGCTCGCCCTTCATCCGATCGATGTCGTCGCGCAAGGCGTTGTTGGCCCGAACCGCCTGATTCGCCTCGGCGGTGGCGCCCATGGTGACGAAGGCCATCCCCCCCACGGCCATCACCACCGCCGCCGCCATGACCACGAGGGCCCGATCGCCCGGAGCGAGGCGGCGCGACCGGCGCGCGCGGATCAGGTTGATGTGCATCATGGGTCACCGTCCCCGGGGCGCCGCAGGGCCAGGCCGAAGGCCACGGCCGCCTCGGCGGCGTGCGCAGTGACGAAGGCAGGCTCCAGCTTGGCGGCGTCGACCGTCGTGCGCCTGAAAGGATCCATGATCTCGACCGGCGCCTTCGACCGCTGCTCGAACTGGCGGCACAGGGCGCCGAGGTGCACCGAGCCGCCCGAGAGCAGCATGCGGGTCAGCTCGACGTCGGGGGCCGTCGCCAGGAAGAAGTCGATCGAGCGCTGGATCTTGGCCGCCGTCGACTCGGCCACCTCGTCGATGATCGTGTCGAGCCCGTCGGGGACCGATTCGCCGCCGGCGGCGTCGCTGCTGGCGATCTTGAAGTGCTCGGCGTCGTCGAGGCTCACCTCCAGGCGGCGGTGAATCTCGTCGGTGAAGGCGGCGCCCCCCACGGCGACGTCGCGGACGAACACGCTGGTGCCGCCGCTGACCACGTTGACGTGGGTGACGGCGTTGCCGACATGAACCAGGGCCACGGCGCCCGCGCGGCCGGCCTGATCGTCATCCCCGTAAGCCGACTCGAACGCGTTCTGCACGCTGAAGGCGGCCACGTCGAGCACGGCCGGCCTCAGCTTGGCGTCGCGGATGACCTGCAGGTACTCCGAGATCATCTCCTTCTTGGCCGCCACCAGGATGATGTCGAGCTGGGTCGGATCGCTCCTGCTGGGAGTGGCCTGGTAGTCGAGGTCGACCTCGTCGCGCTTGAACGGGATGTGCTGCTCAGCCTCGACCGGGATCCGCTCGGCGATCTGCTCGCGCCCCATGATGGGCATCTGGATCTTCTTCACGATCACGGAGTGACCCGAGATGGCGGTGGCCACCGGCCGGCTGCCGAGCCCCAGCGCGGCCTTCAGCCGGGCGATCGCCTCGACCACGGCCGGGCGATCCATCACGGCTCCGTCGACGACAGCGCGCGCAGGCAGATACTCGATACCAAAATGCACAAGACGCGAGCCACGGCGGCTCTGCTCGAGCACCACCGCCTTGATCGCGCTCGAGCCGATGTCGAGGCCCACGCAAGGGCTAGCCACGGGACACCTCGCGCCAAACGCGTGGCGCCCGCCTCTTTCCCGCGCGGCCAGGGGCCGCGCGCGGCTCACCCGGGCGAGCGAGCGGGCGGACCGCCCGGAGGCGAGTCGGTGTCGTCCTTGGCCTTCGATCCAGCTCCACGCTTTACTGAATCGACTTCTATGGCGTAATCCTTGATCTTATAGAGCAACGCTCGGTGACTTATTTCGAGGAGCTCGGCCGCCCGGACCCGGTTGCCCCTGGTCTTGGCGAGCGCCCGCCGGATCAGATGGCCCTCGATCTCCAAAACCGCCCGCTTGATCGAGAGGTCCCCCGCCCCCCCTGACGCAGGATCCCCGACAGCCACCGGGATCCCCGCCGAGGCGCCCACATCCAGATCGGGGGCGACCGCGGCGCGCAGCTTGTCAGGCAGGCTGTTCACGTCGACGCGGTCGTCCGCGCACAGCACCGCCGCCCGTTCGAGCGTGTTCTCGAGCTCGCGGGCGTTCCCCGGCCAGGCGTAGGCCACGAGCATCCGCATCGCCTCGGGATCGATGGTCCGCGGCGGCAGCCCCAGGCGCGCGCAGGCCCGCGCCAGAAAGTGCGTCGCCAGTCGCGGAATGTCGTCGCGCCGCGCGCGCAAGGGCGGGATCTGCAGCTCGAGCCCGGCCAGCCGGTAGTAGAAGTCCTCACGGAATCGTCGGGCCCGAACCTCGCCGGCCAGGTCGCGGGCGCTGGCCGCCAGGACGCGGACCCGGACCTTCACGTCGTCGGTCGCCCCCACCCGCCTGACCATCCCGTCCTGCAGCACGCGCAGCAGCTTGGCCTGCAGGCCCAGCGGCAAGTCCGCGATCTCGTCGAGGAACAGCGTGCCCCCGTCGGCCACCTCGAACAGGCCGCGCTTGTCGCGGACGGCGTCGGTGAAGGCGCCCCGCTCGTGCCCGAACAGCTCCGACTCGATCAGGCCCGCCGGGATCGCCCCGCAGTTGACCGGCACGAAGGGGCCGGCCTTCCAGGGCGACAGGTCGTGCAGCGCGCGCGCGATCAGCTCCTTGCCGGTGCCGGACTCACCGCCGATGAGCACCGCCGACGAGACCGGAGCGAAGCGTCGCACCCGGTCTCGCAGGGCGACGACCCCCGCCGTCTCGCCGACGAAGCGCTCCAGAGCCCGCTCGGGCACGGCCCCGCCGTCCGCGCCGCGAGCCGCGGGAGACTCGGCCGGGAAGGCCACGGCCTCGATGCGCCCGCCCTGAGCGCGGGTGAACGTGAGTCGCGCGTCGACCTTGCGCAAGGCCAGCGCGAGCGCGTCGAGGAGGCCCGCCGAAGGGGGGACGAAGTCGGCCGCGCCAGCTCGCATCGCGTCCCAGCCCGCCCGCGCGTCGGACACGAGCGCCACCACGCCGGCCGACGCCGGCCGGCTCGCGCGCAGCACCTGGCCCAGCTCGACGGTCGCGCCCGCGCCAACCACCACGGCGCGCAGCTCGCCCTGCGCCAGCACGGCCGTGATCGCGGAGGCGGCAGCCACTCCGTCGGCCTCGATCTGACGCTGCCGCAAGGCGAGGAGCAGGTCTTTTCGGGCCGTTTCGTCGGGTTCGACAACCAGTACGCGGTGCATGTGATCGACCGACTTCCCTCGGCCAGAACAGCCCGAGCCTAGCACGCCCTCAACACCCGCCCAGGCATCAATCGGGGCTCCACATCCCATGGTCGAGCGACTTCTCTACTGGAAGCTGCACGAATCGGCGCAGGTGCCGGTGGGCGTCTTGCCCGTCATGAGCTGGTAGTGGTTCGTGATCTGCGCCTGAGTGAGCCGCTTGTCGTAGATCGCGAGCTTGCCGATCGCGCCTTGGAACCACGCATCCATCGCCATGGTGCCGACGTTCACGGGACTGTCATTGGCCTTCGGGACCACCTGGTACTGGCTGAAGCAGCCGGTCTGGCCGTGGCGTGATTGGTTCCAGGGAATCGCGTTGACCCAGATGTCGATCGAGCCGGGATACTGCGCGGCGTTCTGACACGTCGCGGGCTGGGTCAGCGTCGTGTACTCGCCAACGACGTGGTACCACTGGCCGGTCTGAATCAGGCCGCACATCGGCTGCCAGTCGGCGCCGGCGCCGAGGCCGGCGCTCGGATTGAATACGTACGCCGAGAACCGATTGCAGCGGTTCTGCGAGTTCGTCGTGTCGTAAAGCCGCGCCTCCCACTCGCACGTGGGACCGTAGTCCTGGCATTTGCCCAGCCAATCGACGTAACCGTCGCTGTCGTTCGGGAACTGCAGCACGTCGGGCCGGATCCACGCCTCCCACGTCAGCGTGTGCGTGGTCGGGATCGAGAACGCGGGGTTCGACGGGATGCTCATGTATTGGCTCGATCCGTTGAAGTCGGCCGCTTGATCGCCGTTTGGCATGCTGACGAGCAGCGGCGTCCCACGGTAGGTGCCGACGCTGGCGCGGCCGCTCAGCTCGGGCTCTGTCTCCGGCGCGCGGTTCATCGCCCAGAAACCAACGGGCCCATCGGCGAGCACCGCCTGGTCGTAAGCGCTCGCGCTGCTCGCGCCGCCCGATCCGCCGCCGCCCCTGCCCGATTCGCCGCGACCGCCCAATCCGCCGCCCGGACCACCACCACCACCACCGCCGCCCGAGCGGTCACCGCCCGAGCCGGCCCCCGAGCCGCCTTGCGCCGTCCCTGCGGCACCGCCGGTCGTCGACTCACCTTTCGACCCTCCCTTCGACCCTCCGCCGGTCCCCGCGATCGGGGCGCTTCCCGCGGCCCCCCCGGCACCGGCCGGCGCGCCGGCATGCCCCGCAGCCCCCGCGTTCCCCGCCGGTCCACCATTCCCCCCTGCCGTCGTCCCCCCCGTACCGCCGCCGTCGGTGGGACGGCCGCCGCGCCCGCCGCCACATTGGACCAGCCATGGCACGGTCAGCGAGAGCACAAGGGCGGCGAAGAGACGCCGTGGTGACGACATCGCCCGATATGAGCCACGACCGCCGCGATCCGGGCCACCGAGGACGCGAAGCTCCCTTCGCGAGATCAAGTTTTTTGCCTGGTCTGCGGGCCCGCGTTCTACTGCTGCCATGAGCCACGAAATCGAACGGGCCACGGTGGAATGTAACGTGTGCGGCGCGCGCGTGGTGGAGCTGCGCCGGGGGCGCTGCTGGGGCTGCTACACCCGCTGGGGCGAGTCGCGCCCGGTCGGGCTCGGTGCGTCGTGCGCGATCTGCGACGAGCGCCGGCGCGGCGAGCTCCGGCTGCTCGAGCTGCATGGACGATCGCATCCTTTCTGCCATAGCTGCGCCGGTAAGATTGCGCGGCTCGAGGCCGTGCCGGCGACCGTCGTGGCGATCCGCCAGCTCCTGTCGCGCGAACGCCGCGAGACCGACCGTCGAGGAGGCGCCGACGATCCCCGCATCTTCCCGCGCGAACGTCGGGTCGGCGAGCGGCGCGCGCCGGAGCGTTCGGAATCCGACGAAGGAACGAATCCCCACATCGCACTCCGCGACTTCGAGGACATCGTGATCGAGATCGAGGATTCACAGATCGAGGTCGTCGAGCAGACCGCCGTGCGGCCCGCGCCGCAGCGACCACCAGAGCGACCACCGGAGCAGCCGCCAGAGCACCGATGACCCGTGACGGGGGTGGACGAGCGCGCGCCGGTCTGATCGCGCTGGCGCTGGTCGTCGCCCTGTCGGTGATGGGCGCCGCGAGAGTGGCGCGCGCCGACGAGGCCCAGCTCCTGGTGTTCGAGGCCGCGTCGCTCAAAGACGCCTTCGCGAAGCTCGCTCAGCGGTTCGAGAAGGAGCACCCCGGCGTCAAGGTCGTCGCGAACGCCGCCGGAACGCAGGAGTTGCGCGCTCAGATCGAGCACGGAGCGGCGGCGGACGTGTTCGCCTCCGCCGATCACAAGCACATGGACGCGCTGGCGGCCGAGGGTCTGGTCGTCTCACCCAGCATTTTCACCTGCAACGAGCCCGTGGTGGTGGTGCGCAAGGGCATGAGCCCTCCCATCCAGTCCTGGGCGGATCTGGCGCGCGCCGAACGGATCGTGGTCGGCACCCCGGAGGTGCCGATCGGCGCCTACACGCTCCAGATCCTCCAGAAGGCCACGAAGAGTGAGGGCGCCGACTTTCCACGGCGGGTGCAAGCCAAGGTCGCCTCCCGCGAGCTGAACGTCCGCCAGATCCTGGCCAAGGTCGCCCTCGGCGAGGCGGACGCCGGAATCGTGTACCGCAGCGATGCGGTCAGCGCGGCGGGCAAGGTCCAGGTGGTCGCCATCCCACCCGAATCGAACGTCACCGCCGAATACCCCATCGCCGTCGTGAGGAAGGCGGCGCGCCCGGCCCTGGCGAAGCAGTGGGTCGATCTGGTGAAGTCTCCGGCGGGCACGCAGATCCTGGGAGAGGCGGGCTTCATCCCCTGCCCCAAGCGCTGACGGCGCGCCACGGGACGCGCGCAGGAGTCCGAAGCACCGAAGCGAAAAGACCACGCCCGCTGTGCCGAGGAGGACCAGCACGGGGCGCCAACGCCGGACGTGAACGAAGAATCGAGGCGGCCCCTGCCAAAACGTGCCGCACAGAGTGCTGGTCGCTTACTTGCTACCATCGCCGGGGGAGCCGCAAAATAGATGCGTGCGTCGACCCGTCCCATCCGCAGAGGAGATTTCATGAAGCGGTCCACTTGGTTGCTCTCGGGGTTCCTGGGCGTCGTGGCCCTGGGGAGCGTCGGCTGTGTCGTTCGTGCCCGGCCTGCCGTCGTGGTGGCGCCCGATCCGGGGCCGCCGCCACCCCCTCCTCCGGAGGCCCCGCCGCCCGAGATCATCGATTACGGCCCCACGTACCCGACGGTGCCGCCGCCCGCGCCCATCGCCGAATACCGGCCCCCGCCTCCCGGATACGGCTACTACTGGGTGGACGGATACTGGGACTGGACCGGCTACGACTGGGCCTGGACCAACGGCTACTGGACCCCGCAGCGGGTCGGCTACGTCTACGTGCGCCCGCGGTACGTCTTCGAAGGCAACCACTGGGTGTATCACCGCTCGTTCTGGGAAGGGCCGAATCATCATCGCGACTACACCTGGGGTCGCCCGGCGCCCGCTCCTCGCGGCGAGCCCCCACGCACGGTCTACGGCCGCCCGGGGTACGCGCCGCCTCCGCCACCGCCCTCCCGGCCCGGCTTCCAGCCCGCGCCGCCGCCGCCGGGACAACCGGCGCGCCCCGGGTTCCAGCCGCCGCCTTCCCAGCCGGGGCGCCCGGCCTACCAGCCGCCGCCTTCCCAGCCGGGGCGGCCGGCCTACCAGCCGCCGCCTTCTCAGCCGGGGCGGCCGGCCTACCAGCCGCCGCCGCCAAACCCGCCCGGACCGCCTGGGCGCCCGGGCATGCAACCCGGCCCCACGCCGCCAGGACAGCCCCCGCATCCGGGCTTTCAACCGCCGCCCGCTCAGCCCGCACGTCCTGGGTTCCAGCCGCCGCCGGGACAGCCGGCGCGGCCCGGATTCCAGCCGGCGCCCACATCGCCCGGGCAGCCCGCGCGCCCGGCATACCAGCCGCCGCCCGCTCAACCCGCGCGGCCCGGATTCACCCCGGCCCCGGCTCAGCCCGCCCGTCCGGCCTTCCAGCCCCCGCCACGCCCGCCCGGCTCGCCGAATACCGCCGTCCCGGGAGGTAACCGCCCCGGCCCGACCCCCGTTCAGAACGGCGGCGGCCTCCGCCGCGGAAAGCCCCCCGGCACGCCGTAACGAACCTGCGGCGCTCGCCGAGGAGCCGTCGGGGTCAGCGCGGCGGGAACGTGCCCGCCGCGCGCCGGAGCACGAGGTGAGCGGCGGCGACGTCGAAGTGGGCGCGCGCCACGGCGTCCTCCGCGCTCACCAGCGCGTCCTGCGCCGTGAGGAGGTCGATCTGCGTGGCGGTGCCGGCCTCATACTGAGTCCGCGTCAGCTCCAGCGTCTCGCGGGCCAGCACCACCGATCGCTCGGCCGTGCGTTGCGCCTCGATCTTGGTGGCGAGCGAGTCCTTCCCGTTGGCGAGATCGTCGCGGATCGTGTCTTCGAGGACGGCGGCGCGAGCCGTGGCTTCGGCCAGACGGGCGGCTTGCAAGTGGCGTTGCGAGTCGCGAACGCCTCCGTCGAACAACACCCAGTCCAACGACGCCCCGGCGGCCCAGGCGTGGTGCTCTCCGGCGAAGTTCTGGTAGTTGAACCAGCGCGCGTTCGCGAACCCCGAGATCGACGGCGCCCATCGCCACGCGTAGGCGGCGCGCGAGGAGTCGGCTTCCCGTTGCGACGCCTGCAGGGCGCGGAACTCGGGACGAAGCTTCAGCACCAGGCTCAAGTCGTCGCCGGGGAGAGGCTCCGCGGGGATGCTGGGTGGCACCACCTCGAAAGGTTCATTGAAGCCGATCAGCGTCGCGAGGGATCGGTACGATTCCCGCCGTGCCAGCTCGGCCTCACGCTTGGCCTGCACGGCGCGCAGGACGGCGATCTCCGCGCGATCGACGTCCACCTTCGTCACGGCCCCCGCGGCGAACCGCGTCCGCGCGATATCCAGCGTCGCCTTCGAGACCGAGATACTCGAATCGCGAACCGTCATGACCTCGTCGGTGATCGCAGCCGTCAGGAAGGCCTGGGCCACCCCGAAGAGCGTCTGATCCTCCGCGCTCCGCAGGCCCTCCGCGGCCCCTTCGGCGCCGGCCTTGGCCGCGTTCAGCCCTGGATAGGCCGCGGGAGCGAAGAGCAAGGTCGACAACGACGCCCCGACGTCCAGCTGATCGACCTTCTGGATGTCGATGATGCCAGCCGTTGTCGGGAAGCTGAAGCCCCGGTTGTTGCGCGTGTATTTCCCCTGCGCAGAAAGGGTCGGAAACAGGACGTTCCACGCTTGCTCGACGGCGGTCTCCGCTTGCGCGAGCCGGGCCCGTTCGACCGCCAGGCTGCGATTGCCCTTCTTCGCAAGAGCCAGGGCCTTCTCCAGCGTCAGCTCGTGGACCGCGGAGCTACGCGCGGTCGGACGATCGTCTGCTTCCTGCTCGGCCGCTCGGACGACGGATGGAGCCGCCAGCGAGCTGGCGACCATCCCCACGGCGCCCGCCACCCCTCCCGCGAACTTGGCTCTCGTGCTGATCCACGGCGCGCGGGCCCGCTGAATGGCCCCGTTCGGCTCCGCGCCCTTCGGCGCCATCGGTCTCGGTCTCGGCATGATTGGTCTCTTCGGTTCAGGTCGTCAAAAGGACGCGGTCGCGGACGGCGCGTGCGCCCGGTTCAGGTCGCGGCTTGGGGACCGGCTGGGTGGCGGCGCGAATCCGTCGCCGCGGCGATCCCGTCGTGGTCGTCCGGGCGGGGCATCACCTCGTCGGCGCCCATGTCGGCCGGCGTGTTCGGCTTCACGCCGAACAGACGCAGCACCGATCGCACCGCCTTGCCGGCCACCGACGAGACGTCGTCGAACAGGGTGTAGAAGATCGGCGTCGCCAGCAAGGTCAACAGCAGCGACAGGATCTGACCGCCCACCACCGGCCCGGCGGTCGCCTTGTTGAACTCGGAGCCGATGCCCTTCGAGAACACGAGAGGCAACATGCCGGCCACGAACGCCGCCGTCGTCATGAGGATGGGCCGCAGCCGGTCGCGGTTGCCGCGCAGGATGGCGTCCCGGCGCGACAGCCCGCGAGCGCGCAGCTGGTTGATGTGGTCGATCTGGAGGATGGCGTTCTTCTTGACCACCCCGAAGAGCACCAGGATCCCGAGGAACGTGAAGATGTCCAGGCCCTGGTGCAGGATCTTCAGAGAGATCAACGCGAACGGCACCGTCAGCGGCAGCGCCAGCAAGATCGTGATCGGGTGCAGCCACGACTCGAACTGCGCCGCCAGGATCAGGTACATGAAGATGAACGCCATGCCGAACGCGATCATGAACGCGCCGCCCGTCCGCTTGATCTCCTTCGACTGACCGAACGCCGAGAACCGGTACTCGGCCGGCAGGTGCATCTCGGCCACCAGCTTCTCCAGAGCCGCGCCCACCTCGCCGTTGCCGACGCCGGGCGCGGTGTTGGCCAGGAAGGTCACCTGCCGCTGCCGCCCCAGCCGGTCGATCTTCGAGGGGCCTTCGGCGTGGATCAGGTCGACCACGTCCAGGAGCGGCACCGTCCCCAGCTTCGACGACGGCACGGTCAACTGCGCCAGGGCCTCGGGGTTGGAGCGATACGCCTCGTCCGCGCGCACCAGGATGTCGTACTCACGCCCCTGATCCTCGTAGCGCGACACCTTCACGCCGCCGATGAGCAGCTGCGCCGCCAGGCTGACGTCGAGCACGTTGACGCCCAGGTCGGCGGCTTTGCGGCGGTTCGGCATCGCCACCACCTCGGGGTTGCCCGCGACGAAGGTGGTGTCGACGTCGACGGCGCCGCGGACCTGCTTCAGCTTCTTCGTGATCTCGTCGGAGTACTGGGTCAGCTTGGCCAGATCGGGCCCCATCAGGGTGTACTGAACGGTCGCCGAGTTGAAGGTGCCGGCGCCGAACGCCGGGACCTGCGACACCGAGATGCGATACTCCTTGGGCTGGGTGGGGAGGATCTCGACGCGGGCCTTCTGTTGCAGCTGGTCCTGGGTCAGCGTGCGCTGATCAGGCGGAACCAGCCGCACGAAGACCGACGCCACGTTGGGCGTCTTCTGGAAGTTGTCGCCGATGGTCACCACCGTCTGCGAGACCTCGGGCCAGCTCCGCACCTGCCGCGCCATGCGCTCGGCGGACAGCATGGTCGCCGCCAGGCTGGTCCCCTCGGTCGTGCGCAGATCGATCTGGAACTGCGCCTCGTCGTTCTTGGGAAGGAAGCCACCCGGGATGCTCTTGGCCAGCGGCCCGATGGCCACCAGCGCCAGCAGGCACATCGCCACCACGATCCAGCGCCGCCACTTGTGCAGCACCCACCCGAGGATCGACATGTAGGCGCGCTCGATCGGCAGATAGAAGACGTCGGTCACCCGCTCGAGCAGCGGCTTGCGACGCTCGCCGCTGGGACGGGGATCCAGCCGGAGCCACCGCGAGGCGAGCATCGGCGTCAACGTGAACGCCACGAACAGCGAGATGGCGATGGAGAC
>Ga0068859_100004235_pt1 | contig 14649 bp, 14 predicted proteins | sample KBSSwiS22_FD_66585 | JGI IMG/M metagenome (GOLD analysis project Ga0068859, IMG submission 66585) | Switchgrass rhizosphere microbial communities from Kellogg Biological Station, Michigan, USA - KBS Switchgrass S2-2 | ecosystem: Host-associated > Plants > Roots > Rhizosphere > Soil ...
GCGCACGCGGACCTGGGCCGTGCCGTCGGCCACGGCCTTCCAGTCGACGTCGCCGGCCGACAGCACCTGGGGGTCGTCGCCGAAGCCCGACAGCAATTGGTAGCCGTGGGCGTTCAGGTAGCCGGGCCCCTGGCTCAGCACGTTGTGCGCGATCATCGTCCGCACGAGGTCGGGCGGCACGTTCCAATAAGGGTTGAGGGTCGCATAATGAATCGCGCTGGCGATCATCGGCGTCTGGCTGGTCGGCTTGCCGACGATGACCTTCATCGAATCGGCGATGCGGCCGTCGTCGACCATCCACAACCGGGCGCTGGCGGTATCGACCACGACGTAGCGGCCGCGCGCCGGGAAGGCCCGGACCCGGTCGAGACTCGCAATGACCCGCGGATCGGGCGGCGATCCGGTCGCCTGGAGCTGGCTGAACGCCGCGTCGCGCAGCCCCGCGTAGATCGGGTTCACGGCGACGGTCGAACCCAGGTAGGTTTCGGGCGAGCGGGCGGCCGCGGCGAGCTTCAGGATGTCGCTCGCGCTTTCGCGCCGCGGAGCGACCCATTGCTCGGCGTAGATCATGCCTGCCGCCGGGCGATGCAGCAGCTGGACATATTGGACCCAGCCGGTCGACAGCAGCCGGTCGGCCTCGAGCAGCGCGGAGGAGTCGCCGTTCTGCGCTCGGGCGATCAGCGCTTCGGCCTGGGCGGCGTAGGCGGGGCCGTCGTCCAGGCCTTCGGCCGCCGACCGCTTGAGGATCTGGATCAGCTCGCCCGCGGCGGGGCTGCCGGGCCCGTCGGCGAGCCAGAGCGGCGCCCCGCGCCGCGCCGCATAGAAGGCAGTGACGGCGGGATCGCCGAACATGGCGAAGGAGCGCGCGGCCGGTGGCGCCTCGGGCGTAGTGGCGGCCGCAGCGGGCACGCCAAGGGTCATCAGCGCCGCCCAGGCGGCGCCGGCAAGCAATCGTGTAACCACGTCAAATCCTTTGGGATTCAGAGTCTTGCCGTTACAACGAGTATTCGGGTCACAAGGTTCAGAATGAGTCACCGACGTTGGTAAACGGGTGTCCCGCGACGGGACCGGCCAGCGCGCCACGGCTCAGGACCCGATGTAGACCGGCGTCCCGACGCCGGTCGTCGTGAAGAGCTTCCTGGCGAAGGCCGAGGGCAGCCGGATGCAGCCGTGCGAGGCCGGATGACCCGGGTTGTAGCCGGCGTGCATGGCGATGCCGTACTGGTCGATGAACTGCGCAAACGGCATCGGCGCGTTGTCGTATTTCTTCGACCGATACATCAGCTGCTTGCCGCGGACCGCGAAAATGCCGGTCGGGGTATCGCGGCCCGGCTGGCCACTCGAAATGGTCGCGACGGCCATCAAAGTGTCGCCGCGATAGAGATAGGCCAGCTGGTCGGAGAGGCTGACGACGACGCGTTCGGGGCCCGCGCCTTCCGGCACGTCGCGCCACACATATTGCCCGGCCTTCAGGAATTTCGGGCCGAACGCGTCGATCATGTCGACCCGCGCCTGCGATGCCGCGTCGCCGGCTTCCATCTTGGCTTCGTAAGTTTCCAGCGCGAGGGCCGGCGTCGAGGACAGCGAGGTCGTCAGAACGCACGATCCCGTCAGCGCCAGCGCGAGGGCTAGCTGCTTCATTTTCAATACCTTGATTTTTCTGTTGACTTTTGTTGCGGGAATGCTCGGCACCCGAGTCGGGTTCCGTTTCTTGTTGCTGATGTAGTGACGCCGCGGGGCGCGCGGTACCGGCAAATCCCGGAAATCTGCCTCTCGTCAGGCGGGAATCCGGTGCTATGGAGCGGCCATGAAGCCGGGGGTCAAAACCGCCATCGCCGCCCTGGTCGCAGGCACCAGCGTCTTCGCTGTGCTGCGCTGGCTGCGATCCTCGCGGCAGCAAAGCTCAATCGAGGACGAACCGGCCGACAATCGGGTCGATGAAGCAGACGAGGAGTCGTTCCCGGCGAGCGACCCGCCGAGCTGGACGCTGGGCGACGAGCGCGACCGCTAGGCGCCGAGGATGTGACGCCAGGCCGGGTCGAGCAGATCCTGCTCCTCGGGATGCTTCTTGATGTAGGCGGCGAAGAACGGGCAGATCGGAATGACCTGGAGCCCGCGCTCGCGGGCCGCGGCGAGCGCGGTCCGGATCAGCAGCTTGCCGAGACCCCGGCCCTCGTGCGCCGGCGGCACGTCGGTATGGGTGAACATGATCTTGCCTTCGGGCAGCGTGTACTGGGCGACGGCGAAGCTGCCGTCGCCGAGGTCGATCTCGAAGCGGTGCTTGTCCGGATTGTCGCGGGCGATACGGGTTGGCGCGTCGGGCATGAATGCGGCCGTAGCCGTTTCGCCCGGTCAGCGCACCTCCGTCCGGACCTGGGTCATCAGGGCGAGCGGGCGCCCGTCATTGTCCTCGAAGAAGGCCATCCATTCCTCGGTGCCGTCCTCGTGGCGGTGGATCATGTGCGGGGCGTGGGTGAAGTTCACGCCGCGGCCTGCGAGTTCGTCCCTGACCGAATGAAGATCGGGGACGCGCAGGTAGAGGATCGATTCGGCGACCGGGTCGTCGCCGTCCTCCTCGGTCAGCATCAGGCGGACTCCGCCGAGGTCGAAGAAGGCGAGGCCGGGAAAGGCGTAGAGCTCGGGCAGGCCGAGGGTGTCGCGGTACCAGCTGCGCGAATCCGCGACGCTGCGGCAGGTGCGGGCCACCTGGCCGAGCATCATGTAGCTGTCGGTGTGGGCGATCGCGTCCATGGCGGTTCTCCTCAACTGGTGGAGGGCGGTGCCCTTGGCGACGCCGTCCCAGGCGCGCAGCTCCTTCCGGCCGGCGAAGCCGAGCTTGGACAGCGCATTGCCGACGTGGAACTTCACCGCGTCCGGGCTGACCCCCATGCGCTCGGCGATGCGGCGATTGGTGAGGCCGTGGCGGACCAGCTCGGCCACCCTCCATTCGGCCGGAGTGAGCACGTCGTCGTGCCGCGGTCTGCCCCGCTCGCCCCTGGGTCCGTTCGTCGTCATGCGACTCGGTTTACCGGGCGCGGGGCCGAATTACCCTACCCGGACCGCTTGATGCGCGTTGCTCCAGGACCCACCTCCTCCGGCGAAAGGAGCCGGGCCATGCCGATCGAGCTCAAACCGCCGCTTTCGACCTATTTCGAAGCCAGCAACGCCCATGACGCGGAGGCTGCCGCCGCCCTGTTCGGGGAGACGGCCCTGGTTCATGACGAGAATGCCGATCATCGCGGCCGCTCGGAGATCCGGGCCTGGGCGCAGGCGACTTACGACCAGTATCATGTCCGGCTGACGCCCGGGGACGCGCAACGCGAAGGTGACACGGTCGTCGTCACGACTGGAGTGGCCGGGACCTTTCCCGGCTCGCCGATCGAACTTCAGTTTCGCTTCGTCACCGACGGCGACCGGATCGAGCAGCTGCGAATCGGCTAATTATTGGTCGTCGTTGTCCTCGCCCTGGTCGTCCCCGTCCCCGCGGTGCCGGCGCCACGAGTCGCGATAGCGGTCGTAGCGATCGTCGTCATCGCGATAGCGATAGTAGCGACGGTCATAGTCGCGATAGCGGTAGTAGCGGCGGTCACCATCGCGATAGCGGTAGTAGCGCGGCCAGTAGCCGTAGGTGCGATATCCGGAGCTGCGATACATGTAGCCGGGGTAGCCGTAGCCCGGATAGGCGCCGCCCCACGGCCAATAATTGCTGTAGCCGTAGCTGTAATAGTGGCGATGGTGGCGGTGCTTCGCTTCCGCGGGAGTCGCCATGAGCGCGATGACGCCGGTTGCCAGAAGCAGTGGTTTGAGCATGGCCCGAGCCTTTCATCTGCCGGCCGGGGACGGTCCGCGACCGGTCCATTCTGGGGGTGAAACGCGATATGGGGACCCGGGTTGCGCTTCGCAGCCCCCTTGCGGCCTGGCGCGTTGGCTTGGGGCGTGGCTGCGGTGGTTTGCGGCCGACCGGCGTTAGCGAGTTGTTAGCGCTCGCAGGGCCAAGCTCTGGGCGACCCATGTTGGAATCGCCTATGACTGAAACGCCATCAGTCACGACCTTTATCGTGGGAGACCGTTTCCCGTGGCCCGACGATGCGACCGCATCGTTCGAGAAGGGGCCTTTTGACCCGGGCGTGATTCATGAGGCGGATTCATACCGCGAATGTTCGATCCGCAGCATCTCCTCCCGCGGAGTCACGCTGGTTGGGCAGCTCAATAGCGCGCTCGGCGACCACGTCGCGATCGACCTCGACATCGGCCAGCGCCCCGGGACGGTCGCCTGGACCGACCGCGGCGAGCTCGGCATCGCCTTTGACGAGCCGGTGGACATGGTGGCCTTCCTCAACCGAAAGCTGGTCAGCCAGCCGTCCGAGCGCCGGACCATGCCGCGAGTTGAAGTCCGCTGTGACGTCTTCCTGAAGTTCGCCGAGAATCTTTCCTCGGCAGTCATGCGCAACATCTCGGCTCGCGGGATGCAGCTCGAAGGCGACGAACTGCCGCCGTGCGGGACCTACGTGTCCGTGTTCGTCGAAGGTTTGAACGTGCCTCCCGGGGAAGTGATCTGGAGGCAGGGCAATCTTGCCGGCGTCGAGACGTTCGAAGAATTGAGCTGGACCTCGATCATCCCGTGGATCAAGACGGTCGTCCGCAAGGGAACGACCGCGCAGCCCTAGCCGGCCGGCCTGGCCTTCGGCTGGTCGCGGCGGAGATCGTCGATCCGCGCGACGAAGTTGGCGACCTTCCACATGTCGTCCTCCTTCATCAGGCCCTGCCACGCGCCCATGCCCGAGTAGCGGACCCCGTCGTGGATCGCGGCATAGGCCTCCTCCGGGGTCAGGTCGGCGCCGTCGCCCTGCCAGAATTGCGGGACGCGCGGGTAGAAGCCCTTGCTCCCCCAGTCGCTCTTCGCCTGCGCGGTGCCGTGGCAGCCGGCGCAATTCATCGCATAGAGCTTGCGCCCGGCAGCGAGCGCAGCCGCATCGTCGGCCTTGACCGGGTTCTTCAGGCCCTTCGCGCGCTTCTCGAGCGCGGCGTCGACCAGGCGCCCGCCGAGCGAGACTTCCCAGCCCGGCGGCTCGCCGGTCCCGCTGCTGCCGAGCCAGCCGAGCATTCCCGCGAGGACCAGCAGGAGCGGGGCGGCGATCAATCCGAGAATGAAGACGATGACCGTTTTCATGGGCCCCTCCCTTGCCTGGCGCGGAGCTAGACCGGTGGGCGTCGTCCGCGCCAGCGCCGTTCGACTAAAGGGTGCGAAAATTCAGCACGGCGTTGAGCACGAACAAGGCCAGGCCGGCCGCGGCGACGGCCGGGACGCCGAACTGCTCGACCAGCAGCCACAGCAACGCCAGGCCGAACAGGAAGACGCCGACGCTGACCACCGTGTTGCGGGCCAGCAATTGGGCGGCGCGGCGGCTCCACAGCCGCTCACGCCCGCCTTCTCAGTCCTGCTCGCTGGGCCCCCTTGCGCTCGTGCGGCGCGGATGCTCGAACAGGAAACGATCTGCATACGAGGTTCAGTGGAGGGGTGTGTGAAGTTGATTCGGTTCGCGTGTGTCGTCGCGATCGCCTTGGGCTTGGCGAGCCCCGCTCTGGCCGCACAGGTCGCAGAGCTGGCCAAGGCGCAGGCCGCGGATCCCGCCGCGGTCTATATTCGCGCATCGGGCTGGGTTTCGAGCGCGAAGGGCCCGGTGTTCGTCGAGCTGCTTACGGACAAGGATGAAGCGGCGATCCGTCTGCGTACCGCGGACAATGCGACTCCCGAGATCCATTTGCTCGACACGCCTTATGACGCGCTCAAGCTCCTCGCCGACAAACGCATGCAGTTCCTGTGGCAACCCCTGTCGGAGTGGGCCGGGCCGACGCTTGAGCCGATGCGGGATCGGGGCCTCGTGAAGTTGCGCGCCGCCGCCGCCGCCCGGCGGGTCGAGCGGCCGTCGTCGAGCACGGTTGAATCCACCGTTCGTCCCCGAGTTCGCTCGGTTCTCCAGCTGGCTCGCTATCTCATCCAGATCGGGCGCAGCGCCGAAGCCGAGACCCTGCTTCAGCAAGAGCTGGCGGGGATCCGCTTCAAAGGCGGCACGAGCTGGTCCGGAATCGAATGGTTCAGCGTTGGCGGAGTGATCGCTTCGGCCCGGTGGGAAAGGGGCGATTCGGACGGAACGATCAAGCAGTATGAGTTCATGGAGCGGACGATGGGCGCCAGCGCCTTTACGCCCAACGCGATGATCAGCCGGGCATCGTTCCTGGCGCGCGCCGGGCGGTATGGCGAGGCCTTGAGCCTCATCGACGCAACCTGGGCAGCCTGGAACCGCGACAATCGGGGCGTAAAGGTTGCCGGCAGCGATCGGCAGTTTGGATGGATCAGGGCCTGCGCGCTCGAGGGCCTGGGCCGGCACGCCGAGGCCGTTGCCGCCTTCGAGCCGGTACTCCGCAGCAACGATACTCGAGACCCGCATTACTACGTTGAAGAGGATTCGGTGCTGAAGGTCAGAGGAGCCGCGTGCATGAAGGATTCGAATGCACTCGCCACGTTGCTCGAAGACCAGCTGCGCAACGATCTGTCGCCGGACGCGCTCGTTACGCTTCAGCCGAGCTTCCGGCCGAAACGAGACCTCGCCCTGTGGGAGAAAGTGCGATCCGATCCGGCATTGCGAAAAGCGGCATCGGAGCGAATGCGCGAGCTGCCCCCGGAAATGACAGCGGCGCTGAATAGCTGGGACGATTACCCCGCGGGCGCCGGGAAGGAGCCGTCGCTCACCCCGCGCTGACGAAGCTGTCGAGCACCTTCTTGCGCCCCGCGTGCTCGAAGTCGATTTCGAGCTTGTTGCCTTCGATCGCGGCGATGGTGCCGTAGCCGAACTTGCCGTGGAACACGCGCTGGCCGAGGGCGAGGTCGTCGCGGCCCTTGTTGCCGAGGCTGATGGCGGAGGCCTTCGCTTCCAGTGGCGGCTGGTTGGTCCAGCGCCCCCTCTCCCGGCCCTCTCCCGCGAGGGGAGAGGGGATTCTTGTCGCGCGCTGCCAGCCGGGCCCGCGCGACGGGCGGGCGACGTGGGCGAAGGGGTCGGAGCGTTCCGACCATTGCGCGCGCCACAGGCTTTCGCCGCCGGTCATCGTCGTCTCTTCCTCGATCTCGGCCTTGGGCAGCTCGGCGAGGAAGCGCGACGGGATGCTGCTGGTCCACTGGCCGTAGATGCGGCGGTTGGCGGCGTGGAGGATGGTCGCCTTGCGCCGCGCGCGGGTCAGCGCCACGTAGGCGAGGCGGCGTTCCTCCTCGAGGCTGGCGAGGCCGCCTTCGTCCATCGCCCGCTGCGAGGGGAACACGCCCTCCTCCCAGCCGGGGAGGTAGACGATGTCGAACTCGAGCCCCTTGGCGGCGTGGATGGTCATGATGGTGACGCGGTCGCCCTGCCGCGCCTCGTCATTGTCCATCACCAGGCTGACATGCTCGAGGAACGCCTGGAGCGATTCATATTCCTCCATCGCGCGCGTGAGCTCGGCGAGATTCTCGAGGCGGCCGGCGCTTTCGGCCGAACGGTCGGCCTGGAGCATCGCGGTGTAGCCGGATTCTTCGAGGATGATGCGGGCGAGCTCGGGATGGGGGAGGGCGCCGCTGGCCCCTCCATCATGCTGCGCATGGTCCCCCTCCCCACCGGCTTCGCCGGCAGGGAGGAACGTTGCCGCGGCCATCCCGCGCCAGCGGGCGATGTCGGCGACGAAATTGCTTAAGGATCGGCGGGCCTGGGGGGTGAGCTCGTCGGTGCCGAGGATCGAGGCGGCGGCGATGAGCAGCGGCTGGCGGCTCGCGCGCGCGTGCTTGTGAATCGCGGCGACCGCTTTGTCGCCGAGGCCGCGTTTGGGCTGGTTGACGATTCGCTCGAAGGCGAGGTCGTCGGCCGGCTGCTGGATCAGCCGGAGGTAGGCGATGGCGTCGCGAATCTCGGCCCGCTCGTAGAAGCGGAAGCCGCCGATGATCTGGTAGTTGAGGCCGATGGCGATGAATCGCTCCTCGAACTCGCGGGTCTGGAACTGGGCGCGAACGAGGATCGCGACGTCGTCCAATGAGCCGCCGCGGATCTGGTGCGATTCGATCTCCTCGCCGATCCGGCGCGCTTCCTCGGGCCCATCCCAGATGCCGATCACCCGCACCTTCTCGCCCTCGCCGGCGTCGGTCCACAGAGTCTTGCCGAGGCGCCCGGCATTGTGGGCGATAAGGCCATCGGCCGCGGCGAGGATGTGCGAAGTCGAGCGGTAGTTCTGCTCGAGCCTGACAATCTTTGCCCCCGGGAAATCCTTTTCGAAGCGCAGGATGTTGGCGACTTCCGCGCCGCGCCAGCTGTAGATCGACTGGTCGTCGTCGCCGACGCAGCACAGGTTGCGGCGCGGCTCGGCGAGCAGCTTAAGCCATTCATACTGGGCCTGGTTGGTGTCCTGATATTCGTCGACCAGGATGTAGCGGAAGCGGTCGCGGTAGCCGCCGAGCACGTCGGCATGCTTGCGGAAGATCACCAGCATGTGGAGCAGCAGGTCGCCGAAGTCGCAGACGTTGAGCGTGCGGAGGCGCTCCTGATATTGGGCGTAAAGTTCGGCGCCGCGGCCGGCGGCGAAGGCCTCGGATTCGCCGGCGTCGACTTGGGCGGGAGTCCAGCCGCGGTTCTTCCAGCGGTCGATCAGGCCCGCAAGCTGGCGCGCCGGCCAGCGCTTTTCGTCGAGGCCCGAGGCGGCGATCAGCTGCTTGAGCACGCGCAGCTGATCGTCGGTGTCGAGAATATTGAAGTTGGAATGGAGCCCGACCAGCTCGGCATGGCTGCGCAGCATGCGCGCCGCGACCGAATGGAAGGTGCCGAGCCACGGCATGCCCTCGATCGCGCCGCCCGAGATGGCGGACACCCGCGCCTTCATCTCGCGCGCGGCCTTGTTGGTGAAGGTGACGGCGAGGATCTGACTCGGCCGGGCGAGCCGGCTGGCGATCACATGGGCGAGCCGCGCGGTCAGCGCAGCGGTCTTGCCGGTGCCCGCGCCGGCGAGGACCAGCACCGGGCCCTCGGTCGTCAGCACCGCCTCGCGCTGCGGCGGATTGAGGCCGGCGAGGTAGGCTGGCTCGGGGCTGAGGGCTGGCGATTCAGGCACTTGGTCGAAGTAAGCGGAGGGGAACGGAACGGCAACCGCGGCTGAGCCCTCCGAGTCGCGAATCGCGGATTGTGACAAAGCTCCTACGCTTGTTACCGATATCCCCGTTATCCACAGGCTTCTCACCTTATTTTTCGCTTTTGCGACTCGGGCGGCATGTGCAAGGTGACCAAGTGATCGGGACGGCGGTCCCGGCCTCTCCAAGAGCCGGCAACGGCAGGCGGAAGCGGCAGGTGACCAAAGGTCCGATCTCCGCCGGCAGGCGATGTGGAGGCTCTTCGGAGCGGAAGCGCTGTCAGTCGGTATGAGGCGCCGGAAGAGTCGATCTTCTCCAGCGCGACGCGGTTCGAAGCATTTCGGTGCGGAGGACAAAGCGGGACGCGGGAGAGGTTGACCCAAGAAGGGCCGCAGAACATCGGACGGTTTTGGCCGGGAGCTTCGGTTTCCATCGCCAGGCCGGACGGGTCGAAAGAGACGGTGATCCTCCGGGTCGTCGCTTCGGTAGGCTAGTCGGGCTCCTCGCAAGAGGGAGTTGTTCGATCGGAAGCGACGCCTGAGCTGGTGAGCCAGGATCGAGAGCGGGTCTGGGCCTTCGGGTTTTTGACCAGGTTACGAACACCGGCAGATCCTTCGCTCGGCGCAGTGGGGGCTGGCAGCAATGCCGGCCCCCATTTCCGTTTTGGGGATGCCGCGGTCGCGGATCCGGTGGCCGTGCCCGGGAGCTAGCGCTGACGGGCGAGCTTCCAAAGAGCCACGCTGGACGGCGCAAGCGCCAAGAAGAATCCGGCAATCACCAGAATCTGGGCCACGCGCTCGCACGAAGGCCGGCCAAGCTGATTGCCTGGACCGAATTGCGCGAGAAGATCGGGGAGCAGCTCGGCAACGAGGAAGTGGCGCCGGCTGGCGATTGAAAGATTGATCGCGCGGCGCTGAGCCAATTTCGATTTCGCGCGTTGGGCGGGTCAGGTGGCGGCGGCAATCGGGCCGCTGGGAGCGGCGGGCGCGAAGGAGATGGAGCGTGCTCCGCTGGTTGATCCCCCTGACATTGATGACAGCCCCCGTGGCAGTGGCCGCGGCCACTCCGACGTTGTCGGTCGGCGACTGGTGGGAAAAGGTCACCGTCAAGATGACCGGGGACGGCACCGCCCAGACCTGCCGCTATGAGACCAACCTGCCGTCGGGCGGCGGGGCCAAGGACTGCAAGGTGGTCGGGGCCAGCGCCGCGGCGGCCAGCCAGACCGGCGCCAGCAGCAAGGAAGAATATTCGACCATCACCTTCGAGCGCCGGTTCAGCGTCGGCGGCTCGGCCCCGGCCGAACGGACCATGCAGACCGGCGACAAATTGCTCGGCCGGGATGTGATGGCGCTGGCGATCGACGGCGCCGGCAAGGTCAGCGGGTGCAAGGTGGTCCTGTCGCAGGGCGAGACCGGGCTCGACTATGGCTGCAGCGAAGCCTCGGCTGAGCGCTTCGAGGCGACCGCGGCCCGCGGGGCCGAGGCTCAGCGGCAGGGCTTCCTGACCGTGCTGGTCTACGGCCACAACGAACATATGGTGTAAAAGGCGGGGTAGGCCCCTAAACGGGGCCCCTCCATCCGCCTTCGCCAGGGCTACGGCGGACAAGCCGCGCCGTCTCGGCCCGGCCCCACCACCATCCTGCGGATGGTCGCCCTCCCCGAGGCAAGTTCGGGGAGGATTAGTTGACGAGAATCTGGTCGGTCATTCCGAAGCTGCTGTGGAGGAAGTGACTGCAGTGCACTTCGTAGGTTCCCGCGCTCGGCACCAAGGTGATGCTCTTGGTCTCGCCGCCGCGCAGCGCGACCTTGCCGCCGGGGGCGGCGCCCGCCGCGATGCGCGAACCGGCGAAGAAGGCCTTGGCGGTGAAGTCGTGGCCGCTGCCCGAGCGGTTGACGAATGTCAGGGTGACCGGCTGGCCCGCGGCGAGGCGGATCGGGTTGGGCGAGAAACTGAAATTGGCGAGGTCGATGGTCCGGCTGGCGGGCTGGGCGCCGGCGGCGCTGCCGAGCGCCAGCGCGAGCGCGGCGACGGCCGCGAGGCGAAATGCGAACATGATGGAAACTCCTTTGGGTCGATCGATGAGGGGGCTGCACTTTAGACCTCTCCGACCGCGCTTTGGTTCAGTCGTTGGTATTACAAATATGTAATCTCAAACGATACAAAAAAACCAAATAGGTAAAAATATCTTGACATCGTCACGCTGATTCGGTACACACCAGGCACAGTCGAAAATTGCGAGTCGAGGGACAACGGCCCTCACGCGGCCGCTTCGCGGCCCAGCCCTCTTCCGCAAGCGGAGAGGAAATTGATCCAGGAGCGAGCATGGGGTGGTGGTTCGGGCGCAAGAGCGCGCCGGCGGACGCGAGGCCGTTTGTGCCTGCGTGGCTGTGTTCTTCTGACGCAGCGGAGATTACGACCCGCAACGCGACTACCAGACCGGGCAGGCGCGGAGCGAAACGATCGGAGAAGCGCCGACCGAGGCGAGGATCGAGCTTCCGGCCGTCCTCGGCGCGCCCGACGCCCGGTCGCTGGCCGAGCAGGCGATGGCGCGGCGCTGGGCGCGGAAGGACAGGCTGACCGTCCGCCTGCCGCCGCGCTTCGCGACCCTCGAGCCGGGGGCGCTGGTCGAGCTCTCGATGTCCCCCGCGCGGTGGCAGGTGGAGCGCTCCACGATCGACGGGATGGTCATCGTCGCGGAGCTACGGCCAGCGTGGAGCGCGCTAAGCGCGCTTGCCGCCGATGCCGGACGCTTTCTCCCGCCAAGCGATGTCCTCATTGGCGACCTTGCTCTGACGCTGGTCGAATTGCCTGACCTTACCGGCCACGCCGGCTTGGGCCCGACACTGCATCTGGCGGCCTCAACAAATGCACCGACATGGAAGCGCCTGCCCGTCGAGGTGAGCAGCAATCAGTTCCTCGTCGGCGTCCACACAGCCCGTCGCAAAACCGTCATGGGCTCCGCCGTAACCGTGCTGGGCGACGGCGAGGTCGAGGGGATCGACACCCTCAATTCGGTCGAGGTCGAGCTCATCGATCCCACCCAGTGGCTCACCAGTTGTGAGGACGATGCGTTGCCGGGCGGCGCGAACCTTGTGCTCCTCGGCGACGAGCTGCTCCAGTTCGCCGACGCCGCGGTCCTCAGTCCCGGCCGCTTCCTGCTGACCAGACTCTTGCGGGGACGATATGCGACGGACTGGGCGATGGACACGCACGCCAGCAGTGACGTGTTCCTGCTGATCGACCCGGCGTCACTGCAATCGATACCGCTTCCGATTTCGGTCCGGGGCGCGGTCGTCACCGCCTCGTGTCGCCTGGCTGACAGCACGGTCAGCACCCAGCGGTTGGTCGACGGGCGGTCGCTCCGCACCGGTCTTTTCATCGATGGCGAACAGGTCGTCGGACGGAGGGCCGCAGCCATTGCCGCGCCGTCCGGAGGGGCGACCATAGACACGGAGGCGAGAGCGGCCGTTTCGCAAATTCTTGAAGGCCTGCGACAGCACGGACTTATCGACTCCTAAAAAACTCAACTGTGTCAAATGGTTCTGTTTCTGCTCAATTTCGATTGAGGCTTTTGCGCAACAGTCCAAAGCCATTCCCCCGCTTGCGCCGCAACCGGTGCTCTCATAATGTGTTCGAGCGGTTCAATCTTAGAACGCATGTGAAAGGGGACAATTATGCGCAAGCTGGCCATTGCGATGGCGCTCGCATCGACCGGTCTGGCGACGCCCGCTGTCGCTCGCGACCACTCGCCGTATGTGGGGGTCGAGGGCGGCATCATGTGGGTCGAAGATGCCGACGTGGACGTTGACGATGGCGTTACCAGACTCAACAGCGCCGTCACGATTACCCATAAGTCCGGCTTCGATGTCGACCTGATCGCCGGCTACGATTTCGGCATGCTTCGCCTCGAGGGCGAGCTCGCCTACAAGCGCGCGAGCGTCAATCAGGTCCGCGTCGACCCCCGGATTTCGGGCGGTGGGCCTGGCGACAATTTTGACGCAGACGGTCGCGGCCGAGCGCTTTCGGGAATGGTCAACCTGCTGCTCGACTTCGGTGACGATGACGGGCTCAGCGGCTATGCCGGCGCCGGTGTCGGCTTGGCGAGCGTGAAATACAACGTCTCAGCGGATACGCCGCTGACGCTGATCGATGTCTCCGACACGGACAGCGGCATCGCCTGGCAGGGCATCCTCGGCCTGCGCTACGCCGTCAGCTCGAACATCGACGTTGGCCTGAAGTATCGCTTCTTCAATGTGCCGAACCTGAAGTTCAACGCCTCGGACGAACAGGGCGCCCCGCTGACGCTCGACAGCCGCTGGCGTTCGCACAGCATCATGGCGAGCCTGATTTACAACTTCGCGGCACCGCCGCCTCCGCCGCCTCCGCCGCCGCCTCCGCCTCCGCCTCCGCCGCCGCCTCCGGCGACGCAGACCTGCCCGGACGGCTCGGTGATCCTGGCGACGGACACCTGTCCGGCTCCGCCGCCTCCGCCTCCGCCGCCGCCTCCGGCGCCAGAGCGCGGCTAACCGGCGCGACCAAAAGAAAGACCGGTCCGGGCATCCGCCCGGGCCGGTTTTTCTTTGCCTGGCGCAAGCGCGATGAGGGCCGGGAAGTCCCCGGCTCAAATGCAATTCGATCGATGAGGAAGCTGGAGCTGCCTAGCGGCCGCTTGCCTGGACCGTGCGGCCGGTCGGATCGAGTCGATAGGGATCCGAGAAATAGGCGACCTTGCCGTCGCGAACCTGGGCCGTCGTGTAGGTGAGATAGATCGGCACGCCGCGCGGCAGCTGAACCTGAATCTCCGCGTCAGTCCCCGGCGGGCTCGGCTCGGCGCCGAGAAGCCAGCGCCCGAAACGGCGCGCATCCTCGAGCCGGACGCAGCCATTCGACAGATTGCGATTGGCCTTCGCGAAATATTCTTTGTGCGGCGTGTCGTGCAGGAAGATGTCGAGCTTGTTCGGGAACGGGAATTTCAAGTCCCCCATGCTGTTGTCGTCCTGCGGCTTCTGCCGGATGCGGATCTGCTGCTTGCCCGCCGCGACAGCTTTCCAATCGATCTGATCGCTCGGCACGACGGCGGAGCCCGAAGACCAGTCCGCCATCACCTGGTAGCCACGCGTCTTCAGGTACTTATCGCCCATGCTGAGGTAGTTCTGAGCGATCTTGCGGACCAAATGGTCGGGCGCGTTCCAGTAGGGATTGTAGACGATGTAGTACATGACGCTGGCGATCATCGGCGTCGGATATTCGGTCTTGCCGACGACGATCTTCATCGAGTCCGCCGGACGACCATTTTCGTACATGGTCATCACCTGGGTGCCCGAATCGACGACGATGAACTTCCCGCCCGCGGGGATCGAGCGAATACGGTCGAGGTTGGCGATGAGGCGCGGATCGGGCGTGAGGTTGCCGGACGCCTGCGCTTCCGCCCAGGCGGCGTCCCGCATCTGCGCATAAAGGGAATTGACGTTGGCAGTGGCGACGAGGTGCGCTTCGAGCGAAGGGGCCGCCGC
>Ga0068859_100004236_pt1 | contig 14649 bp, 13 predicted proteins | sample KBSSwiS22_FD_66585 | JGI IMG/M metagenome (GOLD analysis project Ga0068859, IMG submission 66585) | Switchgrass rhizosphere microbial communities from Kellogg Biological Station, Michigan, USA - KBS Switchgrass S2-2 | ecosystem: Host-associated > Plants > Roots > Rhizosphere > Soil ...
TGAGGGACTCGCCCTAGCCCCAGCGGAAAAGCTAAACATAAAATCGACTTAAGGGCAAATGCTGTGGCCGCACCCAACCCGGACGATGGCCATCCGGATTCTGCCAGTGTCGACAATGAATTTACCATCTCGCTCAGGCCGCCCTTAACCCTGCCGCGCTACGGTCTCAGTCAAGCCATGACCGCTTCTGCGCCTCTTCCAGCAACCGCCCCGACGAGCCGAACCGCGAAAATCACGCGATTCGCAGCGGCGTTGCGGCGTTGCAGCAAGGCGGCGACGATCAGCGAATATGGCCTTGGCGCCATGCTGCTGGTTGCCGCGGCAAGCGCAGCGCACTCACCGCGGCTACATGCGGTCAAGGACAGCTCGTGCGAGGCGCCCGGCGCCGGCTGTTTCCATCAACGCTCCGCGAACGGGACTGAAATGGCCAACAAGGCGAAGGCACCGGCGCCGGCAGCGACCAAGCCCGATCGCGTCCTGAAGCCGGCCAAAGCCGTTCAGCCCAACAGCTAAGTCACGCCGATTCCGGTGCTAACGCCGCTGACCGGCCGCGTTAGCCGGCAGAGTCGTTCGGCACGGTGTCGACGAGCAGGTTCAGCTGATTGTCGCAATGCTCGTCGATCAGCGCCTGCGCAACCGACCGGACATCGGTGGGTGTCGTTGGCAACGTCGCGAATGTGACGTGCGTCGGCGAACCCTTGCCGTCCCAGTTGACCTGATAGTCGGTCCCGGTCGTCACCGGCAGGCCGCTCGGCCAGGCCAAAGTGGGCTGTCCAGCCGGCCAGTCGATCTTCTTCGAAGCGCCGCCGGCACCTGACACCGTCAGCGTCACCGCATCTGTCGCCTCGGGCCGCCAGAGCATTACGTTGCTCTTGTCGGTGAGGCAGAACTTGCCGCTCTGCGAGACGTCGACATGCCACAGGGTCGGGCTGCGCGGCACGATGCCGGCCGAGCGAAGCGCACTGAACCGGCCGCGGCGAACCGCGGTCGGGGCCTGGCTGCCAGCGCTGGCATCGGCCAGGTTGAACGTGCCCGGGCCATGGAAGGTGCGCTTTGATTCTGCGGCGAGCACAACGAGCACGTCGGCGGGCTGCAGCGCGACTTTCGCATTGTCCGGCAGAGCCTTACCGGGCTTGTACGTGCCGGCCGACGGACCGGATGACTTGACAACAAGCACCGTGGCCATCGCGTCGGCGAAGATCAGCGGGCCGGCGATCAAGCCGACCGTGAGGAGCGCACGTGCGGTTCGGCGCGCTACGCTCCTGCTGTTAGATGGGGTACCGCTCACTGGCATCATATGGACCTTTCCGAAAAAGGAATGAAGCTTGGATGGCGGAAAACAGGCCTTGGCGTCGGCCTACTCTTCGCCCCCGTAACGGTCAACTGCAACCACCGCAGATGTCCCGCTGTGATCCGCCGCGCCATCAGCCTTGGGCCAGACGGTGCGGCGGCTCGAGACGCGCCTCGATTTCCTCGATGCGGCGCGTCAGCGATTGCAGTGCGTCCAAGACGTCCTGCTCCTCCCGCTCGCGTTTGATGACGATCCGGATCGCGCGCGCGATCGGATCGGCGACTTCGTCAAGGACTTCGCGCTCATCCTTGCTCAGCGACGTGCCGTCGGGCCGCGGCCCAACCAGCAGCCAACCGAGGCAGATCTCCCCATGCGCGCACAGTGGCACGCGAATCCGGAAGATCTTGTCGCTCGGCTCGCAGACGTCCTTTTCGGCAGCGCTGAGGAAGGTCTGCAACCAGGCGGTCGTCTCCGGCACCGAAATATTCTGGGTACGCTCGACGCGATTGTCGACGACGATAGCCGAGCGGACCGTCGGCAGGCCGCTATGGACGCGCGAAACCACATCGTTCAGCAGTTCCGGCAGATCGGCAACCTCGCGCAGGTCCCGCATGCTCTCGGGCAGGCCGCTTTTCAGCTGCAAAAGATTTTCGTGAAATCGGCGCTCCATCCACTTGTGGATGCGAGCGTGGACCGGGCTGATCAGCACGGTCGCCATGGCAGCGCCCACGCCGGCCGCGCCGGCACCCGCGTTCGAGCCGAAGACCGACTTGATCGTATCGCCAAGTCCCTGGATGCCGCCGGCAACAAGGGCGCCCATCACCAGGGTGACGCCGGCAAAGCTCGCCGATCGGCTGATGACGAACTCGGCATCGTAAAGACGGAAACGCAGCAGCGCGACGAGCAGGCCGAGCTGCAGCGACAGGAAGGCAATGCCGAGCGAAAGGCCCGCCCCCATCTCGAGCAGCAGCTGGGTCGAGAAGGAGCCCGCGCTCCATTTCAGCATGTCGCAGAGCAGCGAGCTGCCGAGGAACAGGGCGTAGCCGGAGAAGCCGAACAGGCCCCATTCGATCTGCTGCCGGATTTCCAGGTCCTTGAGCCTGCGCAGCGAGTCCACCTGCATGAGCACCGCGCACAGCATGAAGAACATGAACAGGGCGCGATACATATCGCCGTGCAGGAACAAGAGGACCGGCAACATGGCGATCAGCGCCACGACGCGCTTCGAGACAATGCCGTGCGGGAACAGCAACATGCCGCTCAAAAGGAAGACGTTGCCGATGTCGTAGAGCGAGACGTGCACCTGCCGCGGCACGCCCAGCATCGTGTCGAGGAAGGATGCGGACGGTTCTTCGGTTGCCATCGACAACAGGATCGCCAGCGACAGGATGCAGCTCACCGGATCGCGGGGCTGACGGCGATGCAGCAACCAGGCGGCGGCGATCAGGAACGGATAGGTCAGGACATGCAGTAGGTCGACGAAGCCGAGAAAGGCAGGCGGAATGCCGCTCGTCCGCGCGCTGTCGTCGATATGCTGCTCGCCCGGCGTGATCGAAAAGTCGCGCTCGGCGCCGTTAGTCGAACGCACCCGCAATTCAATGGGCATGTCCCCGGTGCCGAAAAACAGGTCATCGAGCAAAAGATAGGCCGGCTCGTCGCTATGCTTTTCGATCGCGATCGGCGTGAAGGGCACGACCTCGGGGATTTCCAGCCCATCGACGGCGACGATGTCGTCGCCCGGCTTGATACCGAGCTTTTCGGTCACCGGTCCGACCGGAAAGCGGATGCGGGTGGCATCCTCTTCGGCGACCACAATGCCGGCGCGGCTCCCAAGCATGAGGCCTGAATTGTCGGCGGGGCTGGAAAAGCGCAGGTAGAGGCCGGCCGCCGGCCCGATCAGGGCGAGGACCATCGCCGCGTACCAGAAGAGCCGGTACACGATGTAGGCGCGATCGCCGAACGGCGGCACCGACTCCGGCAACCGAAGCCGGGCCCGGAAGCCGGCGAACGCATTTTGCAAGGCGGCCGTCGAAGCCATCCCAGAGTCCCCGCTATGGGCGTTCGTTCAGCGGATATCATGGAAGGGACGGAAATCCGCGCAAAATCGTCGGAAACGGCGGCCGGAACGACAAAAGTACCGTGAATGCGCCATTTTGGACATATTATGCGACGAAGCCGTCGTCGGGCGGCCCGCGGCGCTCAGACGGTCGGCTGGAAACGGCCGGCGGGCTCGCCGCTGGCAAGGGCCTCTTCCTGGACCTCTTCAATGCTGGGAAGGGACATCAATTTCGCCTCGCGCCACCGGCCGAATCGATAATAGCTCCAGGTCAGCAGCGTGCCGGCGACAAACCCGAGTGGAAAGCTCCACCAGATTGCGTCCGGTCCCAACCGGGGCGTGAAGGCCACAGCGAAGCCGAGCCGGATCGGGAAAAATGCGATTGCCATCAGGATCAAAGGCACGAACACCGCCCCGTTGGCACGCACGACGGCGCCAAAGATCATCATGATGCCGAACACGACGAACGACCAGCTGACGACGAGATTGATATGGCTCGCCAGCCGCAGGGTCCCGGGATCGCGCGGCAGGAACAGTCCGAGCGCATAAAGATCGATGGCGGCGAGGATCAGCACCATCGTTCCTGTGATCACCAGCACGTTGACGATACCGGCGCGGGCGATCGCCGGGATCCGATCCCAGCGACCGGCACCGATATTCTGCGCCGCCATGGCGCTGACGGCGGCGCCCACCGCCATCGCCGGCATCATGATGTAGGTCCACAGCTGGTTGGCGGCGCCATAAGCGGCCACCGTCGACGTGCCGTGGCGATTGACGAGGCCCATCATCGCCATGCCGGCGACCGACGCGAGGAACATCTGCAGGCCCATCGGCAAACCCTTGGCGAGAATCGGGCGAAGAATGGTCGGATCGGGCCGCAGATAGCGCCACTCGGCGCCGCGCAGCCGTACGACGAGGTCGCGCCGGTAGACGGTGAACAGCAGTGCAGCGAGCGATACGCTGTTCGCGATCAACGCTGCGGCTGCCGAACCTTTGATGCCCAATTCGGGAAATGGACCGATGCCGAGGATCAGCAGCGGGTTGAAGCTCATGTCGAAGAGCACCGCGACACCCATGAACCACAGGGGCGTCATCGCATCGCCGACGCCGCGCAGTGCCATCATGAGCAGCACCATCATGAAGACGGGCGGCATCGCGAGGAAGATGACGCGCAGATAGTCGAGCGCGAGCGGGAAAACATCGGCCGGCGTTCCGAGCAGGCGAAGGATCGCCGGCGCGAAAATCCAGCCGAGCAGCGCGATCGCGATCGAGAAAGAGAGAAAGATGCCGGTGACGGTGCCCATCACACGACGAACGCCGTCGATATCGCGCCGCCCGGCGAACTGGCCGATCAGTACCGTGGCGGCCATGCCGAAGCCGAACACGCCCGAGAACATGAGGAACATGATCAAGTTGGCGTTGGCCGCGGCGGCCAGCGCGCTTTCGCCCAGAAACTGCCCGATCCAGATCGCATTGATCGAGCCGTTCAGCGACTGGAGGACATTCGAGCCGAGGGTCGGCAAAGCGAACAGCAGCAGCGTGCGGCTGATCGGGCCGTCGATCAGATCGAGCTTGCGATTGCCGCCAGACGGGCCGGCCGACGCCTCCACCCTCTTCTCCTCATTCGCGCACGCTTCACCGCGGCGTCCGTCGCTTCTCACGACATGGGCCGGCCGGTTCGTCAAGGCCGGAGGCGCGCAAAAAAACACGTCCTGGAATTTGCCGATTCGCATCGCGCGCGGGCCGATCCGCCGCTTCGGCAGGATGGCAATCCGAGACAAAACTACCAGCGACCTACCAATCGCCGGGTGTTGCGATGACGCCCCTAACTGGTCTCTCCTGTATGGGGGAGTGGGGACTGGGTTATGGACATTGTGGGGAGTTTTGCGGTCGCCCAAACCGGCGCGGCCGCCTCGACTGACGATGCTATTGCGGAGAATTTGCCGCTGCGCGAACTGGTCCGCCTGGCGTTGTTGAAATGCCAGGAGCGCAGGCGCCTGCTGCCGGAATTGACGCTGGATGACCCGCGCTGGCTGATGGCACTCGATCTATTGCTTGGCGTGGAGGAGGGCCGTCCGGTCACCGTCACGAATCTCGCGATCGCCGCGGGGGTCCCGTTCACCACTGCGCTGCGTCACATCAATGCGATGGTGAACGAGGGCCTGGTGCACCGCGTCGCGCACCCTACGGACCGGCGCGTCGTCTACGTCCAGCTCTCACCGCAGTTGCATGAACATCTCGCGGACTATTTGAGGACCATTTACGGGTTCACCGAGCGGCTGCGAACCGTGGGAACGCTGGCGCGCAGGCGGGTCGAGACGCCGCCCGCCGACAATGATGCGCGGCCCGAACCCCCGCCCCCGGAGACCATTGCGCCAAGCCTGCCCGGCTGGGCGTGCGTCGCCCGAACCAACGGACGCTTCGTCTCCACCATCCTGACCCGCGACAATGTCTCGATTGCTCTGGTCTTTCCCGAATCCGATGGCCGGCGTCCGGCGGGCATCGACGTGCAGGGACTTGGCGATCTGCTGCCGCAACTGGCCGCCAAATAGCGGCGCCCGCCCAGCCAGTGGCAGATTCAGGCCCCGTCTGCCTCGGCGAACCTTGCGATCCGTTGCCACTCCTCGGGACGGACAGGGCTCACCGAGAGACGCGACTGGCGGATGAGTTCCATCGCGGCAAGCCGCGGTTCGGCCTTGATGGCTTTCAACGTCACCGGGGCGACGAGCGGTCTGACTGGTTCCACGGCGACCGAAGCCCATGCGCCGTCCGGACCGTCGGGGCGCCAAGTCCGCGCGATCCGCATGATGCCGACCGCCGCCCGTACGTCGCCACTATGATAGAATAGCGCCTCGTCGCCGACCGCCATCGCCTTGAGGTGCAGCCGCGCCGCGGGATTGCGCACCCCGTCCCATTCGGTCGCGCCGTCACGAACGAGATCGTCCCACGAATAGGTGCCGGGCTCGGATTTCATCAACCAGTAGGCCATGGCGCACCGCTAGCGGGGTTGCGCCTTCGTCTCTAGCCCCGATCATCGCTGACTCAGGCCTCCTGCGGGAGCACCAGCGCGATGCGCCGGTTTCGCGATGCGGAAAGTCTGGAGCGGGCGAAGGGATTCGAACCCTCGACCCCAACCTTGGCAAGGTTGTGCTCTACCCCTGAGCTACGCCCGCTCGCGGCGTCGGCGCAGACAAGCTGCGCGGGGCGGCGCGGTCGCTAACAGGCAGGCCGATTCTTGGCAAGCCACTCGGGGATTCGATTCATTGTGTCCAACGCCGCTGAAGCCAAACCCAACTGAACCCAACGCCACAGAACACCAGCAAAAGCGTCGGTGTCGCAACTTCAAGAAAGTACTCCTGAGGCTTCAGGACGAATGGAAGGGAAAGCAATCCCACGATTGATCCACCAATCACGAGCTGCGAGAATCTCGAACTTCGCCGACTGACAGAGCCGACAAGGACGAGGACGGCCGCTAGATAAGGAAGCGTCCAAGGTATCCACGTCGGCGGGCCTGCCCTGAGCGTCTCTGCGCCTAACACGTCAATATAGATATTCGGCCGCATGCCGAACACGGGAGCAATGCGCGGATAGGGATCAGCAACATATGTACGTGCGATGACACTTACCTTCCCTTCGATCTGCGACCGAGCGAAGCTGTTCCGAAGGATGTCCTCCGCGTTGACGACAGGAACGGTATCCGGGTCAATCGAGTAATCGACAAGAAACCACCTCTCAGGTGGCGGAACAACTTCAAGTCCCGCAACTCTCGCTGCGATCGAGGGATCGCGATGCTGGGGGAGCCAGCCGGCTAATTCTGCCGCGAGTGATGGTAGCCGCGCCCCGCTAACCTCCTTGCTATACGGCAACCCTCGCACCGACCAGAGAACGGATACTGCGGCCCCATTCGAGAGCACAGCGTTTTGGCTGAATTCGGGAAGCGGCAGGTAAGCGACGCGCTTGCCGTCCAAGATGTCGTCGCCGGCGACGAGGATCGCGCGTCTCCCCAATCGCTGGAGCGCCGCCGCGAGTTCGTGATCCGACTCGCTATCGGTTGTCTGGTCGAGAAGCATGCTGAACGCGACTCGTTCAGAACCTGCTCCATTTAAGCGATCCGCCAGCCGCGCAAAATGCGATCGGTTCCAGACTTCGCCGACCTGAGGATTAGGTCGTTGGAGGGCAACTATGACTATATCCCCGCTCGCTGGATGTCGATGCAAGCGGCTGCTCCAATCACGTAGCAAGAAGTCCAGCGGCAAACCAAATTGGATGGAACCGAGAGCGAATGCCGCCAGGCACGACCAAAAGACGAAGCGGCCACGCCGTCTGCTGGGGTAAATTCTCGTTGAAAAGCGTGAAAGCCAGCCAAACGCGAGATTCAGCGAGATCGTTTGCGGAATTGATGCATGAGGGAGCGAATCAACCTTCGGAACTGCAAGAAGTCGCGCCGCCTCGGCCCGCGTGGAAACCCCCAGCGTCTTCATCGCGCACTTGATGCGCTGGTCGACGGCATCCACCCCAACGCCGAGTTCGCGGGCGATTTGCTTCGACGTGTAATGCTGCTGCACCAGCCGTAGGCAGGCGCGCTGCTTCTCCGTCAGCTTATCGATCGGACCCCCGTCCATCGCCAAAGAATTAAGCCAGACGTACGGAATGCAGAAGATGGCTTGGGGCGGCGCGGAGCGACCGTCCCGAAGCGAGACGGTTGTTGCATCGCGCTGAAACGCCGCGCCAGGGGTTGGCGGATGCGGCGCGGGCTCTCATATGGGGCCGGATTCGGGACCTGGGATCCCGTCCGAGATGGAGCTTGAATGGCTACGCTGACCAGTGCCGCCGAGCGCGAGGCGATCGAGAAATTCCGGACCGACGTCATCGAGCCGTCGATGACCGCGCTCGTCATTCTCGATTTCTGGGCAGAATGGTGCGGGCCGTGCAAGCAATTGACGCCGGTGCTGGAAAAAGTTGCCGCCGATTATGCGGACAAGAGCGTCAAGCTCGTCAAGGTCAATGTCGATGAAAATAAGATCATCGCCGCCCAGTTCCGGGTGCAATCGATCCCCACCGTCTATGCGGTGTTCCAGGGCCAGCTCGTCGCCGATCTGACGCCCGCCCGCACCGAAAGCCAGCTGACGCGCGCGATCGACCAGATCCTTGCCCAGCTCCCGGTCCAGGGCGAGGCGCAGCAGGCCGAAGCGGAAGTCGCGCCGCTCATCGACATGGGCGAAGAGGTGCTGGCGAACGGCGATGCCGAGCGCGCGGTCTCGATCTTCCTGCAGCTACAGGAAATGGCGCCTGATCTTCCCGAAGTGATTTCCGGGCTCGCCCGAGCGCTGCTCGCGGCAGGGCGGGTCGAGGAGGCGCGCGCCGCGCTCAAGGACCTGCCTGAAAAGCTCGCCGGCCATGCCGCCATTGGCCGGGCCCAGTCGGCGCTGGCGCTCGCCGAAGTTGCGCCCGCCGATGGCGACACTGGCGAATTCGAGCGCCGGATCGCTGCCGATCCGGACGACCTTGAGGCGCGCTACGAGCTCGCCGGCGCGCTCATGGCAGCGGGCGACCGCGACCGGGCGGCCGACCAGCTGTTCGAGATCATTGGGCGCGACCGCGACTGGAACGACGGTGCGGCACGCAAAAGATTGCTCCAGTTTCTCGAGGTCGTCGGGCTCGAGGATCCGTGGGCCGGAACCCAGCGCCGGCGGCTTTCGGCACTCCTGTTCACCTGATGGCGGCGCCGGCCCTGCTGCGCGTTCCCATCTTTCCGCTCGCCGGCGCCCTGCTCTTCCCGCGTACCCATCTGCCGCTGCACATTTTCGAGCCACGCTATCGCGCCATGGTCCGCGATGCCCTCGCCGGCGAAAAGCTGATCGCGATGGTCCAGCCGCGCGATGAGAAAGAACCGCCCGCTTTGTTCGAGATCGGCTGCCTCGGCCGGATCGTCGGCTCGGAGGCGCTCGATGATGGGCGCTATAATATTGTTCTGGAAGGAATAACCCGGATCCGTATCGCAGCGGAGGCGGACGTTACGACGCCGTACCGCCAGGTCGATGCCGACCGCAGCGGCTTCGAGGACGGCGAAGCCGAACCGCTGGCGCTCATTCAGCGCGCCGAAATCGAGCGCGAGGCGAAACTCTATGCCGACGCGCTCGGCTATGTCGTCGACTGGCATTCGGTGACCCGGCTCGACGACGAACTGCTGGTCAACGGCATCGCCCAGATCGTGCCGCTCGATGTCGGTGCGAAACAGGCGCTGCTCGAAGCAGGCGACATCGCGACCCGCGCCGACATGCTCGTCCAGTTCATGCAGTTCCAGCGGATGGCGCCCGGCGGCGGCGACGGTCCGGAAACAATGCAATGAGCGATGATGGGCGCTTCGACGAAGGGCTGCTCGCGGTCCTCGTCTGTCCGGTGACCCGCACGCCGCTGCGCTATGACGCAGCGGCGCAGGAACTGGTTTCCGACGCCGCCGGCCTTGCCTACCCGATCCGCGACGGGGTCCCGATCATGCTGATCGAGCAGGCGCGGCAGCTTTAGCGCTGACGGCGCTCCCGCCCGTTGCCACGGGGTGACGCGTCGGTCTGCGCAACACGCTCGGGCCGCGCCTCGCGCTGCGGCGGTTCGGCGCGAGCTTCCTGGCGACGCTGCTCGGGCTGCTGGTTGCGCTCGGCCGCGCGCACCTCGGCCTGGTCGCGCGCAGCCTGCTGCCGCGTTCGCGAAACCTGGCGCGCCTCGGTCTGCGCCCGTTGGCGCTGCTCGGCATCGGTCCGGCGGGCCTGCGCCTCCTGCCGGGCGTCGGCCTGGCGGCTCGCTTGCACCTGAGCCTGCTGCCGCTGTTCGGCGCGAACCCGCTGGCGCTGGTCGACCTCGGCGCGGCGAGCCTCGGTCTGCTGCCTCGCCTGGGCCTGCTGGCGACGCTCCGCGGCCGCTCGCTCCTCGGCTTGTGCCTGCCGCCGCTCCTGAAGCGCAGCGCTGGCATCGTGGTCGCGGGCCGGCGCCATGGCCCCCGGTTCGACCTGGCGGGAGGCCATCTCCCGACGCTCATCGCGGCGCTCGGAGTTGACCTCCTGCGGCCGAACGAATGCCGGCGTAGCTTCGGCGCGCCGTTCGGCATGGCGCTGAACAAGCGCAACCTGCCGTGCCGCCGCCGCGCCGTTTACCTGCTCACGATGATCGGCGGCGAGGGCTGCGACCCTCGTGCGCTCCTTCACAGCCGCCTGCCGGCGCTCGGCCCCATCGCCCAGGAAGCCATCGGCGGGCGGCGCAAAACGGCGTTCGTCGCGTGCCCACTTCGCCCGCTGCCAGCCCGCCGGGATCGCCCGCGGCGGCGCAGCAGTGCGGAAACCCTGATCCCGCCAGGCAGCGAAGCGGACGGCATCGGCCTGACGGCGGGCGCGCTCCGGCTGCCAGTGGCTCGCGCTCTGGCCGGCGATGCGGTCATGATAGGCGCGCCACGCCGGCTGACGCGACCGGTCCTGTTGCCATTCGCGATAGCCGGAAGTCAGCACCGGCCGCCGCTCGATCCAGTTCGCGGCAATCACCGGATGGCGCTGGCGCGACGCCCAGTAGAGATCATGACCGCGCCGATAGTAGCGGCTCGCATAGGCGTAGCGCGGTCCGTAGTCGGCGTAAGGGATGATGGCGCCATAGCTGTCGTAGACCGCCACCAAGCGGCCGCCGTCATAGCCGTACCCACAGTCGGGATCGCGGATGTAGTAAGGATATTCATCGCCCGGCCGGTAGAAGTAAGTCCGGTAGCCGACCTCGAGTGGCTCGACGAACATCAACGAATCGTCATAACCCTGCCAAGCCCACGGCTCGACCTCATCATAATAGAAGCCATAGTCGGGCGGCGCGTAGGCGAGCGAATCCTCATAGCCGTATGCGTCGTCAGCATAGGCGTAATAATCACCCGGATCGGCAACCTGGGCGGCCGGAAGCAGCGGCGCCGCCGGCATGTCGTAGCCAGCCGGTGCATAGACCGGCTGGGTCGGCTCGCCGAGGGCGAGTGGCATGGTCGCCGGAAGGTCGGGCAGACCCTGGGCGGACAGGGCGCTTTCGGCCGCGGGCTGGTTGCAGGCCGCGAGCGGCAGCGCGGCGCCAAGCGCGGCGGCGGAGATGAAAGCGCGAAGGCGTACGGATGCGAAACTCGACATCGACAGACTCCTCTGTTCGATGCCGAATCTACGATACCCTTCCTGAACTCGCTCTGGCCCCGCCGTTCATCGGGGAGTCCGGTTATTCGCGAAGCTCGATCCCTGCTTGCGCCAGCCTTGTCTTCAGTATGTCGAGCGCCTTTGGTCCCATGCCGTGCAGCGCGGCAAGCGCGGCAGCGCTTTCCCCGCGCAGATCGGCAAGCCTATGATAGCCGGCACGCGCCAATGCGCGCTGCGCAGGAGCCGCGAGAAAGGCGAATGCAGGTTTCGTCAGCGGTAAACCGTGCGACCGAGGCTCGCTAATCGCCGGGTCGGTCGGTCGCGAGGCGAAGGACGACCATCACCCAGAACAGGCCGAACGCCCAGCCGCCGACGACGTCGCTCGGCCAGCTGTGTCCGACCGCCGCCTGGCTCCAGCCAGCGAGAAAAGACAGGACGAGGGCGACGGTGATGTAGACCGCATGCTTCCACTCACGCGACGGCAGCAGCAGGGCAATCGCCAGGAAGGTGATCATCGCATTGGCGGCCGAAACGCTGGGAAAGCTGCCGGCCCGATGCACCTCGAAATATTCAGGCGCATTGGGCGGCACCCGGCCGATCAGCGCTTTCTGTACCTCGGTCACCAGCCGTCCGGTGACGATCAGGATCAGGAGCAGCGCGGCGCGCCGGCGGCGGTGGATGGCGGTGAGGATCGTGCCGAGCACGGCGGCGATGGCCAACGTCGGCCAGTCGCCGAGGTGGCCGACGAGATTGGCAAAGGATTCGAGTGCAGGCTTGCCCGCGGCCGAGAGAAAATGGGATGCCCAAACGTCGGCGGCGGCGCCCTTGCCGCCCATGAGCAGCATGACGAGCCAGGCAAGGAAGGCGAGGAACGATCCGATCAGGAAGCGCGTGCGCGTATAGTTCATTGCCGCGCGCTCCACTCAGCGCGTACGACGCGATCCGTTCCCCGGCGTGTGTCGGCGTGCCCCATCGCTCGATCCCCCACGAATCGCTCTTACCGCGTCCGACCCCTTCTGCACCAGAGGTGAAACGGTGACAGCACGTACCGATTCAGATCGTTAGCCCTCGGAGCAGCAGCGGCAGGTCGCCATTCTCGCCGCGGGCTTCGGCCATCAGGAAGCTTTTCAATGGCCCAAACCGCTGGACCGCACCCATGCCAAGCCGGCGGATGAGCGAGGCGGCGCGCCCCGGAATCCCGTACAGGCGGGTGAGCCCGTCGGTCGCGGCCGCGACCATCAACGTATCGAGGCTGCGCCAGCGCTCGTAGCGCGCGAGCAGCTGGGTATCGCCGAGATCAAGGCCGATCCGCGCGCCTTCGACCAGCACCTCGGTGAGTGCGGCCGCATCGCGCAGTCCGAGGTTGAGGCCCTGCCCGGCGATCGGATGAATGCCGTGCGCCGCATCGCCGACCAGCGCCAGCCGTTCACCGACTATTTTCGCGGCATGATGGAAGCCGAGCCGGTAGCTCGAGCGGCCACCCGCCAGCTGCAAGGCCCCGAGAAAGCCGCCCATGCGCTTTTCGATCTCGGCGGCAAGCGCGCGATCCGGCAGGTCGAGGATTGCGGCAGCATCGCGCGCCGGCACCGACCAGACGATCGCCGACCGCGTACCGGGAAGCAAAGGCAGCACCGCGAACGGCCCGGCGGGATAGAAGATTTCATAGGCGATATTGTCGTGTGGCCGCTCGTGCGCGACGGTGACGATGATCGCACTGTGATCGTAGCTCCACCGGGCAAGGCGGATGCCGGCAGCCTCGCGCGTCGGCGAATTACGTCCCTCGGCTCCCGCCAGCAGCGGCGCTTGGATGAGGCGACCGTCAGTCAGCGCGACGCGCACGCCGGCGCCGTCACGTACGACATCGCCGACCGAGGCGGGCGTACGCAGCTCGACATTCGCTGCCGCCTCGGCTGCCTCGCGAAGCGCGCTGCGCAGCCGGCGGTTCTCGAACATGATGCCGAGCGGCCCGTCCTCTGCGCCCGGAACGAACTCCAGCCCGCCCGGCTCGAGGCCGTCGCTGACCTTGATCGCGGCGATTGGGCAACCCTGGCCGTCGAGGCGATCGGCGACGCCGATCGCCTGGAACATGCGCCACGAGGAACTCGATACCGCGGTCGCCCGTCCGTCATGCCCGGACGCTACGGCCGGTTTCGGGTCGAGCGGATCGACGACGATGCTGGAAAGGCCGTGGCGATCGAGTGCGAGGGCCAGCGTCAGGCCGACAAGCCCGCCGCCGAGGATGATGACGTCTGCGCGATCCATTGCCGGCTCCTGCGATCGGGTTCCTTAGGAGCCAAAGTCGATTGCCACAATGGCACCAGGTTCGGCGCGATGTGATGCGCGCGTGCAACGCCTGGCGCTTGACCGCGGACTCCCGCCGGGCGCATTGTGCGAATGAGAACATTTGGGGCACGTTTATGGCGGCATCGGTGGCGCGCGGGGGCGAACAGTCGCGACTGGCCCGCTGGGGCGAAAGCCTCCGGCGCGCCTCCCGGCGTTCGATCGGCCTGCTCTTCGGCGCCGCGCTGGTCCTCGGCTCGCTGCTGCTATTCACCGCACTCGTCAGCTATCACACCAGCGATCCGTCACTGAACACCGCCGCGGCCGGCCCCGTGCAGAACTGGCTCGGCACCGCGGGCGCCTTCACCGCGGATCTTTTCCTGATGCTGCTCGGGCCACCGATCGTCCTGGTCCTGCCGCTGTTCGTGCTGATCGGCATCCGGCTGGCGCGCGGCGCCTGGCCGGGCCGCTGGAAACGCGCGCTCCTCCTCTCGCTGCTCGGCATCATCCTCGTCGGTACCGGAGCGTCGCTCCTGATCGGGAGCGCAGTCAATGGCCTGCCGGCCGGCTGGGGCGGCGTGTTCGGCCTGTCGCTCGCCCGCCTGCTCAACCTCGCCCTCGATCTGATTGGCGATGAAACCATCGTCGTCTGGTTCCGCTATGCGGCGATTGCGCTCGCGGCGCTTGCCGGACTGTTCCTCTGGTACCTCGGCCTCGGTCTTCGCGCCGACGAGCGCCGCTGGCTCACGCCGCGGGCAGCCCCGACACCGCGGCCTGCGGAACGCCGCTATCTGGACGACGATGACGTGGATCTCGCCGCGCGGCCGGCACGCGCTCCGGTCACCGCCAAACCCGAGCAGTCGCGCCTCACCATCGCC
>Ga0068859_100004237_pt1 | contig 14645 bp, 16 predicted proteins | sample KBSSwiS22_FD_66585 | JGI IMG/M metagenome (GOLD analysis project Ga0068859, IMG submission 66585) | Switchgrass rhizosphere microbial communities from Kellogg Biological Station, Michigan, USA - KBS Switchgrass S2-2 | ecosystem: Host-associated > Plants > Roots > Rhizosphere > Soil ...
CGCGCAGACGTTCAGCACACAAGCAAAGGCTCGATAATGGGCCCCCGCATGCTCCTAGGCTGCGCCCTGCTGCTTGGTACGATCTTCGCTGCTGCGTGAACTTTCGACGGCTTGAGCACGGCGGAAAAAAAGCTGTACCAATTTGCCTTCTCCAAGAACTCTTTGCAATTCGCCGAATGCAAAGAAAGGAATGAGCAGCACAAACAAGAGCGCGGTCAAGGTCAAAATTCCCTTCCAGGTGCCCCCACCAAGGTCAGCAATACTCTGGGAGAAAGACTTCCCGTGATAGAACCCAGTGGCAGCGTCTTCGAAAATCTTGAAACACGCCAACACCACAGAAAACAAGGCAGACTTCAGTAAAGTCGGATAGATGAGCGGCGCCTCGTTAGCCCGGTCGCCCAGGTGAAACGCTCGGGCAATAAGCACAAACTTTCCTAATACTAGGGCATTCACGAGTGCAACACCATGAGCTAGGTAACTGATATGCTCCTCATTTAGAATCACGGACCGGTACACGAGGAACAGCCCAAAAACCACCCAAAGATAGAAAGCGATGACAAGGAATTCCTTCAGCTCGTTGTACGCTTTCTGCTTCAGCCTTCCCGTTGCAATAACCATGGCATCTCCACATCTGAAACTGATGTATGCAAGCCCCATAGGGGCGGTGCTGGCTCAAATTGCTCGAATAGGCCAGACTTAGCCGGCTATTTCGATTTGGGAGGGAAATCCTTTAAGACCTTCTGCATGGCCTTGTCGAGGCTCTTCTGGTTCTTTTCTTGGTTCGAACTGGGATCAATAGCCTTAGTCGCAGTTCCCGTCCATATCAGCTGCTTACTCGTCGGCTCATACATGTCGAGGACAAGACTTCCGACGTTGATGGTTGACTGCGTGGCCTGCCCCATGCCGCCCCCGAAGCCTCTCCCAGTACCCCAGGCATTCCATTGCTTTTCCTGGTCGACAGCGATCTGATAGCCAATATAGAGATCAGCCTTGTCGCTGTCGGCCTTGGTTAAGCCTTTGGACGCCAGTTGCGAGTCAACAGACTGCTTAATCTCGGCGTCCACGATCTGATTCGGGTGAGCACCGCCCTCAATGTTGACCCACTTGTAGGTGTGAAACTTGGAAAAATCGACTCCCGGCATGGAATTGTGTCGTACATCCTGCCCTTTCGCTACAGTGCAAGCGAAAAATGCAACTGCCAATGTTATTCCCGGCTTTAAGAATGAGAGGTGATTAATTCGGCGCATAGTTGCTCCTTCTCTGGTCGTCTTGAAGATCCCAGTCGAATCCCCGGCCATGAGTCTGCCGAAAAGGGGGAATTCTCCTTTAGAACTACACTGAAACTTTGTGTTTATCGACTACCTACCACCAATACCATGCGGAAGGAACTGTCAGTCTAGACAGTGATTGAGCACCTAGAGTTTTCGATGGGAGAAGTCCGCGTTGCCTTCTGCTCGGCGTGCGGAACAGAGTTTCAATACGTGCCGGATTCAGACTGGGCAAGAATGATTTGACCCGGAATGAGAAAACGTCAAATGAGCGATATGCCGATTTTTCGCCAATTGACAATTTTTCACCAAGAATCCGTGCCCAGCGTCTCAGGAACAATGAAATTGTTTGCTGCATTGTTAACCAACAAAGCCGTCAGACGTTATACAAAGTGACGCCCGATAAATCCAGCATCGGGTGATTGTGGGCCGTTAAAAGGAGCTTTCTATGCAAGAAGACTTCGTGATCATACCCATCATGATTGCTTTCCTGGCTTGGATGGTGTGGGTAGTTTTCAGCACGATCCGGCGCTTCAAGATCGCCAAGTTGCAGGCCGGAGTGCAAAATAAGCTGCTCGAAAAGGTCGGGTCCGGCCAGGAGCTGCTCGCCTACGCACAGACCGACGCAGGGAAAACGCTGATCGAGTCCTTGCGAGTCGAAGGTGTTTCGCCGTATGGGCGCATCATTGGGGCCCTGCAGACTGCGATTGTCATGGTGTCCCTGGGGGCGGCTTTGTTGTTCCTGCGCAACCGAGTCTCTGGAGCTGAACAGGGCTTTCTGGTCTCAGGGACTCTGATCACGGTGCTGGGGATTGGATTCGGATTGTCATCTGCGGCTTCCTACTATCTCTCGAAATCCTTCGGACTTCTTAATGGCAACCGCGCATAATCGGTGAAGCGCGACGATGCGAGATGAATATGAGGCTCGTGGGATGAACCTGCACCTCGCTGCGCCAGCATCGAGATCGGTGGATGAGAGCCGTGCCAAGAATGGGCCTCGCATGGAGGAATCCGCCTTCCGCCTGTTTTACGAGCAGACGTCTACGCCGCTGCTCCGATATCTGCTTGGAGCAACCCGGAAGCGGGATGTAGCTGAGGATCTACTGCAGGAGACATATTGCCGGTTCCTGACTACCGATGTGCCGGAGATGGAGGAGCGCGAAGCCCGGAGTTACCTGTTTCGCATCGCCACGAACCTCATGCACGATCGATGGCGCCATGCGAGAGAGGACTCTTTGCCTGAGAGGTCGGTTCCCGATGTATCTCCGGCTCCGCAGTTTGAACGGAGACTGAGCGTGCGGCAGGCTTTCGAGCGGCTGAAACCCCGCGAACGGCAACTCCTGTGGCTGGCTTACGTGGAAGGCTCAAATCATTGTGAGATCGCGGATTGCACCGGCCTGCGGGCCGGGAGTGTCCGCCTGCTACTATTCCGGGCTCGCCACAAATTGGCGGAATTGATTGGCAAGAGTCCACAGAGAACAGATGTAGGGGTGCACAAATGAAGAAATACTGCGAGAAAGAACAACCTGTGGTTACTGCATTACGGAGCGGTTCGTTATGCGGCGAGCTTCTCGTTCATGTGAGCAATTGTCCGGTTTGCTCAGAAGTCGTGTTTGTCATGGAGTCTTTACGGGAAGATCCTGCCCTTGCGGAAGATGGGGGGGACATGCCCGACCCGGACAGGATCTGGGAGCGAGCGCGGGGTGTCGTCAGAGAAAATGCTGCTGAGAGAGCGATGCTGCCGATCCGGATTGTGCAGATTTTCGCCTATGTGACTGCTATCCTCGCGGTGCCTTGGCTGCTTCTTGAACTGCCGAAGCCACCACGGGTAGTGCCAGATCTGGGGCTGGCGCATTTGGCTCTGCTTGATGGGTCATGGTCTCCGGCTCTAACTAGTATTACGGTACTCTGCGTCACTGTCACCCTAGTCTGCACCGGCTTCAGTTCGTGGTACATACTCCGGGAGCGGTAGCCGTCGCTCGTCACGTTGTCCACGACCACGTGATTGGATGACGCACGCGATAGCACACCTTTTGCGCTTTTTGTTCGTGTTCCCCGGGGTCAATGAGAGCTGAAGGCCTCTTCTCTGTTTGTGGATTGAAACGTCATACTTGGCGGATGTAGTCTCGAGTTCGCGTGGTTAAGTGTTTGCCGCGCAAGAGTTGGGGCAGGAGCGAGCTTTCCTCTCGCGTTTTGGAGGTTGGTCATGGTAGCCCAGCTGGTTACTCGCCAAGGATTGACATTGCAATTGGAAGAAAAATCCAAAGAAACCATTGTTCATTGTGCGGGCAGGATTAACGCTGAAAATTCGGAGATGTTTCAGAGGGAAATTCGCAATCTGATTCCTGAGCTGGGAGCTCAAGATGCAACAAGCACTCACAGGATCGTGCTTGACTTGAGCAATGTTACCCATGTCGACAGCAGCGGTTTGGGCGCACTCTTGGCCGCGTGGACGGCCGCGCAAAACAATGGCTCCGACCTGGAAATGGCAAATCTGAATCCGCGAGTCGAGAAACTCGTTGAAATAACGAAGCTCGACACTGTGTTCAAGCGGGCCAGGGTTGTGGCGGGCAGCCGTTCCACGGCGACGCAGACTGGGGCTGATATCGCACCTACCCTTAGCCCAGAGGAGGCTTGGCAGCAAGCAATTGACGCGGGAATGATTGTTCATCGCGCCGATCCCCTCAACTGCGAGACGTCGATACCCGCATTGATCGGTGGCGCGGTAATGCCAAATCGGAGATTCTACGTTCGCAACCACTTTCCGGTGCCCCAACTTGACGGGTCAAACTGGCGTTTGGATGTGGTTGGGTTGGTCGAACGTCCTCTCCACCTCAGTTTACGTGACCTCGTAAAGATGCCTTCCCAGACCCAGTTCGTCACTTTAGAGTGCGCCGGAAACGGCCGCTCACTGCTGAGTCCGCGTGTTAATGGCGAGCAATGGAACTTGGGAGCGGTTAGCACTGCCGAATGGACGGGAGTGCCACTTACAGAAGTAATGCACCGGGCAGGTGTTAAGGCGGGTGCGAGAGAGTTGGTATTTCGGGGCGCTGACAACGGCAAACCTGATCCGAATGGCGAACCAATTCCCTTCGAGCGTAGCTTGGGAGTAGATGGCGCCCACAGGTCCGAAGCGCTGCTTGCCTATGCAATGAATGGGGAAATGCTCCCGATCCAGCATGGCTACCCGCTGCGTCTGGTAGTTCCGGGATGGTATGCAGTGGCGTCAGTCAAATGGCTCACGGAGATTGATGTGATCAGCGGCCACTTCAACGGCCATTACCAGACCGGGGCATACTTCTTCGAGTGGCAAGGCGAAGGACAAGTCGTAAGAGAGCCAGTATCGCTGCAACGAGTGCGAAGTCTGATCACCGAGCCAGAGCCCGCGAGCGAAGTCGAGAAGGGAGAACTGCCGGTTCGCGGTGTCGCGTGGTCGGGAGCGGCACCCATCGCTCGTGTTGAAGTCAGAATCGGTGACGGCCCCTGGCAAGAAGCGCGCATGCTGGGCGAAAGCAAGCGGCACAGCTGGCGGGGGTGGGAGCTTATCGCTCACCTGGAACATCCCGGTTCCGTAGTTATTTCTGCTCGGGCCACCGATATGGCAAGCCAGACACAGCCCGCTTCGCCTGAGTGGAATCGACTTGGCTATGGAAACAATGTTATTCAGCAGGTTCGCATCGATGTTCGATAGTTCTCTTCGCGGAAGTGAAACATCGCGAGCATAACTCTGTTTTGACGGCTAATCAGGATGGGATGAGAAGAGCCGGTCTCCAGAACGGGATGCTGTACGCTCCCAAGTTATCGAAATGCTCTAGGCACAAGAGATAAAGGAGACCGGCATGAAGAAGATTAGCACTGCGACAGCAAAGAAACTCGGAAAAATGCAGAAACTAACCATCGGCTTAGATTTGGGTGATCGATCGAGCTGGTACTGCGTGTTGGATGAAAGTGGAGCGGTGGTATTGGAGCAGAGGCTAAGCACGACCCCCAAGACTATCCAAGACGTGTTCGGGGGAATGCCGCGGAGCCGGTCGCGTTGGAGACGGCCACGCACTCGCCGTGGGTGAGCCGGTTGTTAAGCGAACTCGATCACGCAACTTTGAGCTTTTCCTTCGCCTTTTTAACGTGTCAATTAACGATATGGCGTTTTTCAATAGTTGCCGACTAGAAGCGCTCTCCTCGGGATCCCCAAGTTCTGCTAGCTCCTGATTCGCCCGCTCTTTAGCTCAGTGCGGAACAAATCGAAAATCGCGAATGATTGCCGACTGATTCCTCGAAGGCGTCCCCTTGAAGCACCAGAGATTGATGCCTACTGGGGCGGCCGTTTGCGGAATGTTGGTAGTGTTCGATGAATAGGTTTCGGTCTTGATGACATCGGCAACAGATCCGATTGGATGAACGCCATTCATTAGCGTGAACACGACTCGATCGGATCTCCACTCCATCCTTGCCGTAGTAAGGTTTCCACCCCTGACTTGGAAGTTGTCTTCCCAGCTAGAAACGCCATTTGGCTTGCGGTTTCCGGTAGATGGATAGACTGTAAAGTCGGCATCACAGCCGTGACACGTCTTGTTCCACTGGGAAAATTCAATATCAATTTCATTCTCTGCGTCGGCGCCAATGTGGTGAGTGGGCCCATAGGTGAAAAGTCCGAGCACCGTTGTCTGATCCATGGCGTAGACGTCGCCCTCGACAACCCACTGGTACGTCCCAAATCCCATATTGTCGGTCGTAAACAACTCCGCGGCAGTCCACTTTCCGTCGTGTTTGGCGATTTGGAGATGTAGATATCCGTCGGGGTTCAAATCGACATTGGCCGGATTCCCGGGAGCGACGCCTGCCATACCACCGGTGGTGACTTTCCAGGTATGTCCAGCCCATCTGATCGTCTGGGCCTGGGCGCATTGAAACGCGGTGAGCAGAATGCTACAGATCGTCATTCGAATGAATACCGTGTTCGCCATCATTCTTTGTTCGTTCACTCCGCGTGTGCAGCGATTTTCAACCACGCACCCCCCTCCCAGATGTCAATGAGTGTAATAGAGATATATCACCACCTAATCGTGGGCAGTATCATTACATCTATGAGCTACGACGTAATTGTGATCGGAGGCAGTTTTGCGGGCTTGTCTGCCGCCCTGCAATTAGCGGGGTCGCGCAGGCGCGTTCTGGTGATGGATTCCGGAGAGCCGCGAAACCGTTTCGCGAAATTCTCTCACGGCTTTTTCGGCCACGATGGGCAAACGCCTTCAGCCTTGCTGGTGAAGGCTCGGTCCCAACTTCTTTCCTACAGTACTGTCTCGTTTGTCGACGATATGGCTACCCATTCAGCCAAGGCCGGTGAAGAATTTGTGGTCACAGCCGCCACCGGGATCGTACGCACTGCTTCGCGCCTGATTCTGGCCACGGGCGTGAGGGACAACCTCTCAACTATTCCAGGGCTGCAAGAGCGCTGGGGCGAAAGCATGCTGCACTGCTTTTATTGTCATGGGTACGAAGTGGCTGGACGACGCCTTGGCGTATTGGCGACTAGCGATCGCTCTTTCCAAACCGCCATGCTTCTGCCGGACTGGAGCGACCACGTCACTCTCTTTACCAACGGCGTGCTTACCTTAAGCTCCGAACAACTGGCCGACCTTCGCACACGTGGAGTTTCTGTTGAAACCGCACCGGTAGTTGCCCTTCTCGGAGACGCGCCTGCTTTGTCCGGGCTCCGTTTGGACGATGGACGCATCATTTCCGTGGATGCGGTCTTTATGAGTCCTCGCACCGGCATGGCTAGCCCGCTCGCTGACCAACTGGGGTGTGAGTTTGACCAAGGCCCATCCGGTCCTTTTATCCGCACCAGCGCGGATAAGCAGGCCACCGTCGGCTGGCGATGCCGCCCGTCCAGGACACAACGCTTCGTGGGCAGCTGCAGATGGCGTAACGGCGGGAATCCCGGCGCACCAATCCCTTACTTTGCCTCAGCCCGCTTGTCGCTGACAAGAGTACGGAACCTCAGTGAGCGAGAGTCGATTTTGCGATAACCATCACTGGAGTGCTAAGCAATTGCGGCGTCAACGAGAGGGGCGCCAACGCACGACTCGGGACAGCCGGGCCAACTTGTTCCCCGATACTTACCCAAAATGCGACCGACCAGCAGCACTACCGGGAATACGATTCGCTGAATCGCTATAGGTGGCGTCATAACTGCCTGAGTACGCCGGTGCCTCCACAGTACGTGGGCTAAGTAGAAGATCGACGGCCTGCCGGACGCGGTTGCGTTGAGAACGGCAAACAAGGCCTGGAGATAGCGATCTAAATCAACGGCCGGAATCGCCTGACCAGTTAGCTCTAATAGCTCTTCCCCGCCATTCCACCAGGTATGAACTACGCCAGCAGGAAAGACCGCACTCTCTCCGGTTCGGACTACGATTTTCTCGTTGCCAACCCGTGCTCCCACAGTTCCCGCCTTCACGCAGCCTTCTTCCCGCTGTTGGAAATGCACATGAGGCGGAGGTCCACTCGTTCGCGGTGGGAGTGAACCCTCGATGCTTAGCACAATTTGCCCCCTGGAGTCCCGTACTCGGCGGATCTTCAGAACTTCACCCGTATGTCGGTTCTCAAGTCTTAGATAGCTATCCAAAATGGTTCCCTCGCCTGCGAATAGCTTGCCACAACTGGTGGACCTTGGGCTTCTGCAACGGGCATTATCACAAAACCTCTGCCCAAGTCACTTGAGCGTTATGGCGAGGTTACGACAGTTGAGCCCGGTCCTGATGATTACCTCGCCCTTGTTTCAATGCAGCCGGACACTTCAACATCTTCTATTCTGAGGTTTTGGCTGCGGCCGCGCCTTTTTTGGCGTCGGCGACCATTGCGATGAAGCGAGGATCGCTGTGTAACGACCGGAAGTCGGGGTCATTTTCCATTTCGAGCGCGTCGGATGGATTTAGCCCAGTATCAAGCGCCTGTCGCAAGAGCGACAGTGCCATTGGGCGATTTCCCTTGCGAGCTTCGATGCCGCCGAGACAGTAAACGGTCGAAGCCGTGAACTGGTTCTCCGTCCCCAAAATGCGACCGGAGAGGTTGATCGTGTCCCTGATCAACTTCTCCGCTTCGGCGTAGCGACCCTCCCGAGAAGGATCAACGCCCAGGTCCCTCATCGTCTGTAGGGTCGCCGGATGTTCCGGCCCTAGCACTTTGCGACGGAGGTCGAGCGCCTCCCGATCCAGCTTCTCTGCTTCGGCGTAGCGACCTTCCAGGGACAGAACAAAGGCCAGGTTGTGCATCAATCTCAGCGCCTGCGGATTCTCCGGCCCGAGGAGACGGCGGTAGAGGTTGAGCGTTTCCAGATTCAACTTCTCCGATTCGGGAAGGCGACGTTCAGCCGACAGAACACCCGCCAGGTTGCTCATCGAATTCAGGGTCTGGGGATGCTCCTGCCCCAGCACCCGGCGACGGAGGTCGAGCGTTTCCCGACCCAACTTCTCCGCTTCGGGATAGCGCCCCAAGTAGATGAGGCAAACCTCCAGGTTGTTCATCGAATTTATTGTGTCCGGATGTTCCGGCCCTAGCACTTTGCGGCGGAGGTCGAGCGCCTCCCGATCCAGCTTCTCCGCTTCGGCATAGCGACCGTCGGCCCACAGCGCATCCCCCAAATTGTTCATCGAATTCAGTGTGTCCGGATGTTCCGGACCGAGGACATGGCGGCGGATCTCGAGCGTTTCCCGGTTCAACTTCACCGCCTCGGCGTAGTGGCCGTCGTGATTCAGCGCATCCGCCAAATCGCTCATCGAATTCAGTGTGTCCGCATGTTCCGGACCGAGGACGCGCCGCCGGATGTCAAGGCTCTGCTGCTCAAGGTCTCTTGCGCGTGAAAACAGACCGAGGCTGTCGTACACATCCCCCATGACCTGCATCATCTGGGCCTGAGCGTCCGGGTCCTTCGCCATCCCTGTCTTGATGTCATTCGAGGCTTTGTCCAGGATCTCGCGGGCGGTAACACTATTGCCGCGCTGTTCGCTAGGGTCCGACACCTGGAACATGTTGGTCATGAAGTCCGTGATGCGAGTGGCGCGATCGCGCTCGCGGTTCGCACGGTCGCGCTCGAGCCTTGTGCGCCGCAACTGAATCGCTTCTGCCGTCGCAAATCCACCAGCAGAAGCACGGCCGCAGCGGCCATGGCAACCGCAAGCCGATTCCGTCGAATGTATTTCCGCGTGCGATAAGCAGCACTGGGCGTATCCGCAGACACAGGCTCATTGCGCAGGTATCGCCCCAGGTCTACGGCAAGTTCCGAGGGCGAACCATAGCGCCGTTTGCGGTCCTTCTCAAGCGCCTTGAGCACAACCGCATCCGGATCGCCGCGAAGTTGCCGGGCCAACGAAGGAGCATCGGTGCTCCGATTCTCCGCCGTGATGGCTGACTCGTCGGGCTGCGTCTGAATGCGCGAGCTGGGCTTCGGGACATCCTTATCGCGTAACCGGCGCAAAATATCGTCATAGGCCAGCTTCTTCAAATCAAGCGGAAGTGCGCCGACCAAAAGCTGATAGAGCAAATGTTTCCCGGCGGCGGCGGGGTTGTAACAAACGGAACGACCGTGACCTTCTTCGCATCGGCGACCGGCACCGTGCTCGGCAGCGATGTGCCGCAGGGTACAATCGGCTCGCTTACGCAAGGGCGTTACCAGGACCATCACCGGCCCATAAACGCTCGAGGCTCAACACAGAAATGAAGCTCGCCACTCCTGCCTGCATGTGGCCTGACACAAAGAGTCAGAACATGCCGGCGGGAGTACTTCCTGCAGCACTCTTGGTCAATGAATGTCATTCCCCATTGCGCAGTTTAGAGCAAGGTGGTTGCTGACAGGCGCCTGCATTTTATGCCCCAGAGGAATTGCGGAGGCGTAGTTCCCTGATAATAGGCGCTATCAACTCGTCTTCCCTGACCGCCTTGGCTCAGCCGAAATAGTTCATAATCTATGATCTTTGCGAAACCAAGGCGTCGAGCGAAGGGATTGAGACCGGGGTGGTTGAGGAATGTTCCTGCGGTTGGGTTCCGCCCCGTATCGCCGCGACCAGAATCTCCATCGCTATTCCTGTAAGTGGTGGAAGGTAAATCGTGGCGGCCAGCAATTTCTCTCTCACCCAAACTTGGCCGCTGGCTGGTTGGCCATCGCATCCGGTAAAGGGCAGGCTCAGCCATCGCGCCCGCTCTTGATCATTGGCAACCTGCTGAAATGCTTCGCGCGCCCCCATCGCCATGGCATCGTCTTGGGCCGCCACAAGGCCGATTTGTACGCTTCGCGAGGTGGAGAGCTTCAGCCACGACGATACTGCGCGTGTCGCGCTTTCCGCCGTCCAGTTTGCCTTTAGCATCGAAACCTGAATGTTCGACGGTATCGTCTCCTGCATCCCTGCTGTGCGCTTCTGGGCAGAAGAACTTCGCGTAGGCCCCTCAATATAAAGGACCGAACCGCCCCTGGGCAGTAACGCGGCAAATTGTCGCCCCTGTATGCGTCCAATCTCCTCGTGATCAGCACTGACAGCAAACACAGGCACTGTCGCCTGTCGGCGAAGTTCCGCCAAGTACTCCGGCCTCCGGTTCAGGACTGCCCAAGCGATTCCTGCTGCATTCGCAGCTTTGGCCACTTGCGGCAAGGCCGTCCCCCCGACCGGTTCCAGCACAATCGCATCGGGTCGGGATTCCTTCTGGCTTTGGATCGCCTTCAAAAGCTGCGTGCTCTGGTTTACAGCATCGTCCTCGGCAAGAACGATTTCCGCGCTGATCCCCAACTTGCGAGCGGTGGCCTCCGCGCATTGGGCTTGCGCCACTTGGAAATCATTCTGGTTGCCGTGAAGAGAAATCAAGAATCGGAGCGTTTTCATCGCATTATTAAGGGAATCGGCTTTCTGTAACCATACGCCTTATCCGTGATGAAGTCCTTATTCTCGCGGCCAAAGTGGCGGTTGTCGTGGCGACAACAATCCGATGACGTTATAGAGATGTATCGCTGGCTATTGCCATGAGGTGGCTCGGCGCCGTCTCATAGTCAAGGCGCTCAGTTTAGCGCAACCTGCCAATCTCCAGCCGCAAAACTGGATGACTCTCCAGAGGTCACACCCTTAAGGCGTAGGGGGTGGAGCAAGGTCCAATTCTGTTAGCTGTGCGTCTTTGTGAGTGAGCCGCCATTCCGAGGCATGCCGCTCGGCATCAGCAACGTCGTCATCCATCATGTAGTGGGCTAATTGAGCCAGCTCGTTGACTTGCTTCGAATCACCCCCGTCGAGCGAGAGTGACCGCCAGAAATAAGCGCGATTGAGATCATGAGGAACGCCGCGCCCCTTTTCGTAGAGCGACGCGAGCTTCGCCTGAGCTTCGTGGTTCCCCTGTTCGGCTGCTGGAGAGCCAGCTCGCAGCTGTTGAATAATCCTGTTCAACGCCCTGTCCTCTTAAGTAGAGTATGCCGAGCTTGGCCTGGGCGCTGATGTTTCCTTGCTGGGCAGCCTTCTGATACCACATGGCCGCCACATGCTTATCTTCGCGAACACCCCAGCCACCCAAATAGAAATCGCCTATTCCCATCTGGGCTTTAGCGTGTCCTTGTCTGGCCGCCACTTCCAGCCACTGTGCGGCTGTCACGTAGTCCTGACGAACGCCGGTCCCATTCGTGTACATGACTCCAAGGTTGTATTGGGCTTTTGCGTAACCTTTCTTTGCCGCCTTCATGAACCACAACAACGCTTCAGCGTAATTCCGGACCATCCCTTCTCCGTTCTCGTAAAGAAGGCCGAGGTTGTTTTCGGCTGGCGCATAGCCGCCCTTGGCAGCGTCCAGATAAAATTTGAATGCTTTGCCTATGTTTTGCTGTACGCCATTGCCTGCCTCATATATGCACGCAACGTCAAACTGCGCCTCCGTTATACCTTGAGCCGCCGCCTTTTCAAACCACTCCGCTGCCACTTGCAAGTTGCGGCCGACTCCTTCCCCGCGATAGTACATGGCTCCCAGATTTGCTTGTGCGAGCGGATCACCTTGTTTAGCGGCCTCAGACAACCACCTCATTGCCTCAGCAAAATCCCTCGTTACAACTTCTCCCGTCCTATATGCAATGCCCACGCGGGCCTGCGCTTTGCGGCTACCGTGCTCGGCCTGCTGCACCAGCTTGGGCCACTCACGGTCGCTTAGCGAAGGTTCGCTCTCGGTGGCCGCTACAGGTCTAATGGCCGCACAAGTGAATAACAGGACAGCGCAATACCAGCGCAGATAGGCCACAGCAGCTCCTTGGCGAGAACCAGAACCCCCGACCCGAACAGCGCAATGCCGTTTTAGAAGAGAAATTGTACGGCCCTTCCACAATCCATCATGCAGATCGCAGCAAACGGTTTGGGAGCGTCCGTGTAACAACGGTCTGCAGCGAGACTAGTGATCACGGAAATAATGCGTCAATCCCACCAAAGTTGTAGCGCGAGGGGTGGAGGGAAGCGGTCGTGATCGTCCAGAAGTTGTGACTTCACGTGGCAGGGAGACCCGACCTGGAACCACCGTTGCGTTTTAAACAGTGGGATAAGCCTGTGGCGGCCGTTTTCACAAATACTCAATTTCCGTGGACCATGCGTTATCACGCCCCTGCGCTTTCCATTCGCCCATTTTCGGTAAAGGGGGTGATTTGGCGATTCACTTCATCGGAAAGTTCGGGTCGTTTTTGATCTCGCGAATCTGCTGGATATGGCGTTCGGCGTGCGTAGAAATCTCCAACATCCACTGCCAGCAATCGATCACTTCTCGATCTCCGAAGCTGTGAGCCCGCATGTCGTCGTTGGTGGTCTTGATGTACTCGATCATCGTGGCGCGGAGCGCCTGAAACCTCCCAAGTGCCTGAGCCAGATCCTTATAAGTGTCGACCTTTTCGTGCCCACCACCGGTTTTCGTATGCACCACACGATCGATGCCGTACCAAAGGATGTCGGCGTCAGTAGCCACCGATTTCTTGCTGTTCATATCCGGCGTAGCCCGGAGGGCTTTCTGGATGTCGCGCCAATAGTCCGGTTCAGCCACCGCCAGATGTGAAACGACTTCGCGGATGCTCCAGCGATCCGGCGAAGCCTTGTACTCCAATTGCGCCGGCGATAAACCACGGACCTGCTCAGCCACCATTTGCGTGGTCATTTCGAAATGCACAACGAGGTGTTCGCGGTCCTCCTTGGTCATGGAGGCGGCAACCAGCGGCGTCGCCAACAGACAAACACTCAATGTGAGGATCGCCCAATCTCGGAGCATATATGCTCGCAGCGAGTACATCGTAAAGAGCATGGTAGTAGCGCCCCCTTCGGAATACCCTGTTGGACGATCAAAGGAGAGAAAAGTTATCACGCCCCCCGCAAAGCGCCAATTTCCAATAACCGAGCGTCGAACATTAAATGTCAAAGGCATGTGGGGAGCATGGCTTCTCGGACTCGTCGCTCGCCCCTGCCGATTGCCGCGTTCCCCCTCCTCTGAATCGCCTATGCCTCAAAGGAATCACTGCATTCATGCATCATCCTCGCTCCGCTGTTCTGCCACGCGAGATGCGCATAAAGGACATTGTTGCGCTGGTTTTTACCCACGAATGCTAGTATGTTCCCACAGCAATGAAACAGGGCTTTGGAACCATACTGAAGGCCGTTGCGGGAATCGCCGCTGTGGTGTGCGTGCTATTGCCAATGACTGGTCTGGGAGCCCTCGTCTTCGTCATCGCCTTGTTTATCGCAATCACAGCTGGGGTTACGGGCAGTCACTTGAGTAATGACGAGGAACACGGCGGCTACTGGCAAAAGGATTCGGGTTCGCCCACCACACTCTAATCCAACGTTATTCGACAACGACTGAGATTTCGGGTTGGTTGGGTTTACTCGGATGGGTATCAGTACCCATAGGAAGCTGGCCAGCATACTCTTCGGCTGAGCTCTGCAACATGAATCCCTTCGTGTGTACGCCGGCGTAGCACTCGCCTTTCTGAATATACGCATAGGAAACTCCGCGACCGGACCTCCGAACGCGGTTGGTGAGCAGGTTGCGCTGCTGCAAACTGAGCTAGGATTGGTCTTTAGCCAAATGGATTCTACGGCTGGAGAGTAAATCTGCTATGCAGCAAATATTCGGTTTAAATGTTCCGCAAACCCTCGAGGATATTTGTAATCGGACCCGACTGGCACTTATCGTGTATGACATGCAAGTCGGAATTGTCAGCCAGATCAAGAACGGGCGGCACATCGTAGAGAAAGTAATTCAGGTGCTAAATGCAGCCCGGACAGCCGGAATTCGTGTCTTTTTCACCCGCCACATGTCTCTGCCCAAGGAGCTTATGGGCGTCTCGCAATTACGAATGGCGATGGCTTGGCAACGGGCGAAAGC
>Ga0068859_100004238_pt1 | contig 14643 bp, 14 predicted proteins | sample KBSSwiS22_FD_66585 | JGI IMG/M metagenome (GOLD analysis project Ga0068859, IMG submission 66585) | Switchgrass rhizosphere microbial communities from Kellogg Biological Station, Michigan, USA - KBS Switchgrass S2-2 | ecosystem: Host-associated > Plants > Roots > Rhizosphere > Soil ...
CGCGGCGATCGGCGATCGTGTACGCGCGCTCGCCGATGCCGCCGTGAGCATCCGCGAGGCCGTTTCGCACCAGCGCGAGACACTCGCCTTCGTGCGCACCAGCGCTCGCCAGACCGCGCAGGACGCGAACGGAATCGCCAGTCGCATCGGCGAAATCGCCAACGCGGTGCGCGGTACCGAAGCGCTGTCCGCCGATGTCTCGCGCGCCGCCGCGATGCTTTCGGAGACCGCGCGCGAGCTGCACGGCCAGACCGAGCGCTTCGTCGATCGCCTCGTAGCCTGATCTTCACTCCGGCGGATTTCTCCGCATGACGTTCTCATGACGTGCGGCTAAACCCGGCGCCATGACTCGTCCCCGCCTTTCCGTCGTCATTCCCTGCTACAATGAGGAGGCGTGCCTACCGCTGCTGCATGCGCGCGTTTCAGCCGCCGCGCGCTCGGCGGTGGGCGAGAATTTCGAAATCGTGCTGATCAACGACGGCTCGCGCGACGGCAGCTGGCCGATCATGCAGCAGCTTTCGCTGCAGGATGCGCGACTCGTTGCGATCAACCTGTCGCGCAACCACGGTCACCAGCTTGCACTCACGGCCGGGCTCGACTTGTGCGCGGGCGACGAGATTCTGATCATCGACGCCGATCTGCAAGATCCGCCCGAGCTGCTCACCGAGATGCGCGCGACGATGGCGAGCCAGGGCGCCGACGTGGTCTATGCCGTACGCCGCAAGCGCGATGGCGAAAGCATCTTCAAAAAGGCAACAGCGGCCCTCTTCTATCGTATGCTCGACCGCATCACCGATACGCCGATTCCGCTCGACACCGGCGATTTCCGGCTGATGACGCGGCGTGCGCTCGACGCGTTCCTCGCGCTGCCCGAGCAGGCGCGGTTCATCCGGGGGATGGTCGCGTGGGTCGGCTTCCGCCAGGTGCCGTTCGTCTACGACCGGGCCGAGCGCCACGCCGGCAACACCAAATATCCGCTCGGCAAGATGATCCGCTTCGCGCTCGACGCGATCACCGGCTTCTCGACCGCGCCGCTGCGCTTCGCCAGCCATATGGGCCTGCTACTGACGGCCGCCTCGCTGCTGCTGATGCTCTACATTCTGGTCGGCTGGCTATTGGGGAACGCGGTGCAGGGCTGGACCTCGACGATGCTCGCGGTGGTGTTCATCGGCGCGGTGCAGATGTTCGTGCTCGGGTTGATCGGCGAATATCTCGGCCGGTTGTACGTCGAATCGAAGCGGCGCCCGCTCTATATCGTCGCGGACGTCGCCGGACCGGTGCGCGGCCATGCGTCGCTCGGTTACCGCTTCGAGGACAGCACCAATCGCATCGACGAAGAGGCAGCGCCCGACGCCTCGCCGGCGCCGGCCGCGCCTGCCAAAAGGACGAAGAGCGCCGCCGGATGAAGGCAGCGCCATGGCTCCTGCTGTTGGCGCCGCTGCCCGTCGCGGCGCAGCCGGCACCGCTCCAGCAACAGGTCGAGGCGAAGCTCGCGGAAGCGGGTCCGGGTATTCGCTTCGGGCTGGTCGTTGCAGACGACAGGGGCAACACGCTGGTCGCGATCAACCCCGCGCAGCGCTTCATCCCGGCATCGAACACCAAGATCTTCACCAGCGCGGTGGCGTTCGCGACGCTTCCCGGGCTCGACCAGCCCGACACCGACGGCGGGGCTCGGGTGCGGCTCGATCATGGCGACGTGATCCTCGAAGGCCGCGGCGATGCGCGGCTGTCGAGCGCCGCCGATTGCGCAAGTGATTGCCTCGCGGCACTGGCCGACGCAGTGGCCGCCGCGACGCGGCACGTACGCGACGTGGTCGGCGACGACACCCGCTTCCCCGACGAGCGGTGGAGCGCGGGGATGAGCTGGAACAACATTCCGAGCGATTCGGGCACGGCCATCTCCGCGCTGACGCTCGACGACAACGAACTCCCGCTCACCGTTACTCCGGGTGCGCCGGGTCAGCCGCCGCGCGTAGAGGGGCTGCCCTATTACACGATCGACAATCAGGTCGTGACGGGCGTTCCCGGCAGCCGCGCCGGCATCGATATTGATCGACTGCCGTTCGAGCGCCGCATTCGGCTTACGGGGACGATCGCCGCCGACGCGCCCCCTCGCATCGTGCGGCTCGGCATCGACGATCCCGCTGCCTATGCCGCATGGCGCCTTGCGGCGCTGCTTGACGCGCGCGGCGTCAAGATGAGGGGCAGACCGGTGGCGCGCCACCGCGAGCGGCCGGGCGGCGCCTCGACTGTGCCGGCAGTGTCTGCGCCGCCCCCAGCGCTCGCGGCGTTGGTGCCCCCGCCGCTGCAGGACGATCTGGTCCATCTCATGCGCGACAGCCAGAACCTTCACGCCGAGCTGCTGCTGCGCCGCCTCGGGCTGGTCGCGGGCAGCGGCTCGGTCGCCGACGGGCTCGCTCAGGTCGAAGCGCTTGCCGCGCGCGCCGGCGTCGCGCGCAGCGACTGGGATCTTGCCGATGGCTCGGGGATGTCGACCTATAATCGCGTCACGCCGCGCGCGATGGTCGCGCTGCTCCGCTGGATCTCCGGACAGCCCTGGGGCGCAGCGTGGCGCGGCACACTGGCAACCGGCGGCGTCGACGGCACGATCGCGCGACGCTTCAAGGGTAGTTCGCTCGAAGGAAAGGTCTTCGCCAAGACCGGCACGCTCAACGCGACCAACGCGCTTGCCGGCTATCTCGTCGCCCGCAGCGGTCGCACGCTGACCTTTGCGTTCCTCGCCAACGATATCCCGTCGGGTGCACGCGCGACGCCGGTAATGGATGCCAGTTTGATCGCGATTGCGGAGGCGAATTGAGCGCTAGCGCAACGGCTCGGCGATCAGGATCAGCGACAACCCCGGCGGAAGCGGCATCCGTCCGAGCAAATGGCGTTCGAGCCTAAAAATGCTCCCGAGCACGCTGTTGAGCGGCGCCGCGGGCGGCGAGTCGTCGCTGTCATCCTTGCCGCTGAGCTTGCCGGCGATGCGTGCCGCCACTGCCACGGGGAACAACAGCGAGTTGAAATAGCCGAGCTTGCGCCAGTGGAGCCCGGCCGCACGCAGCGCGCCGGTAAGCGTGCGCTTCGAATAGCGGCGCTTGTGATGGTTCACTACGTCGTGCGCGCTCCACATCCATTGGTGTGCGGGCACGGTGACCAGGATCTTGCCGCCGGGCTTGAGGCACGCGGCCATCGCGCGCAGCGCGCCGACATCGTCCTCGATATGCTCGACGACGTCGAGCACGGCGATCATGTCGTAGCTGCCGCGCTCGACGCCGCTCAGCTCGGGCAGCGGCGCGGCGCCGACCGGCTTGCCGAGCCGCCGCGTTGCGATCTCGCGCGCCGCGGCATCGATCTCGATTGCGTCGACTTCGCCGAACTGGCCGAGCATCGGCAAATTATGTCCCGTGCCGCAGCCAATCTCGAGGATCTTCGCACCCTTGGGCAGATCGGCGTAGCGCGCGACATAATCGGCGAGGATGTCGCGCCGCGCGACGTACCACCAATGGCGCGAGTCATGCTCGGCCATGCGATCGTAGACGATGCGGTCCACCTAGCCGAACACCCATTTGCGATTGATCGCAAACGTCGCGAGCGGCGTGACCGTGACGATCGGGATCAGCGGCAGCCAGTTCGGAAGGTGCAGCCATCCGGTGAGAATCCAAGTGAAGATCGCGTTCAGCACGAGCCCGAAGAGCTGCACGAGGAAGAACTTCGCATGCTGCTTGCCGCTGTTGTCGCGCGTGCCGTGACCCTTGAAACTCCACGCGCTGTGCAGGAAAAAGCCGACCGTCACTGCGACCAGGAACGCGGGCGGGACCGCGACCACCGCCCAGCCGGCGGGGAGCACGTAATCGGCCAGCGGCAGATATACCGCGGAATAGACGATTGTTGAAATCCCGCCTGAAATTCCGAATCGGATCAATTGACCGAGCACGCCGCCCGGCATCATCGTATCCATGCGCTGAAGAATCACGCTCACACGCCTTGCCCCGAAGCCACCGTGCGCCCTAATGCCACGACCGGGGTAAGGGAAGCGACTTTGAAAGTGCCAGACTGGTTCAATTCGGTGCTCGGCACCGATCAAGATCGCTCGCTCGAGGCCCAGCTCGATCGCCATTGGCTGCGCTGGACGCTGGTCATCTGGATGGTCGTACTGCTGTGGCTGTTGTGGCAACGCTGGCTCTACGTCCAGGGGCTCGCGCTCGGCGACACCGACGACAATATGCGGCTGATGCAGGTGCGCGGCCTGCTCGCCGGCCAGGGCTGGTACGACCTCACGCAATATCGGCTCAATCCGCCGGGCGGATACAACATCCATTGGACGCGGCTGGTCGACTTGCCGATCGCGGGGATGATCCTTGCGCTACGCCCGTTCGTCGGCACGCCCGAAGCCGAGCGCCTCGCGTGTGGCATCGCGCCGATCCTCCCGCTCGCACTGTCGATGGTGGCGATCGCTTTCACCACGCGCCAGCTGATCACGCGGCTCGCCTGGCCGTTCGGCGTGATCATCCTGCTGTGCTGCGCGACCACGATGCTGATGTACATGCCCGAGCGCATCGACCACCATGGCTGGCAGCTCGCGTGCCTCGCAGTGACGGTCGCGGGGATCGCCGATCCGCGGCGTGCGCGCGGCGGCGCGATCGTCGGCGTGTCGAGCGCGGTCTCGCTCAGCATCGGGCTCGAGATGCTGCCCTATTGTGTGATGGCGGCGGCGATCACTGCGCTGCGCTGGATCTGGGACCGCGAGGAAGCACCGCGGCTGATGGCGCTCGGCGCCGCGCTCGCGGGCGGTACCGCGCTCGGCTATGCCGGCTTCGCTTCGTACGCCAACGCGGTGGTGCGCTGCGATGCGCTCACGCCGGTTTGGCTATCGGCGATGATCGAAGCGGGCGGCGCGCTGTTCGCGCTGGCCTGGTGGAACCCGCAGCAGCGCTGGCTGCGACTCGGCGCCGCCGCGATCGCCGGCGCCGTGATTGCCGGGGCGTTCGCGCATCTCTTCCCGCAATGCCTCGCTCGACCCGAGCAGGTTTCGGACGAACTCGCACAGACGTGGCTCAATAATGTCCGCGAGGCCAAGCCGATCTATCGGCATTCCTGGAAGACCGGCCTACCCGTCGCAGTGCTGCCGCTGATCGGGATTGGCGGCGGGCTGTACGCGACCTGGCGCGCGCGGCGGCAGAACAATCTGGTGGGCTGGATCGCGGTAACGCTGTTCGGCAGTTTCGCGGCTTTGATGCTGTTGTGGCAGATGCGCGCCGGTCCGGCGGCGCAGCTGCTCGCGGTGCCGGGCGCGACCGCGCTCGCCTGGACGGTGTTGCCGTGGTGCATCCATCACCGGCTGATGGTGGTGCGCGTATTCGGCACGGTTGGCGCGGCGCTAGGCGTGTCCGGGTTGTTCGCCGGGCTCATCATCCAATATATCCCGGACCCGACTCCCAAGGGGAAGCTCGAGAAGAAGGTCGCCAACGCCAGCGGGCGGTGCGGCACGATCGCCTCGCTGCGGCCGCTCGACAAATTGCCGCCCGCGGTGATCTTCACCCATGTCGACCTGGGACCAAGGCTGATCACGATCACCCACCATTATGGCGTCGCCGGCCCCTATCATCGCAACGGCGACGCGATCCTCGACGTCCACCATGCCTTCACCAACGCCAGCGCCGGCTTCCTGCCGATCGCGGCAAAGCATCACGCCGCCTATCTGCTGACCTGCCCCAACATCTCCGAATCGACCGTCTATCGCGCGCGGAACCCGAACGGCTTCTATGCCCAGCTCGCGCGCGGCGTGATCTTCCCATGGCTCGAACCGATCGCGCTGCCCAAGGGATCGCCGCTCAGGCTGTGGCGGATCCATTACCCCGCGGCCAACGCTGCGCCGTCCACGCCCCCAGCAGCGCGCCCGCCAGCTTGAGCACCGCGATGCCAATGGCGACGGGGTTGAGCATGCCCTGGAACAGCACCATCCCCCAGTCGATCAGATAATAGGCCGCGAGCACGGCGACGGCGAACCCGAAGGCGCTGCGCTCGGGCTTGCGGCGCCCGAGCCACGAGCACGCGACGAACATCAGCACGGGGCCGGCTATCGCTGTCGACGGCGTGGCGATGCCGGGCGCGAGCTTCAGATAATAATCCTGCGGGTGGCCGGGATCGATCGCCGACACATAGAAAGTGATCACGAGCGTGGCGATCGCCAGATCGAGCGCCATGACGAGCAGCGCGACCCCCACTGCCTTGAACCAGTCGCTCGTGCGCATAGACCCTCCCCGCGTCAGCCGTGCGGGATCTGGCCCGCAAAGCTCAGCCTGATGCCGTCGATCACGAATTGCACCGCCAGCGCCGCGAGCAGCACGCCGAGCAGCCGCGTGATCACGGCTTCGATCCTTGCCCCCAGGATACGCATGATCGGCCCCGCGGCCAACAGCGCGAGCAAGGTGAGCAGCAGCGTCAGCGCGAGCGCGCCGAGCACGACCAAAGATTGCTGAAGCCCTTCGCTCTTCGAGACGAGCAGCATCACGCTGGCGATAGAGCCCGGTCCGGCGATCATCGGCATGCCCATCGGGAACACCGAAATATCCTCGGCGGGCGTGTGTTCGAGTTTCTGCGCGCGCTCCTCGCGGCGCTCGGTGCGCTTCTCGAACACCATGTCGATCGCAATCAGGAACAGCATGATCCCGCCGGCGATGCGGAACCCCTCGAGCGTGATGCCGAGCGCGCGCAGCAGCTGTTCGCCGACCAGGGCGAATACGAACAGGATCACCGCCGCAACGATCACCGCGCGTACCGCCATCGCGCGGCGGTGGGCCGTCGAGGTTCCTGCGGTCAGGCTGGCGAAGATCGGTGCGCAGCCAGGCGGGTCGATCACGACCATCAGCGTGACGAACGCGGAGACGAACAGCTCGATCACGGTTTGGCGGCAGCTATCTTGTTTTCGATCACGGTCTCGAACTTCCTGCCGTTCCAGAGTTCTGCCCTGAAGACCCGCGAACCGTCGCCCTCCACAACCCAGAACCACGTCATCGAGCCGTCAGGGGAAAAGCCTTGGTCGGATTTCGCGCCCACTTTCGTCGAAATGCCGAAGTCCATTTTCATTTGCCGCGGACAAGAAGCGCGGCGAACCTTCGGTCTTTCGGGAAGCGGACGCGGCTTGGTGAGCGCATCACCGCCGTCCATCACCCATTTCCAACTGCTATCGGGCTGCTTGACCCACACAGTGGTGAAATAGCCGACTCCCTTGGGACGCACCCACGGCCCGGTATTCACAGCAAGTTTGCCGTCGCACGAAACATAGCTCTCGGCCGGCCACCATTGCACTGCGATCGCAGGCTCCTTGGTAGGCAGCACTTCGTGCGCCTTGGCCGGCTGCGGCGTGAATATCGTGGCGTCCGGCGTCGAATACGCGCGGAATGCCTTCCACTGCCCTTCGGTCTGCGCGGCGCGATTGAAGGCGCGCTCGGCGTCTACCGCCGTCTGCGCCGCTGCCTGCAGGAGCAGCAGCGCAGCGAGCATCAGATCGCATCCTTCGCCAGCGGCACGCCGGCGCTGCGGTAGGCGGCGACCAGCGTGTTGCGCAAAAGCACGGCGATCGTCATCGGGCCAACGCCGCCCGGCACTGGCGTGATCGCGCCGGCGACCGACGCCGCACTGTCGAAGTCGACGTCGCCGACCAGCCCGTCTTCGGTGCGGTTGATGCCGACGTCGATCACGGTCGCGCCTGGCTTGATCCAGTCGCCCTTGACGAATTTGGCGCGTCCGACCGCCGCGACGACGATATCGGCGTTGGCGAGATAGTGCGGCAGGTTGCGCGTCTTCGAATGGGCAATCGTCACCGTGGCGCTCGCCGCGGTGAGCAGCGCCGCCATCGGCTTGCCGACGATGTTCGAACGCCCGATCACGACCGCGTCGAGTCCCGACAAGTCACCGTAGCGGTCCTTGAGCAGCATCAGGCAGCCGAGCGGCGTGCAAGGCACGAAACCGTGCAGCCCGGTGGCGAGCCGGCCGGCGTTGACCGGGTGGAAACCGTCGACATCCTTGTCGGGGCTGATGCGCGTGAGCACCTTCTGCTCGTTCAGATGCTTCGGCAGCGGCAGCTGGACGAGGATGCCGTCGACCGCGGGATCGGCGTTGAGCTGCTCGACCAGCGCGAGCAAGGTAGCCTCGTCGATGTCGGCGGACAGCTTGTGCTCGAAGCTGTTCATGCCGGCGGCGAGCGTCGCCTTGCCTTTCGAGCGGACATAGACCGACGAAGCCGGATCCTCGCCCACCAGCACGACCGCCAGACCCGCCTTGCGCCCGGCCTTGGCTTCGAATTCCTCCGCCAGAGTACCGATGCGCGCGCGCAAGTCGGCCGCGAAGGCCTTTCCGTCGATGATTTCAGCCGTCATGCGCGGCGCCTTAGGGCCTGTACCCGCAATCGGCAATGGCCGAGACGGAGCGGATTTTGGCGCAGGGCTAGGCGCGAGGAGGGGGCGATGTTGGTCGCATCGTACCCGACGAGCAACGACGCCATGCGCCAAAATGATCAGGTGAAACTGTGCCCCGCACAGTTTCAGCCGTGCCTGGGAGGCACGGCGACCTGATCATCCCGCCCCGATGGGGTCGCGCTCAGGCGGCCGCTGATGAAGCAGGTCGCCGTGTGCCCCGCACACGACTAAAACTGCGCGGGGCGCAGTTTTACCTGCTCATCGTCGCTTGCTTGCGCGTAGCTTCAGCTACGCGTCTGCGCTGCACTCCTTGCCAGCGGCCGCCTGAGCGCGATCTCGGCCGTTGCCGATTACGGGTACAGGCCCTGGATGGTCGCCGCGCGTTGCGCCAGTGCCAAGGAATCCCCCGCGATCGCCAATCGTTTGACGCGCGATTTCTCGCCCGCGAGCAGGGTCACGTCGCGCTTCGCGACCGCGAAAACCTTGGCGACCAGCTCGATCAGTGCGGCATTCGCGGCGCCTTCAACCGGCGGCGCGGCGAGGCGCGCGGCGAAATGTTCTTCAGTGCCGGCGGCGAACTCCGATCGCGACGCGCGTGGCGTCACGCGCACTGCGATCTGCACGCCCCCAAGAACCGCGTGCCAGGCGCTCAGACGAGCGCCGGCGGCGAATAGAGGCTCATCTGGATGTACGGAATCACGATGTTGGTCAGGATGATGATGATCAGCAGAACCACCAGCGGCGACAGGTCGAGCGCGCCGAGGTCGGGCATGATCCGGCGGATCGGACGGTAAAGCGGTTCAGTGAGGCGCCGCAGGCCGTCGTACAGAGAGCGCACGAAATCATTGTGCGTGTTGATCACGTTGAACGCAATTAGCCACGAGAGCACCGCCTGGACCATGATGATCCACCAGGCGACGTCGAGCAACACCTGCACGATCTGCAGCAACATGATTACGAAGCCGGCCAACACCTGTCCTTTCGCGGTTACACGCTATTGATAGGCGCTGCCGTGGCACGCGCCAAGGGCAGCGGCATTCAGCAGCGGACCAGCGTGCCCGCGCCCTTGCGCGTGAAGATCTCGAGCAGCATGCCGTGCGGGATGCGGCCGTCGAGGATCACCGCCGCGCGCACGCCATGATTCACTGCGTTGACGCAGGTCTCGACCTTGGGGATCATTCCGCCCTTGATCGTGCCGTCCTCCATCAGCGCCTGGATCGCCTTCGGATCGAGATCGGTGAGCAGCTCACCCGCCTTGTTCATCACGCCCGGCACGTCGGTGAGCAGGAAGAAGCGGCGCGCCTGGCATGCCGCGGCGATGGCACCGGCCATGGTGTCGGCGTTGATGTTGTAGGTGTGGCCATCAGCGCCGAGCGCGATCGGCGCGACCACCGGGATGAAGCCCTGTTCGGACAGAGTCGTCAGGATCGCCGGATTGACGTGCGTGGGTTCGCCGACGAACCCGAGATCGACGTGGCGTTCGATCCCCTGCAGCCGATCGGGCTCGGAGCGCTGGACCTTCTCGGCGACGACCAGCCCGGCGTCCTTGCCGGAGATGCCGACCGCCTTGCCGCCGGCCGCGGCGATCCACGACACGATTTCCTTGTTGATCGATCCCGCCAGCACCATCTCGGCGATCCGCGCGGTCTCGGCATCGGTGACGCGCAGGCCGCCGACGAACTGCGATTCGACACCCAGTCGCTTGAGCATCGCGCCGATCTGCGGCCCGCCGCCGTGGACCACCACCGGGTTGATCCCGCACGCCTTGAGCAGCACCACGTCCTCGGCGAAGTCGCGCTGCGCTTCGGGGCTGCCCATGGCGTGGCCACCATATTTCACGACGAAGGTCGCGCCGGCATAGCGCTGGAGATAGGGCAATGCCTCAGTGAGCGTCTCGGCCTTGGCGAGCATCGCGGGATCGGGTGCGTTATCGTTCATGCGCGCGCCTTTAGCGACAACAGGTGACGCGCGAAAGCGCGCCGGTCCGCAGGACACCCCGCCTGTTCGCGCGAGCGCTCGCACGCGCCGCAAATCCAACGAAATTGACGAACTTGACTATTGCCATTCGTCGCCTTCCTTACCTCCGCCGCACCCGCCGAGCGTCCGCGTTCCGTGCTTCCGGCGCGCCCGAACGGATGGTGCGAGAGCCGTCACCGCGGAGCCCCTGATTTCACAATATTATCGCGTGCCAAATCCATTAAGCGGACCGTCATTCTCTATTTGTTCCGGCCTTTCGCATGGCGAAGGAAAGCCAACAAAACAAGTCCCGCGCCGGCCCGCCGACCAGTACGAGGCGCAAATCAAAAGCGATGCTCAGCCCTTGGCGCGCGTGCCGTCGAGAGCGCGGCCGATTTCGACCGCCATGGTGATGAGCAGGGGGACGAGCAGGATCGACAGCACGACCTTGGCGAGCATCTGGCCGCCCATCAGGGCGAGGATCGGCCGTTCGCCGTAGAAGGAGATCGAAATGAACAGCAACGTGTCGACAATTTGGCTGACCACGCTCGCGATCATGCCGCGAAACCACACCAGCCTGCCGGTGCCGGCGGCGAGCTTCGAGAAGATCATCACATTGAGCGTCTGCGAGGTGCCGTACGAGATCAGCCCGGCGATCATCATCCGCGCGCCCTGACCGACGACGATCGGGAATGCAGCGATCGCCGGCGGGTACATGCCGGGATCGTGCGGCAATGCGATCACGAGCTGGATCAGCGCCGCCGAGATCAGCAAGGGCACGAACCCGACGCGCACCAGCCCGGTCGCGATGCGCTGGCCGTGGAGTTCCGCAACGGCGCTGCTGAGCACGACCAGCAGCAGAAACCCGAAGATGCCAGCTTCGACCGCGAGCGGACCGATCGCGACCTGCTTCACTCCGAGCACGCCCGAGATGCAGACCATCCCGCCGTACAACACCGAATAGACGAACAAGGAGCGAGGCATCGCAGGCGCGGGGTTTTCCATCGGCCGATGCTAACGCGATTTCGGCTCGGCGCTAGGGCGTAAACTCATAACTGGCGACGGCCAAGATCGCATCGCCAGTTATGAGTTTGCGCCCTTGGCGGGCACGATCGGGCCTAGCGGCGGGCAATCGACCGTGTATGCTGGACAGTCCGCGCCTTCGGGGGAAGCAATGGGTCATTTCATCGGCGTTATCGGTATCGCTGCGATCCTTGCCATCGCCTATCTGCTGTCGGCGAACCGGCGCGCGATCCGCATCCGCGTGGTGGCCGCCGCGTTCGCGCTCCAGGCTGCCATGGCATTGTTGGTGCTGCGCACGCCCTGGGGTCGGACGGCGATCCAGAGCATGTCCGAAGGCGTGAGCGCGCTGCTCGGTTATGCCGCGGCCGGCACCAGCCTGATCTTCGGTCCGATCGCCTCCGACCCCAAGTTCGGCAGCGCCTTTGCGATCTCGGCGCTGCCGGTGGTGATCTTCTTCGCCGCGCTGGTCGCCGTGCTGTACCACTTGGGCATCATGCAGCTGGTGATCCGCTGGGTCGGCGGCGCGATAGAATGGGTGACTGGCGTCTCCAAGGTCGAAAGCCTGTGCGCCGCCGCGAACATATTCGTCGGCCAGAGCGAGGCGCCGCTGGTGATCCGCCCCTATCTTGCGCGGCTGACCCCACCCCAAATGTTTGCGGTGATGAGCGTCGGCATGGCGGGCGTCGCCGGCACGATCCTCGCCGCCTATGCCAGCCTGCTCGGACCGAGCTATCTCCCCTATCTGCTCGCGGCGTCGTTCATGTCGGCCCCCGGCGGGCTGCTGATGTCGAAGATGTTGATGCCCGATTCACCCCTCGGCGCGGGCGAGCTGCCGCTCGGCGACGATAGCGAGGAGCAAGTGATCCGTGCCGCCGAGCACGACGTGCACGAGGAGCGCGCTGCGAACATCATCATGGCCGCTTCGAACGGCGCGCTGACCGGCGTCAAGATCGCCGTGGCGGTCGGCGCGATGGTGCTCGCGTTCGTGTCGCTCGTCGCGCTCGCGAACGGGTTGCTGGCAACGGCCGGTCACGGCGTGGTGTGGGCAGCGCAGCTGTTCGGCCCGAGCGCGCAGAGCTGGGCTCAGGCCTGGTTCGGCGACTTGAGCTTCCAGCGGATCGTCGGCGGGCTGTTCGCGCCGGTGATGTATCTGATCGGCGTGCCGTGGCAGGATGCGAATATGGCTGGCGGACTGTTCGGCACCAAGGTGGTCCTCAATGAATTCGTCGCATTCATCGATCTCGGCAAGCTCGCTGCGATCGAGCCGCGCACCAAGGCCATCGTCACCTTCGCGCTGTGCGGCTTCGCCAATTTCAGCTCGATCGCGATCCAGATGGCATCCGCCGGCAGCCTCGCGCCCAACCAGCGGCCGATTATCGCCAAGCTCGGGCTGCGCGCGCTCGTCGCGGGCAGCCTGTCGAACCTGATGAGCGCGGCGCTCGCAGGGCTGATGCTCGCCTGAGAGCCGTTTGGCGGCGGTTCCGCCCGCCATGGGCCGTCAGACGCAATTAAAAGACTCCACCAACACCTAATCTTTACTTCCAACCCTGCATCCTTCGGCGCGACAGCGAGGGATAGCCATGGACGAGTATACAGGCGCGCGGACGTTCGATCCGGCGACGGAAAGCGGCGCGAGCCCGATGCCGCAACCCGTGACCGCACGACCGATCGGAGTGGTGATCGAGATTGCCGGCTCCTCGAGCCAGGTGATGTTCGACCTCGCGTCGCTCGATGCGCTCGCCGGAAGCACCGATAATGCGATCGCTCATTCGGGACAGGTCGGAAGCCAGATCAAGATGCGCGTCGGCGGCAGCTGGCTGATCGCCAACGTCCGATCGTTGCGGCTGATGGACGGCAGCACCGACCGCGTGATCGCGCAAGTCGACTTCCTCGGCGAAGGCGACGAGGAAAAGCTCACCGGCAAGCTCTACAAATTTCGCCGTGGCGTCACGCGCTACCCGACGCCGGGCTGCGCGGTGTTCCCGATCTCGACCTTCGACCTGAAGCAGATCTACGCCACCGACGATCGGCCGCACATCGAAGTCGGCAACGTCTATCCGACCAAGGACATCCGCGCCGCACTGTTCGTCGACGCCATGCTCGGCAAGCATTTCGCGCTGCTCGGGTCGACCGGCACCGGCAAGTCGACGACCACCGCGCTGCTCCTCCATCGCATCTGCGCGATGGCGCCGCACGGCCACGTCGTGATGATCGATCCGCACGGCGAATATTCGGCGGCATTCAAGACCACCGGCGCGCTGTACGACGTCTCGAACCTGCAGATGCCCTATTGGCTGATGAACTTCGAAGAGCATTGCGAAGTCTTCCTGACGACACAGGGCTCGGCGCGGCAGGTCGACGCGGACATTCTCGGCAAGTGCCTGATCCAGGCCAAGGGCAAGAACCGGCTCGCCGCCGAAGTCGGCAAGCTCACGGTCGACGCACCGATTCCCTATCTGCTCTCGGACCTGACCGCGATCATCCAGAACGAGATGGGCAAGATGGACAAGGCGACCGACACGGCGCCCTATCTGCGCATCAAGTCCAAGATCGAGGAGATCAAGGGCGACCCGCGCTACGCGTTCATGTTCTCGGGCATGCTCGTCGCCGACACCATGGCGCAGTTCATCCAGCGGATTTTCCGTATGCCCGGCCAGGGCAAGCCGATCTCGATCATCGACGTTTCGGGCGTGCCGTCCGAAATCACCTCGGTGGTCGTGGCCGTATTGGCAAGAATGGTGTTCGATTTCGCGATCTGGTCGCGCAACGAAACAAAACGCCCGATCCTGCTCGTGTTCGAGGAAGCGCATCGCTACGTGCCGAACGAGCGCAACGCCGACGGTTCCTCGGTCGGGCGCATCCTCGGGCGCATCGCCAAGGAGGGCCGGAAGTACGGCGTGGCGCTCGGGCTGATCACGCAGCGCCCGTCGGATCTCGCGGAGGGCGTGCTGTCGCAGTGCGGCACGATCATTTCGATGCGGCTCAACAACGATCGCGACCAGGCGTTCGTCCGTGCAGCGATGCCCGAAGGCGCGCGCGGCTTCCTCGATTCGATCCCCGCGCTGCGCAACCGCGAATGCATCATCGTCGGCGAAGGCGTGTCGACGCCGATCCGCGTGCTGTTCGACAGCCTCGAGGAAGGCAAGCGCCCGGCGTCGGGCGACCCGCTGTTCTCCGAGCTGTGGTGCAGCGCCGGCGGCGAGGAAGTGATGCTCGAGCGCACGATCAAGCGCTGGCGTTCGCA
>Ga0068859_100004241_pt1 | contig 14632 bp, 13 predicted proteins | sample KBSSwiS22_FD_66585 | JGI IMG/M metagenome (GOLD analysis project Ga0068859, IMG submission 66585) | Switchgrass rhizosphere microbial communities from Kellogg Biological Station, Michigan, USA - KBS Switchgrass S2-2 | ecosystem: Host-associated > Plants > Roots > Rhizosphere > Soil ...
CGTGTTGTTCGCCAGCGCCACCGCCTCGCTCGGCGTACGGAACGTCATGGCGACGAGGACGGGTCCGAAGATTTCCACCTGCGCGATCGTCGACGACGGCTGCACGTTCGTGAACAGCGTCGGCGGATAGAAGCAGCCGTCCTGCGGACATGCCCACGTGGGCTGCCACATCTCGGCACCTTCGGCCTTCCCGGCGTCGACGAGTGACCGGATGCGCTCGAGCTGCACGGGCGCGACGATCGCCCCCATGTCCACCGACTTGTCGAGCGGCGAGCCGAGTCTCAGCGTCTCCATGCGCGCGCGCAGCTTCGCGATGAGCCGGTCGCTCACCCCTTCCTGCACGAGCAGGCGGGAGCCGGCGCAGCAGACCTGCCCCTGGTTGAACCAGATCGCGTCGACCACGCCCTCGACCACCGAGTCGAGGTCGGCGTCGTCGAACACGACGAACGGCGACTTCCCGCCCAGCTCGAGCGACAGCTTTTTGCCGCTCCCCGCCGTCGCCTTGCGGATGATGCGCCCGACCTCGGTGCTGCCCGTGAAGGCGATCTTGTCGATCCCGTCGTGGGCGACGATGGCGGCTCCGGTGTCGCCGTCGCCCGTGACGATGTTCAGCACCCCGGCCGGCAACGCCGCCGCGTCGGCCAGCTCGGCGAAGAGCAAGGCGGTGAGCGGGGTGAACTCGGCGGGCTTGATGACGATCGTGCATCCCGCCGCGAGCGCCGGCGCGACCTTCCACGCCAGCATGAGCAGCGGGAAGTTCCACGGGATGATCTGGCCGACGACGCCGGCCGCATGATGCCCGGCGAACTCGCTCTCGATCAGCTGCGCCCACCCGGCGTGATGATAGAAGTGCCGCGCGACGAGTGGCACGTCGATGTCGCGTGTCTCACGGATGCTCTTGCCGTTGTCCATGCTCTCGAGCACGGCGAGGAGCCGCGAGTTGCGCTGCACCGCGCGCGCGAGCGCGTAGAGATAGCGCGCGCGCCCGTGTCCACCGAGCGCCTGCCACCCGGGCAGCGCCTTGCGCGCCGCTTTCACGGCCGCGTCGACATCGCGCTTCGACCCCTGCGACACCTGGGCGATGACCTTTCCGGTGGCGGGGTTGCTGACGTCGAATGGCGCGGCGGGCTTCGTCCACGTGCCACCGATGTACTGACCGAACCGTGCCCCATGGCGAGACAGCCACTCGCGGGCCGCGGCATCCCCCTCGGGCGCCGGCCCGTACTCCATGGTGTCGAAGACCTCGCGGACCGATGTCATGGTCAGACCATGGGATGACGATGCGCCGCCGAGTAGCGCCCGGTGACGAAGTGCTCGAGCTGTCGCTCGATGTCGGTGAGCAGCGCGCTCGCGCCGAAGCGGAAGAGATCGGGCTTGAGCCAGCGGTTCCCGAGCTCGTCCTTCATGAGGTAGAGATACTCGAGCGCGTTCTTCGCGCTGCGAATGCCTCCGGCGGGCTTGTAGCCCACCGCGTAGCCGGTGGACTGATGGTACTCGCGGATCATGCGCACCATCACGAGGCTGAACGCGAGCGTCGCATTCACGCTTTCCTTGCCGGTGCTCGTCTTGATGAAGTCCGCGCCGGCCATCATCGCCACCATGCTCGCGCGCGCGACGTTGCCGAGCGTCGCCAGCTCGCCCGTGGCGAGGATCGCCTTCATGTGCGCGTCGCCGCACGCCTCGCGGAACAGGCGTACCTCGTCGTACAGCGCCTGCCAGTTGCCGGTGAGCACGTGCCCGCGCGTGATCACGATGTCGATCTCGCGCGCACCCGCGGCGACCGACGCGCGGATCTCGTGCACGCGCTCCTCGAGCGGGCTCAGGCCCGCGGGGAACCCCGTGCTCACGGCGGCGACCGGGATGCCCGTGCCACGCAGCGCCTCGACGGCGGTGGGGACGAGGGCGTGATAGACGCACACCGCTCCGGTCGTGAGCCGCAGGTCGCTCACTCCGAGCGCGTCGACGAGGTCGTTGCGGAGCGGATGCGCCGCCTTGGCGCACAGCCGGCGCACGTTCCCGGGCGTGTCGTCGCCGGCCAGCGTCGTGAGGTCGATCAGCGTGATCGCCCGCAGCAGCCACGCCGCCTGCCACTCCTTCTTCACCGTCCGCCGCGTGGGAATCGTCGCGGCTCGTCGCTCGACGGCGCTGCGGTTCACGCGCAGCGCGCGCACGACGTCGAGATCGAGCGCCGTGCCCGGGTTCCGCTCGACATGGTCGTCGGTGAGGCGGGGGCGCGGCGTGGCGTCGCGCGCGTCGCGCTCCGAGCTGGTGAGCCGGAGCGCCGGTTCGGTCTTGGCCTGCATGGGATCCCGTGGCGGGAGAGAGGCATGCGGTATACGTCGCCGCAGTCGGAATGTACCGGTGGCGCGGGCGGGGCGGAAAGACCGGACGACGGGGCCGGTAGTTCGGGGGACCGGTACCCGGGGATCCGTGACAGTACCGGTACCGATGTACCCTGTACCCGTACCCTGGACGCCCGACCCGGCGCGCACCACGAGCTTCAACGGGCGCGCGAAGTCTCGCCCACGGCTCCCCGGCCCCTCCCCAGTGTCGCTCCTCCGCCGCGCAGCCGATAATCTCAATATGCCGACGATTCCCGCCGCCCCCGGTCCGGGGCTGCCACCGACCGACTCCGCGATGACGCTGGATTTCCGGTACTACTTCGACACCGCGTGCGACGGGATGATCGTCTTCGACGCGTCGCGCCGCGTGCGGCTGGTCAACGCGGCCTTTGCGGAGCTCATCGGTGAACCGGTCGACGCGCTCGTCGGCCGCCACTTCGAGGAGCTCACCGAGCAGTCCGATCGGCCCGCGCACTCGTCGCCGGTGCAGGAGCTCGCGACGTTCGGGTCGGTCGTCACGATGCACCGCGTGCGCCCGGTGGACGGCGATCCGATCGACGTCGAGATCTCCTCGACGCTGCTCGACGACGGCGGCACGTTCTCGGTCGTGCGCGACACTCGGCGCCGCTCGGAATTCGGCGCGCCACGCACGTCGGGCGGATTCGTCGCGCCGCGGATCTCCGGGCCACGCACGCGCGTCACGGAGCAGCTCGCCGAAGCGCGCGACTTCCGCCTGCTGTTCGACGCCACGCCGCTGCCCGCCTGGGTGTACGACGCCGAGTCGCTGCGCTTCGTCGCCGTGAATCGCGCCGCGATCGAGCACTACGGCTACTCCGAAGAGGAGTTCCTCGGCAACACGATCCTCTTCATCAGACCGAGCGAGGACCAGCAGCGGGTGCTCGACTACCCGCACGACAGTCCCGGCACCGAACGGATCGGCGCCTTCCGCCACCGTCGCAAGGACGGTGAGCTGATCGACGTCGAGACGATCTCCTACGGCTTCGAGCTCGACGGCCGCCGCGTGCGCATGGTCGTGATCAACGACGTCACCGACCAGCTCCGCGTCCGTGATCAGCAGGAGCAGCTGCAGGCGCAGATGCTGCTCGCGCAGAAGATGGACGCCGTGGGCCGACTCGCCGGCGGCGTGGCGCACGACTTCAACAACCTGCTGAGCGTGATCCTCGGCGCCACCGAGACGGTGGGCAAGGCGCTCGCGCCGTACGATCCGCTGCAGGAAGAGGTGACGGACATCCGCGACGCCGTGGGCCGAGGGGCCGCCCTCACGCGCCAGCTGCTGATCTTCGGCCGCAAGGAAGTGCGCACGCCCGGACTGCTGGACATCAACGACGTCGTCACCGGCGTCGAGCGGCTGCTCATGCGCGTGCTCGGCAGCTCGGTGAAGATCGAGCTCCGGCGCGACGTCGAGCGCGCGCCCGTCGTCGCCGACGCGGGGCAGCTCGAGCAGGTGCTCGTCAATCTGTCGATCAACGCGCGCGACGCGATGCTGCGCGGCGGCACGCTCACGATCCGAACCGGCGAGGAGACGCTCGACGTCGCCGCGGCCACGACGCTCGACGTGATCCCCGGGCCGTACGTCACGATCGACGTCGAGGACACCGGTACCGGGATGGACGAGGCGACGCGCACGCACGCCTTCGAGCCCTTCTTCACGACCAAGGGACCGGCGCAGGGCACGGGCCTCGGGCTGGCGATGGTGTACGGGATCGTGCGCCAGTCCGGCGGCGCGATCTCGCTCCAGAGCACACCCGGTGCGGGCACGCGCGTGCGCATCCATCTGCCGCGCGGAGGGACGAGCGACGTCGCCGAGCCCGAGATCGCACCGCCCGCCGAGACGCGGGGGCTCGTGCTGCTCGTCGAGGACGAGCCGCGCGTGCGCTCGCAGGCGCGCCGGCTCCTCCAGCGCTCCGGCTACGCGGTGCTCGAAGCGTCGGATGGCGCGGAAGCGAAGCGCGTCTTCGCCGAGCGGCAGGGCGACATCGACGTCGTCGTCACCGACGTCGTGATGCCGATCGTCGGTGGTGTCGAGATGGTGGCGACGCTGCGTGCGGTACAGCCCGCGCTGCCCGTGGTGTTCGTCTCCGGCTACACCGCGGAGGAGCAGGATCTCCCACTCGGTGATCGAACGGCATTCCTCACGAAGCCGTACACGATCGAAGCCCTCTGCGACGCGATCGAAGCGGTGGTGCCGAGCTGATCGGACTGCCGTCGATTGCCGGAGGGCGCGAGACTAACTTGTGGTATGAGCTGGACACCGCCCGAGCCGCCTGACGACGCGAACGACGAGCCCTCCGAGGAGACGCCGCCGGAGCCTCACGGTCCGTACACTCGCGAGAATCCGCTGACCTTCCTCGTGCCGGAGCCGATCCTGCTTCGGCTCGAGCGCGTGGACCGGCCCGGCGCCCAGCCGGGCGAGCAGCCGGTCGCCTTCACGCGTGCCGGACCGGACGAGGTGCTGCTCGCGGTGAACGCGTACCCTGCGCCGCTCGTGGACGCCTTCTTCGCCAGCGACGCGTTCGGCGAGCCGGTGATCGTCGTCGGTGCCGCGTGGGAGGAGGACGGGGGTGTCCGCGGCGAGCTGTCGGCGTTGCTCCCCGAGCGGACGATGCGCGCGATCCAGGATACCGTGTCGCCCGAGGACGAGGACGACGACGCCGAGCCGTGGGCCGCGTCGGCCACGCTCGGCGGGACCTCGTATGAAGAGGTCGTCGGCGAGGGCGAGGATGATGACGAGGAGGACGACGATGACGACGACGATGACGCCGAGCCGCACTTCCCGCTCGTGATCGGCGCCGTGCTGCGCTTCCCCGAGAACAGGAAGTTCCCAGGCGACTTCGAGCTGGAGGTCGACGACCTCATGCGTTCGATCCTGGAAGGCCGCGCGATGGACGCGGGGCAGAAGCGGATCGACAACCTGCTCGGCGGGATGTAGGCGAACCCACGAAGCTGGCTGAACCTAGCATCCCGGCTGAGTCCGTCCCACGCGCCCGCGGCACGAACCTTCCCTCTCCACACCCGATGTTTGCTGACGGGCGGTATGTTGCCGCCGAGCCCACCAGCGCAGTCGCAGGTGATGTAGTGTCCTGGAGCATCGATACGCAGGGTCATGTCTTCCCTGAGCAGCGGGAGGCGCCCGAAGAGCATTTTCCGCACATCGTCGTGGATCGCGACGGCGTGGAGTGGTCGGTCCGCGAGATGGCGACGCCACAGCTGTGGGCGCGCGCGCCGCGATGCCTCGTCCTCAACTCGCGCGACTGTGTGAGACGCATCTGGTGGTACCCGAGCGACTGGCGCGCGCTCGGCGCCGACGCGCTGTTGCGGCTCGGCCGCGCCGACTGATCGCGGAACGATCCGCGGGGCGGGAAACCGGGGCACGGGTCGCTGCGTACGGATGCACGACCCTCAGTCGGAGCTCGTGTCACCATGCGCAAGACGCTGAAGCTCGTCCTCTACTCCGCCCTCATCCTGTTCGTCGGCCTGCCTGCCGCGTTCGTGCTCGTCGTGGCGGGGATGGCGATCTTCGGGGTCGTCGTCGGCGTCGGGTTCGGTATCCTCGGTCTCGTCCTCACGGCGCTGAAGTTCGCGCTCATGGTCATCCTGCCGATCGCCCTGCTCGTGTGGGTGGCGAAGCGGCTCATGGCGCCGGATCGGACGTACTAGGGCGCTGTGCGCGACGCGCCCTGCGCGATGCGCCAGAGCAGAACGGCCTCGGGAAGCCCTAGCCTCCCGAGGCCGTTGCGCATCGCGCACAGCGCAGCGCGCATCGCCCATTCATAGGGTCCCGCCACTCAACCGTGTCGTCGGTGTACCATCGGACGCTGGCGCACGCGTGACGTCGCCGCCCAGATTTTGCCCAGTCGCACTGCGCTCCCCGAAACCCGCACTCTCCCGATGCCGACGCCGCGTCATCTCTCGTTCGCCGCTCTCGTTCCGATCGTTCTCGCCATCGCGTGCGGGTCGTCCAATCCGCCACCGCAAACGGAGAGCGCGCCGCCCGATACGCGCAGCGGTCGCCCGATGAATCGAGACTCGATGTTCCGGCGCAACACGGTCATCGAGAACAACCGGCCCGATGTCGGCGCGCGCGCCGGACTGCTCGTCGTCGCCAATCAGCAGGGGGCAAGCGCGACGATCCTCGACGCGGCCACGCTGAACACGGTCGCCACCGTCCCGGTGGGCCAGGGTCCGCACGAGGTCGCGATCTCCACCGACAGCCGCTGGGCGGTCGTGACCAACTACGGCGTGCAGGGAGCGGCCGGCAACACGCTCAGCGTGATCGACCTCGCGGCCGAGACACCCGCCGTCGTGCGCACCATCGACCTCGGGGTGTACCAGCGCCCGCACGGCGCTGTGTTCGTGAAGTCGGGGACCAAGCTCCTCGTGACGAGCGAAGTCGCGCAGCGCCTGCTGCTCGTGGATTTCGTCAGCGGGCGGATCGACACCGCCATGGCGACGAACGGCCGCGGCTCGCACATGGTCACGGTGCAGCGCGACGGACGCCGCGCGTGGACGGCCAACATCACCGATGGCACGGTGACCGAGTTCGACGTCGACGCTCGCACGACGAAGCGGACGTTCAACGTCGCGGCGAACGTCGAGGGAATCTCGGCCACGCCTGGAGGTGTGCAGGTGTGGGTGGGGAGCAACTCCGCGAAGACGGTCACGGTGGTGAACGGCGCCGATGCGGCGATCATCGGCACGATCAGCGGGTTCGGCCAGCCGTACCGCGTCGGCGTGTCCCGCACCGGACGCGTCGCTCTCGTCAGCGATCCTCCGTCGAACCGGATCTGGATCTACGACGTCGGGACGCGGAAGGAGCTGTCGCAGATCGATCTCGCCGGCCAGAAGGGGATCGGATCACCGGCGGCGCAGGCGGCTCCGGAGGGAATCGCCTTCGATCCGATCACGGACTACGCGTACGTGACGCTCCACGGGACGAACCAGGTCGTCGCGATCGACCTTCGAACGCGGAAGGTGATGAGCTTCGGATCGGTCGGGGCGGGGCCGGACGGGATCGGGTACTCGCCGTACGTGCGGCGCTGAGCACGAGTCCCACGGGAATTCCGGCGGTAGCGGGTACTCGGGTACCTGTGCCGTGTACGGCACGCTGGGCGAGACGTTAGCGCGTCCGTTGAAGCTCGGGGTGCGCGCCGGGTCGGGCGTACAGAGTAGCGGTACAGGGTACATCGGTACCGGTACTGTCACGCATCCCCGGGTACCGCGGCGACAGCCTCGATGCGCCGGCTCGAGCGTACAGGTACTTGGTACGAATACTCCGTACAGGTACCTGGGACCGAGTCGAGCATGCTGTTCCTTACCGGCGTTCGGGGCTCGTGCGCCACGCATCAGGTGGCGCGAGAACCCGAACGCGCTGGGTCAGGCGCGCGACTCCAGCCATCCTATGGTGCCGCTCCAGGTCTCCGCGTCCTGAAGCAGCAGCGTCAAGAAGTAGGTGACCACCTCGTCGATCGGATAGCGGCCGGCCAGGTCGTCGGCCGCGGCGCGCAGCCGCTCGGGTGGCACGGAGATCGGTCCGGAGGCCTCGGTGTCGATGCGCCCGTCGTCGTGCTTCACGCCGACGCCGTCCAGGAACGCGGCCATCATCGGCCGGCGTGTACCGAGGTGCAGGTCGACGAGGAAGGCGCTGAGGAGCTGTACGTCGTCGATCGGTAGTCGGGCTGCCTCGGCGATGAGCTTCTGCTTCGGCCAGGTGGCCACCGTCTGCGGCCGGAACTTGATCGCTCCGGCGACGGCGGTGCGCGTCGTCGCCTTCACCCACCCGTTCTCGTCGTCCGCCATCGCCGCCGTGATGGCGGACGTCCGCTCTTCGGCGGTGAGCGCCTTCCAGAGCTTCCTGACGGTGGTGGTGTTCGGCGCCGCCGCGAGCGCGGCCAGGGCGGGACGGAGGGATGTCGTCGGCATGAGGCGAAGGTAATCGAATTCGGAGGTCCGGAGGTCCGGAGGTCCGGAGGTCCGGACTCCCGGACTCCCGGACTCCCCGACCGCCGGACTCCCGAACCCCCACCTATACTTCCCTCAATGCGCCGCACCCTCTGCAAATCGAAGATTCACCGGGCGACGATCACCGGGGCCGACCTCAACTACGAGGGAAGCCTCACACTCGATCGTGCGCTCATGGACGCCGCCGACATGCTGCCGTACGAGCGCGTGCAGGTGGTCAACGTCAACAACGGTGCACGGCTCGAGACCTATCTCATCCCGGGCGAGGCCGGATCGGGGGTCGTGCAGCTGAACGGTGCCGGCGCGCGACTCGGCGCACCGGGAGACGTCGTCATCCTCATGACCTACGGCGAGTACGAGGACGGCGAGGTCGACGACCGGTTCACCCCTCGCGTCGTCCTCGTCGACGCCCAGAACCGCATCCGGCCCGCGGACTCCTGATCCGCCCGGGGCGGGTCGACACTTCAAGGCGAGGGTCCCCGTAGGACCTTTCAACCCTTCCGCCGCACCCGCTGTCTAGTGGGGTGCACCGCGCGCCGGGGCGATGCCGATGTGTCGCTCGCAGGTGCGTGCCCACGAGAAATGCTCATGCTGTCACCCATCCTCTCCGCTTCCCGGCGGAGCGCCGTGCTGGCGCTCGCCGTGCTCCTTGGCGCCGCGTCGACCGTGAGTGGCCAGACCACCACGTCCACCGTCGCGCTCGCGGGCCGACCGACCGAGTCGGCGCCCGCGCGCGCCGATCGCGCCACCGCCAACGCCGCGCAGGCCACCCGCGCCAGCGTGCCCCCCACACTGGACGGTCGCACCGACGACGCCGCGTGGCAGGACGCACAGATCATCGACCAGTTCCTGCAGTACGAGCCGAACGAGGGCACCGAGAGCCGGTTCCGCACCGAGGCGCGCGTCACGTACGACGACCGCAACCTGTACGTGCTGGCGCGCATGTACGATCCCGCCCCCGACAGCATCGTCTCGCTGCTCTCGCGGCGCGACGTGCGCACGGCGTCGGAGCAGATCAAGCTCGTGATCGACTCGTACAACGACAACAAGACCGGCTACGAATTCATCGTGAACCCGGCCGGCGTGAAGCGTGACTTCTCCGTGTCGAACGACAACAACGAGGACGCCTCGTGGGATGGTGTCTGGGACGTCGCGACGCGCATCGATTCGCTCGGCTGGGTCGCCGAGTTCCGGATTCCGTTCAGCCAGATCCGCTTCGCACCCGGCGCCGAGCACACGTTCGGGTTGCTCATCGGGCGCGACGTGGCGCGCACCGCCGAGCGCATCTCGTGGCCGCTCCTGAGCCGGAAGGTGAACGGCTACATCTCGCAGGCGGGCACGTTGAGCGGCATCGGCGGCCTGCCGACGCCGCGCCGCCTCGAGATCGTGCCGTACGCGGTGGTGAAGAGCAGCACGCGCGACTTCGGTGAGGCGCGCGAGGGAGGACTCGGACGATACGACCATCCGAACAAGGCGACCGTCGGCGCGGACCTGAAGTACGGGCTGTCGTCGAACCTGACGCTCGACGCCACGATCAACCCCGACTTCGGCCAGGTCGAAGCCGATCCCGCGCAGCTCAACCTCACCGCGTTCGAGACGTTCTTCGACGAGCGCCGTCCGTTCTTTCTCGAGGGCGCGGGGATCTTCAAGTTCAACACCAACTGCGGCGACATCGACAGCGGATGCACCGGGTTGTTCTACTCGCGGCGCATCGGCCGAAGCCCGCAGCTCGCCGGCGAATACGGTGACGCCACCAGCCCGACGGCGACGCCGATCGCCGCCGCGGCAAAGCTCACCGGCCGACTCGCCAACGGATTCTCCGTGGGCGTGCTGGACGCGCTGACCGAGCGCGTCGACGGCGTGACGCCGTTCCAAGGGAAGGATGCGGCGATCGAGCCGCGGGCGAACTACAGCGTCCTCCGCCTGCAGCGCGACCACGCCGACGGTCGCGGCGACATCGGCCTGATGCTCACCGGCGTCAACCGCGCGCTCGACGCCGGTGCGTCCCCCTTCCTGACGAGCGGCGCGTACTCGGGCGGGCTCGATTTCCGTCGCCGCTTCGTCGGCAACAACTACGAGCTGCGCAGCTTCATCGCGGCGAGCGACGTGCGCGGCTCGGCGGAAGCGATCGCCGCGCTGCAGAGCAACAACGTCCACGCCTTCCAGCGGCCCGACGACGACGTGAGGTACGACCCGACGCGCACCTCGCTGCGCGGCGACGCCGAGCGCGTGTCGTTCAGCAAGTTCGGTGGCGGCGTCACGCGCTTCCAGACGGTCTACCAGCGGTTCTCGCCCGGCTTCGAGACGAACGACATCGGCTACCAGCAGCGCGCCGACCAGCAGATGTTCCGCAACTGGTTCGCCCTCCAGTTCCAGAAGCCGACGCGCTTCTACCGGAAGGCGTTCTTCAACTTCAACGCGCAGGAGCGTTGGACGACCGACGGCCTGGTGCTCGGCAACGGGCTGAATCACAACCTCCACGTCCAGCTGCCGAGCCAGTGGTGGGTGCACCTCGGCGTGAACGCGAACGACCTCGTCCCGGCGTACGGCGACCGCGACGCGCGCGGCGGGCCGGCGATCCGCCACTCGAAGAGCGCCAGCGGGTGGGCGGGCTTCGAGAGCGACGACCGCAAGACGGTGACGTACAACTTCTTCAGCTCGTGGTGGAAGGGCGACGACGGCCACTCGTGGGAGGCCGACGCGGGGCCCGGCGTGACTCTGCGCGTCTCGAGCCGCTTCTCCGCCTCGTTCGACGCCAACTACAGCCGCAACGTGGCGAACGCGCAGTACTACGAGCGCTACGGCGAGATCGACAGCGACACGACGCACTACACCTTCGCGCGCCTCGACCAGACGACCGTCGGCCTGAGTACGCGAATCAACGTCACCGCCACGCCGAATCTCTCGTTCCAGTTCTACGGGCAGCCCTACGTGTCGAATGGGACGTACGCCGACTGGCGCGAGCTCGACCAGCCGCGCTCGAGCGACTACGACCGCCGCTTCAAGCCGTACGGCACCTCGAAAGGCATCTTCGACGGATTCAACTACCGCGAGTTCCGCTCGAATGCAGTGCTGCGCTACGAATACCGGCCGGGCAGCACGCTGTTCGTCGTCTGGCAGCAGGGGCGGAGCGACTACCTCACCCGCTCCGACGCGGGCTACAACGAGGGCTACAGCTTCGGCCGCGACTACAAGTCGACCTTCCGCGACCATCCGAACAACACATTCCTGGTGAAGTGGAGCTACTGGCTGAATCCGTGACGGGGCGGCGAGGAGCGCCGCCGTTCATCGGTTGACGGTTCTTCGGTTCACGGCCGGCCTCGGGACGCAGACGGTTCCCAAGGCCGGCCGTGAACCGTCGACCGACAAACCGTCGAACTGGCTCCTTCTGGAACTCCCCCCGCCCTGGAGAACTTTCTCCAAGGAAGGGGTACCAGTAGTCAAAGCCACATCGGAGGCCCTCATTGTCCAGATTTCAGTTTGCGATCAGCTCCGGGCCCGAGTCAGTTCGGCAGGCCGGAGTCGTGGAGTCCGATTCGTTCAGCGAGGCCGTCGTGCTCCTCGGTGAGAAGATCCCGGTCCGGACCGGTGACTCGCTCGAGATCGGCGTGAGCGGCTTTCCCCCAGCCCGCTTCTTCTGTGTCAGTGCCTCACGGGGCGTGTCGCCGGTGTGGATGCCGGAAGGGAAGATGGCGGCGTGACGGAGTGAGTTTGGTTGGTTGGATCGTGAGAACGTGAGAAACGGCCTCGGGAAGCTTCTGCCTCCCGAGGCCGTTTCACACCATCTCACCCCCCAACCAACCAACCAACTCACCCTTTCCTGATCTCGAACTCTCCATTCCCGGTCGACATCCGCAGCATCGGACCGCCGGAGCCGATCGTCGCGCGGACGTGCCGTGGGCTCAGCTGGCCCTTGATCTTGAGGTCGAAGTCGGAGCGGATCGAGCCGTTCCCCGTGGAGGCATCCAGCTCGCCGTTGTAGTTGGCGGGCAGAGTCAGATGCACGTCGCCGCTCCCGGTGTGGAACGCCATGTCCTCGCGCGCCCGCAACGCCGACATCCGCACGTCGATGTCGCCGTTGCCGCTGCTCACCTCGACGGGGCCTTCCACCGTCACGACGTCGACGTCGCCGTTGCCGGTCGAGACGTGCACCCGCGCCTTGGCGTTCCGAACCTCGACGTCTCCGTTGCCCGTCGAGACGTTGACCTGGCCTTCGGTCTCGGCGATCCGAACCCGGCCGTTCCCGGTCGAGGCCTGTACGTCGCTTCCCGCCCGCTCCACGCTCACCGCCCCGTTCCCCGTCGCGAGCTTCAGCCGCACGCCGCGCGGCAGGAGCACGGTCATCGACACGGTCACCTGGCGCCGCCAGCCGTGGTCGCCGCGCCGGTCGTCGCCGTAGCACGAGTCCTCGTTCTGGGTCGAGCAGATCTCGACGTCGCCGTTGCTCCCCTTCCGTACCTCGAACCCGACGTCCCTGATGTCCGCGTCCCCACGCGGTCGCTTCTCCGCACGCAGCTCCGCCGTGTTCCCGGTCGAGGGCCGCACGTCGATCGGCCCGTTGAAGTTCCTGATCGTGAACTGCCCCCCGCTCGGAATCGTCCCGCGCCACGTGTAGACGGTCTCGTCGCGGCCGACGAGCTGCGCGCCCGCCAGCGAAGTGTGAACGGCCGTCAGTGCCAGGGCCGAGAACAGGAGGCGCGTGGTGGGTCGCATCGCGGTCACTTGGTGGAGTGAATGGGTAAACCTCACGGGTGCGACACCCGAGACGCTCTCAAGGTTGGAACGCCCTGGCGAGCAGGGTGCTCCGCCCCCCTCAGCGGGTGAACGGGATCAGGAAGTCCACCTGATCCCCCGGCTGCACGGGGATCATCTCCGAGATGTACGCGCGCTGCCCGCCAGTCACCATCGGCTCGGCGTAGAACCGGATCTGGACCACGCCGCTGATGAGGCTCGACGGAATCTGAAGCTCCGTCGTCGCGCTGGCCCGCGCCCGGCCGAGCCGCATGCGCTGCGTGCCCTGGTAGGCGTAGATCGTCATCTCGTTCAGGTTCTGGTTGTCCACGACGACGGTGGTCTTGCTGTTCGAGGTGCGCCCGCTGTTGAGGTCCACCGTGCCGGTCGTCGGCTCGTTCGTCGGCTTCCGTGGCTGCTGGCCGGAAGAGCACCCGCCCACGACCGCGAGCCCTGCCAGCGCGACCCCCCATATTGCACGTGCGCCGAACGCCCTCCGCATCGACGACGCCCACTCTCTGGATCTACGCATGGGACCTCCCCCATCGCCGGCGACCGCCGGCGGCAAGTCGTATGACGAAGCCTACTACACGAAGTGGTACCGGGAGCCGAGCACCCGGGTCCACACCCCTGAGTCCGTTCGCCGAAAGGTCCGCATGGTCGCAGGCGTCGCCGAGTATTTCCTCGGCCGCAAGCTGCGCACCGTGCTCGACATCGGTGCGGGCGAGGGACGCTGGCGCGCCGAGCTGCGGCGCCTTCGCCCCGAGATTCGCTACGTCGGCGTGGACCCCAGCGAATACGTGGTGTCGAAGTACGGCAAACGGCGGAACATCAGGCTCGCCTCGTTCGAGCAGCTGCCCTCCATGGCGCTCGGGCGTGGATTCGACCTGATCGTCTGTGCCGACGTGCTCCAGTACGTCGGAGACCCCGCGCTGAAGCGTGGAGTCCGCCACATCGCCGGTCTGCTCGGCGGTGTCGCGTTCCTCGAAGCCTACACCACCGGCGACGACATGGAAGGCGACCTCGAGGGATGGCACCCCCGAAGCAAGTCGAAGTACCGCCGCATCTTTGCGGATGCCGGCCTGGTGGCGTGCGGAATCCACTGTTATCTGACTCATGAGCTTGCTGTCAACGCAGTAGAGCTGGAGTTGGTGTAGCCCTCTCACGTTGACACCCATGTGCTCGATCCGCCTCTGTCGGCGCCAGGGTGATGAGTGAAAAAAAGGCGGCCGCTCGGCGGCCGCCTTTCGCGTTTGATGCGAGACCTCAGCGGCGTTCGCCGGGAAGTGCGCTCGGTTCGCCGAGCTGACCGGCCTGGAGCTTGGTGAGATAGCGCTGCGCTTCCGAGATACGCTCGACCTCGATCGCCATCGCATCCAAGGCCTGCTCGATCCGCTGAAGCTGCTCGGTGGCCGCGGGAGAGAGCGTGCCCTTTCCGCTGCGCTCGAGGCGTCGACCGAAGGCGCGCGACAGCGGCCAGCCGATGAGGATGACGGCCAGCATCGCGAAGAACGCGTACGAGATGTCGACGGCCTGGGGCGGAATGAAGTCCTGCGGCCCACCCGTGTGCACCTGGATGG